>OKVE01000072.1_pt1 | contig 42839 bp, 63 predicted proteins | sample 1604781 | NCBI WGS metagenome assembly OKVE01 (sample SAMN01760918, study PRJEB22395) | human gut metagenome
CCCCCCCCCCCCCGATTGGCGACCTACCGATAATAACCATCGTTAGCTTACCTCCTTCACGTCGTACACCGTCACCTGAACGATCAGGTCAGCGGTGGGCTTCTCGCCCACAGCGTAGGCGGTGAATGTCCCGTTGTTGTTGGCGATATAGATAGCGTTGGTGCCGTCGTCCAGCATCTGCTGTATCGCCGTTGCGTCTGCCTGAATGTCCGCCTGACTGGTGGCCGTTCCGCCTGTGATGGTCACACCCTGGGTGTAGGGGCTTGCGCTCCCTGCCCAGCTTGCCGCCGCCAGCGTCAGCGATAGCTTGGCCGTGGGGCCGGAGTAGTCCGTGCCTGCCGCCGCCGCGGTCACGCCGCCATTACCGTCGCCCTTCAGCAGTCCGCTTGCGGTGATCTTTTCCTGTCTGCTGGTATCTGCGGGGTGCTTGTGATCACCTCTGGCGTAGGTTGCCAAAGTGCCTGCCTCCGCTGTCCCGTCCATCACAGGGGCCGTGTCGGATGGGTTCGGCAGAGAAGCGGGTGTGGCATAGTCTGTATCCGCCACTGCGGCTGTTACGCCGCCAGAACCATCGCCTTTCAAAATGCCGCTTGCGGTGATCTTTGCCTGTTTGTCATCCAGCGCCGCTTGCTGCTTTGTCGAGACAGGTTTATCAGCGTCGCTGGTATTGTCCACGTTGCCCAGGCCGACCATTCCCTTTTCATAATCTCCCGCCTGCGGTACAACGCTTCCTGCGCGTCCGTTGAAGCTCACCACGCCGCCGCCTGCTGCCTGCTGTGCCTGTTCTGCCCAGTATTTGGCGTTGTTTGTATCCTCGCCCTCACGTGTCCCTGTTCCGCCAACAGCCCAGCTCTGTGCGGTTTTATTGATGTCGTCCACACTGGCCGCGCTCTCCGCAGCAGCCGCTGCGCTTTCCTGCGCCTGAGATGCGGAGCCAGATGCCTCTTTCGCCGCCGTGCTGGCCGTGCTGGCCGCATCGGTCGCCGCACTGCCCGCGCTCTCCGCCGTCTGTGCGCTCGTCGCCGCTGCCAATGCACTGTTTGCGGCATCAGAGGCCTTTTCGCTTGCCTCAGATGCACTTTTGCCAGCACTGGTGGCACTGGCGGCGGCGTTCGTTGCACTCCCAGCAGCGGCGCCCTCGCTGGCCTTTGCCGCCGTCGCACTGCTTGCCGCTGCGGTTGCGCTGGACGATGCGCTTGCTGCGCTGTTTGCCGCGGCTTGCGCATATTCACCCGCGTATTGCTCAGAAGTCTGTGCACGGGACTGTGACAATGCCGCGCCTTCTGCGCTTTTCGCCGCCTCCGTCGCCGCCTTTCGCGCGTCCACGATGGTGGCAAGCACGTTTTCGATCTGCCCTTGCAGCTGCTCGGCCTGCGTGGGCGGCACGTCCTGCTCCGTCTCCGCACTGGTGTCCCACTTGCTCTCGCCCACGGTGAACCGCCCGTACACCGCCGTTGTGGCCCGTGTCTCTTTCCCCCCGGCCACAGTAGCGCCCTTGACGCACAGCGTCATTTCACCGGCGTACTTTTTGGCCCCGTTTGGCACCGGCGCAAGATACACGCTGGTATCGTCCGCCTCCAGCATGTCAGCGGTCAGAAGCACCTCTATCGTGGTCTCCCCCAGCGCGTCCCGGAACTGCACCGTCTTGGTCAGCCCCTCCCACATCGGGGAGAACTCCATCCGCAGCACCACGTCGTTGTGGCTGCCAGCCGCGCCGATGAGCACCTTGTCCCCGGTGATATACTCATTTTGGATTTTCAGAGGGATCGTCCTCGTCATGTCCGCTCCTTTCTGCCGTGAAAAAACGGCACAGCAAGCAGGAAGGATAACGTCCTCCTCCGCTTGCTGCGCCGTGTCACAGCCGTTTTTGGGTCTCGCGGTGGTATGCAGTTGTCAGTTCAGCTGCTGCTTGACCGCCTCATACTCCCGGGCCTTTTCCTCCAGCATCTCCGCCGTGGCCGCGTCCTGGGCCATCGACCGGCGGATGATGTTGTATACCGGCCGTGGGATACGGACGTGCTTGCCCCGCTGGATGCGGTACACCTTGCCGTTCAGCCCCACCACGATGTCGTCCTTGTATTTGTCGTCGTCCTTGAAAGCGTAGAACGATACCATGCCGTCGTCCGCCTCCCTGACAGACATGCCACGCATGACCTCCTCGGCGGCCTTTGCGGCCTCCTTGGCGTCCTCAGCCTCCTTCTTGGCCTGCTCCAGCGCTTTGTTGGCCGCGGCCAATGCTTGTTCCATTTCCTCAGGCGTTCTCTGCTTCTTTTCTGCCATGTTTATCACTCCTCATGTCCGGGGCGGAGGGGGACAATGCCCCCTCCGCTTGTGTGTCAGTTCATCAGGCCGCTCTCAAAGGTAGAGGCGGACTCGATACGCACCATGTACTGCTCCACCAGTCGCTCGGCCACCTTGGTCAGCTTCCAGCCGGCGGTGGCACGCTGGTTCAGCGGGTCAGCGGTGCCGGAGGAACCCAGCTGCTTCACGATGTGCTGCAGACCGCCGCCCTCCAGCTCGGTCACGCCGTAGGCGTCGGCGCCCACGATCAGGGTGGAATACACGTCACGGCCCTTTGCGCCGCCCTCACCGGGATAGATCACGGCAGACGCGGCAGGCGTGGTTGCGGGGCTGTCCTTCACGGTGATGGTAGCATCGCCGACAGCACCTGCGGCCGCGGACGCCACCTCCATCAGCTCGCTGCCCACCAGGATCTCACGGCCGGTCAGCGCGGCAGCCTGGTTGGTGCTCAGGGCCTCGTTGACGGTGATGACCTTGCCGGACGCACTCTTTACGGTCAGGTCACGCACAGCGGCGTTGCTGCCGTCGGCGATCACCAGGTCAGGCGCGTGGAAGATCTTTGCCTCGGTGGTCTCCACGAAACGTACGCCCTCGATCTTGCCGATCTCGCCCTCGTAGATACCGTCGGGGTCGGAGTAGGTCTTCACGTCCACCCACTTCTTGTCGCTCATCAGGTCATAGGCGGTGTCGGGGTGAATGATACCCGCGAAATAGCCGTTGATCTTCTGGGCGTTCATGACCTTCAGCGCACGGACGGCCTTGCGGATGTCGTCCACGCTCAGGTACTTGTTGTTGGCCTCAGTGGCGTCGCCGCCCACCAGCTCGCTTCTGTCCTTGGCGCCGCCGGCATACACCACGTTGGTGCCGCCTGCCAGCACCTCGCGGGTGATGGTGTCGGAGGTGCGGCCGGCCTGAGAGGCCAGCAGACGGGTGGCCTGCACCAGGTTGTTGTCAATAGCGGTCAGCTCCAGGATGTCGGACAGCTCGATGTAACCGCCGTACTGCTTGATGGTCGCACGGATGACGCCCATGCTCAGCTTCTGGCCGGCAGGCGTCACACCTTCGGTCAGGGGCACCAGCGCCTTGGGCAGGCTGTCGTACTTGCGGAACTCGATGGTCTTACCGCTGTTCTTGGGGATGGGATGCTTCTGACCAAACTGGTCATGGATCAGCTCCGGCTCGGCCAGATTGATAAGACGCATAGAGTAATACGTCTTCATCTCGTCGCTGAGACCGGGGTCCAGCGTGGTGTTGGTGTTGCCGTCAAACAGGTTCAGCACCACCGGCATCAGGTACAGGTCACAAATGGTATTCATCATGGTTTCATAGCTCCTTTCAGCATATCGCAGCGGAGCCGTGAGAGATCAGAACGAAATGCGTTCGCCTCTTGCCACTCTCCGCTCGATCTCCTCAAAGTCTGCCCTTGTCAGCTTTGAGGGATCTGTCTTTGTTACGAACGCGCTGTTGGAGTTGGTGCCGTTTTCGTTGGGACGATTGCCCTTTGCGCGGACGGAGTCTGCCACCTTCTTTTCCGTGCTGGCGGCTGCGGCCTGTACCGCGCTGCCCATCAGCTCGTCAAAATGCAGCACGCGGTAGGCGTGCTCCACCGGTGTCCCGGCCTTCAGCAGGCTCAGAAACTCCGGGTTCTGCAGCTCCTGCATCAGGTCGAAGCCCTGGTACAGGGGGTTGCCCTTCATGGCCTCCGCCTCCTTGTACCACTTCTCGCCCTGCGCCCGGAAAAACTCGTTCTGCTGCTGCTCCTGCTGGCTCCGCAGCAGCTCGGCGTTCTCCCGCTTCAGCCGGCGGAACTCCTTGTACTGCTCCTCGCTCATGCCCGCCTCCTCGGCGGCCTCGCTCCAGTAGGCGTGGTCGTTGTCCACGGCCTCCAGCAGCCGCGCGGCGTCCCCGTCGTCGATGCCATAACGCTCCATCAGCGTATCCAACACCGGCTGGTAGGACTTCATCCGCTTCTCATTCTCCCGCGCCTCCTTAAAGCGCCGGTCGATCATCCGCTGCGTTTCCTGGGTGTACAGGTCCTTGTACTCCCCGTTGATCAACTCCCTGAAAGCCTTTTTCTTGGCCTCCAGCGCGTCGGACGTGGTCTCCACGTCCTTCACTTTCTCCTCAGCCCCGGCGTCAGGCTGCTGCTCCGTCTGCGCTTCGCTCTCCGGCTGCTTGCCGTACTTCACGTCGCTCAGTGCGCCCGTTTTGCCCTGGCGGGTGGTACCAGTGCTCGCTTGTGTCTCGCCCTGTGCTGCGGGAGCTGCCGCCCCGCCGCCCTCGCCGTCAAACAGGCAAAGGCTCATGTCAAAAAGGTACATATCTTGTCCTCCTAAAAATGCGCGGGCATGTCGCTCCCGTGTGGCGTCCCCGTTCCTGCGGCGAAGCGGTGTCTCATAACCGCCGCCCCGCCGCCCGGAACAAAAGGGAGGTACAGAGTTCGCCTCTGCACCTCCCACGGTACCATTGCTTTTTCTGAATTTTCCACTTAAAAGTGGAATTTTCAAAATTTTACAGAAATTTTTTTCGGCGCCGCCTTTTCCAGCTGCAAAAAGCCGATCTTCAGCAGGTCGTACAGCCATTCCCCGCCGTGCCAACGCAGGTATGCGTCACCGCTGTCCAGCTTTTCATACACCAGCTCCGCCTCCTGCGTGTTGTGCAGCCACCCCGCCGCCGTGTACATGAGGCAGCTTACCGCCGCACACACGTCCGGTGCGCCCGTGGCGTGTCCCCTGCACCTGACGGAGCAGCTGTCCCCGCGGTGCATTGTCACCTCTGTCATACGCTGGGTGTGCTCCGCTTGGCAAGCGCCTGCCCGTACCCGGTCATGGGCGTCTGCGCCTCCATGATGCCGCTTGCAAGGCCGTTCCCGCCGCCTCCGCCGATCTCTGCGGTATTGGTGCCGCCGCCTGACTGCGTCTCCTCCTGGGGCATGAGAGCGCCGGTGATCGCCGCCAACTGCTGGCTCATCTGCATCACCATGTTCAAAAGCGTCTGCCCCTGCATGACCTTCTCCTTCACCGTCTGTATGCCCTCAAAGTCCATCATGTCCAGCGCGATCAAACTGGCCTGTGCGTTCTCCGGCGCGAAGAAGCCCATTGCGTACAGCTCCTTGGCCCGCTCGTTCTGCTCCATGCGGCTGAATGGGTTTTTCTTCTGCGCCTTGATCTTCAAATCGAACACCGGCCGGCGGAACATGGGATTGCCCATTGTGTCCAGCCCGGTCACCTGGTCCTGCAAGCCGGTGTTGTCGAAGTCGATAAACTGGTACTCGCTGCCCTCACCTGTAATGCGGAAACTGCGGCTCAGGTCGTAAAACTGCCGCATCAGCTCCACGCACAGGGTGTTGATCTGTGTATACGCCCGATAGCTGGCGGCGATCATGTCCCGGCTGGCCTTGTTGCCTGCCTCTTGCAGTGCTGCAATGGCCGCCGCCGCGGTCACGTTGGTGGTTCCTCCGGAGTTCACGTCACGGTTGGCCGCCGTGTCCTTCATCTCCTCGATCTTCATCTGCGCCACAGTCACATAGATGTCGGAAAGCGGCTGCGTCACAATCTCCTGTATGCGCCCGTCGTCCAGCGGCCCGTTCACATGCACCAGCGGCCGGTTCCAGTCCAAAAACTCCTGCTCGTTGATGGCCGTGGTGTCGCTGACAAAGAAACGCTTTTTCGTGGCCATCATGGCGTTCTCCAGAATGTTGGCGCTCAGCTTGTCGATGTACAGCTGCGGGTCCTTGCAGATGGCCACATAGCCGAAGCCGATGGGCGTGCCCTTCTCCGGGTACATCACGTCCAGCACCACCGGGTACATACCGTGGTCATAAAAGCCCCGCTCCCGGTACTCTGGGTCGTTCTCGCTGGCGTACAGCAGGGTAGAGCCCACAAACTTGATGTAGTGCAGCGCCGTCCTGCCATCCGGCGTCTTGACCTTGTAATACCAGTCCACCACCACGCTCTTGTCGCTGGTGTCCACGTTGTCGTCGTAGATGTACTCCTTCACGTCCACGACCTTGCCTTTCTGCTTGCCCTTCAGCTGCGGGTACTCGCTGTCCAGCAGGTCGTTGTCCACCAGGTCTACGATAAACAGGTTACGGCTCTTCTGGATGTCCGTGATGCCCGGCTCCCAAAACAGCTTCAGCAGGTCGATGTCCCTGATCTCGATGTCGCCCAGCCCGTTGTCCTTCTGCGGGTCCCAAAAGATGCCGTACACCGCCGTGCCGTGCTTCAGCTTCTCCCACCAGTTGTCGGAGTACACCTGCTCGAAGTGGTTGTACTCCTGCACCACCGGCAATATCTGGCTCAGCGTCTTTGCGCTCTGCTCGTCGCTGCGCTCCCGGGGCAATACCACCGGCTCCGGGTAGTTGTCCATCGCGTCGGCGTGCTTGTTCTGAATGGTGTTGAACAGCCACGCGGAGGACGGCTTGGGCTCCGGCGGCGTAGACGTGACCTCCTTGCCGCTCTTGTCCACCCGCTTTGCCTTGCTCTGCCCGATGCCCTCCCAGTGCCGCAGCTCCCACCACAGCTCGTCGTTGACGATGCGGTTTTCCAGGTTGCTCTTGCCGTCCTTGTACTTCGTCAGCAGGTCGATGCCCCGCTCCACGTCCCGGTCCGTGATGGTGGGCGTCTGCTCTGTCCGCTGCAGCAGCATGGCCGCCATCTCCGGCGCCATGTCCTGCTCCTCCGGTACGATGCCGGGGATACCGTATCTCTCCATGCGCTCCTCCTTAATACACTTGATAAAATGCGTACCGGCTGGGCCTGTACTCGTCCTCTGTCTCCAGCGGGGAATACGGCCGCTCCACCGTCCTGTATTCCTCCCGCGGCCCTATGGGGTTGCGCATGCACACATACCGCAGCTGGTCGTAGATGTGGTCCTCGCCGTCGGTGTCGATGTCCTCCACGTCCGTCTGGTCATAGACCAGGTTCGGCACCGTCCGTATAAAATGCTTGCAGGTGCTGAACACATACAGCATGGGCACTCCATCCTCGTCAAAGGCCAGCCGGTGGTGCACCTGCATCTTGCCGTTGATCCGCGCGTGGTCACCCTTCTCGAAGTACACCCGCTGCCGCTCCATCAGTGCGCCCACGCTCTCCGTTCCGTCGCTCTGCCAGATAGCCGGGTCTCCCACACGGTGTATCTGCTTCCCCTTCAGGTTGGGGTCCTCGTCCTCGATCCTCCGTATCTCCTGCGCCACCTTTGTGGGCTCCCACATCACGCCCCGGTTGGGCGTTCCCGTGCAGCCGTATAGCTCCCGTATGTGGTACATCCGCCTATTGCGGTCCACGGCGTACCACCCCACGGAAAAGGGCCGGGAATAGCCCCAGTCCAGTCCGCACCAGATCACCCAGTCCTCCGGCACCCGGAACGGCGCGATCACGTGGGTGTTCTTCCGGTCCATATAGTGGTCACCGTCGTTGCGCCACTCCGTGAACACCTGGCCCTCGAAGCTGTCCCAATTGCCGTACAGCAGGGCGTTCCGCTCCGCCTCCGGCATGCTGGCTAGCCGCTGGACGTACATGGGGTCGTTCTCCATCAGTATCTTGTTGTCAAATACCGAGGACGGCACGAAGATCCGCTTCTGCTGCCCTATGTGCTTCTTGCCGTCCGGCGTGTACCACGCAGCCTCCTCCGTAATGGTCTGCATCGGCGCCGCCGCCGTGATGAAGCGCTCCTTCACCCACCCGTGGCCTACGCCGCCGGGGTTGGCAGTGGAGCGCATATACACCCGCGTCCCCGGCCCGTTGGGCCGGTTTCGGGATTTCAGATACTCATATTCCTCCTGCGTAAAGTGCGTCAGCTCGTCAAAGGCGATAAAGTCATAGGCCTGCCCCTGATACTGTATCTTGTCCTGCGGCCGGTTCATGCTGCCGAACACGATCTGCGCCCCGGAGGGAAACCGCCATGTGTGGCTGCTGCCGTTGTACCTGGCCTTTGGGTATACCCGCGGGTAATAGTTCAGCGTCTTGTCGATCAGCTCCCGCAGCTGCGGGAACGTCTTTCGCAAGATCAGCGCCTTGTACCAGGGGATATGCACCTGCCGCAGCGCCTCGATGACCAGCGCGTCGCTCTTGCCGCCGCCGGCCGCACCGCCATACAGCGCCTCATACTCCGGCCGCGCCATAAATATGGCCTGCCGTTCCTGCGGCCTCCATACCACGCTACTCATCCCTGACCTCCGGCATCAGCACCACGCCGCTCTCACCATTGTCCGATGCCTTGTTCATCATCGTCCACTTGTCGATCAGTGTACCTATAGCCGTGGTGATCTGGCTGGGCGTGGCCTCCGCCAGCTTTGCCGGGTCATTCAGTACCGCCAGCCCATTCCCGATGATCTGGCACACCACATCCCGCTGGCTCTCCATATACGCCAAAACGTCCGCCGTGTTCTCCTCTTTTTTCTGCTCACACTTTTCCACAATGTCGGCATTTGCCCGAACAATGTTTTTAACCGTGGTCGCTGAAACGCCGTTGATTTTCGCGGTGGCGCAATAGTTGCTGGTCTGCACATAGTCCGCCAGTATTTTCTTTTTCTGCCGGTCTGTCAGCCTTGCAGCCATGTCACACCTCGCTTTGTTCTGACGCACCGGCCTCCCACCACTGGCCTTTGTCATTGGCACGTCTGTACCCGGCTTTCGCCTCACCTGAATATAACGTCTTCCCTGGGACACATTGCTAAGAGGTGCGGGAAGTCCTATCCGAAGTAAGCAGACTATTTGGGACGCATCCCTTGCAGCGGTCTGCCAGCGCATCAGACAAAAATTGACGTCCGTCTGCCCGCATGGGGCCTGCCGCCTATTGCCGCATGGGAGGTGCGACCTCCCGCTCCCCGAAATGTGGGGCGGCATCGGCCTGCGGCATATTGCTCCCTCCGGGCGGAGCCGAAGCCCCGCCCATCAGGTAAAGAAGGGGGAAAAGAAAAAGAATGGAGATGCAGAGTTCGCCCCTGCATCTCCCATGATAAAGTGCGTTTTTTCAATTTTTCCACTTTTAAGTGGAATTTTCAAAAATTATTTTTCGGCAACATCTACCACGCAGGGATAGTCCGTCCTGCCCATCAGATAGTCCACCGACACGCCGAATTCATCCGCTATGCTTTTCAGCGCATCCATCGTCGGCTTCGCCGTCCCCAGCTCATACCGGCGTATGGCGTCAGAGTTCAGCCCGCAGCGCTCCGACAGCACATACCGCTTCAGTCTCTTTCTCTCCCGCAGCTTTCTCAGCCGTTCCGGGAATTCGCTCATGTCAGCACCTCCTCCGGGAAGAATGTCTCCCGCACCCCGCCGCACTCCGCCACGATGTACCGCCCCTTCGGATGCACATACACCACCGTGCCCTTGCGGACAGGGAATTTTCTTTTCCTCGCACCCCTTACCGGGGAATAAGTCTGGCAGCGTCATAAACCGCGCCCGGATCGTGTCACCCTTCTGCATCTGCCCCGTCCTTTCGTTCGCCGTAGGAGCAGAAGTCATCCGGCTCTACACACACCGCCTCGCCGGAATACCCGCGGGCATTTGTCTTTGGCTCCGTATGTAGGTAACACAAACCGTTTGGGTAGTTGCGATAGTGCTTGCAGCCCTTGCACCGTACCACCGGCACGGCATCGACCTCCTCTGTCAATGCGAGATACGCAAGTGCAAGCGGTCTGCTGTGGTGAAGCAGCGCTTCTTTTGTCATGTACTGCGCGATTTGTTCGATGACTGCAACGGCTTCCGCTTTCAGATCCGCGCCGTCTAAAAGGTCATTCGTATAGTGCATAAGTTCGTTTCGCAAATTATACACGATCGTCACCTCCGTCCATCTTCGCCAGCTCCACAAACCCAAGAACCGTGTCCACAATTGCCTTGTCAATTCGCGCCTGCAAACTGCATCTGTTTTCGCAAACAACAGGCATTTCAGATAGGGACTTGTTATAATAGGCTGTCTTTCTGACGACCCATTTACCGTCCCAAAAATCAAGAGAATAGCCGCTGGATTTCGCCCCCTCCATCTCTGCTGACTTTGCAGCGCCAGTTTTCACAAAGTAGCTTTCTCGCGTCACCCACGGGTTTTTGTAGATTTTCATTCCGCACCATCCATATTCGCACCGCAGTTGGGGCAGTAATTAAGCCTGTCGTTAAAAGGGTGACCATCAATGTATTCAGCCATTGGCTTATCCTCCCTCGTGGCAATAGCCGTTTTCATCTGTGTCTTTCCCCCAATAGGTGCAGTGCAGGACATTTCCGATCACCACTGATTGATAGCAGTCCTTGCAGCGCACCACTGGGGCAACATCAGCGGGCTGGAAACACTCCACCTCATCGAGCATATCGTCAACCCAACAGTCACGACACCAGCATCCGTTGTGGTCTTTCTTCTCCGCCTTGCACGGCTTGCAATAACGCTCCTCGACGCTTTTCTTAAACGCTTCCTTGTCAAGGTATTCAGCCATTGCAGTTCCTCCTTATCTCACGTTCCATGATGCCCAGCGGCGTGTGCTCTCGTATCCATGTATACACCAATTCCCGGCTCTCCGCTATGCCCATCGGCTTCTCCTTCGGCGGCAACTCGCCTTTTGCCGCCGCAATAGCGGTCGGGTTGTGCTTATGTTGACCCATACGCCCACCTCCAGAGTAAGTATGCTGCCAATACGGCATAATGGATGGTCTGATCGAGCCAGTACGATATCTTGTGGTATCTCGCTTTCAGCGCATCAACAATCGCATGCGAAAAGAACAAACCCCCGAGACTCCGGCTCCACCCAAAAGCTACCCAGAAAGGGATGACGTAAAGAAAACAGTGTATAAACAGGTGATACCAGTTCTCGCCTTTCGTCCTTGCGATAAAATCGCTCTGCAAACAATAATCTCCAATCAGGTGACATGCAACAAGTTTAGCTATCGTCCTTGCCATCATTTACCCTCCTGTTCCATGCTTCGATTGCTTTTGCTTCCAGAGCTTTGTCCGTCGTATCCCAGCCGGGAAGCTGGGTGCAGAGTGTCCACAGGTCATTCATAACGCGGCCACCAACAGCGCCACCACGCGCGTGGCAGGTGTTGCATCGGACAGAGTAGGTGTGCATTTCTACGCGCATATCAAGACCATTCCGCCCGGCAAGCCGCGACTTTCGTTCTATCTTGAGTTTTGTGCCGCCACAGAATGGGCACGGTTTCAATTCCGCCATCACTCCACCTCCCATTTCAGTTCGTCATACAGGTCACTGAACTTCTTATTCCAACGCTTCAGCCAGACAAGGGCCTGAATGCCTATCACAATCCACAGCCCGCTGGCGATGTCTTGCAACAGATTTTCCATCACTCCACCTCCTGCATCCAGAACTCGCGGCGACAATCGGAGCACCCCTGGCGCAAACAATCGGCGGTAACCCGTATATCAGCAGAAATACGCTTAGGGCACAGGATCAAAAGCCCGGTGTTATCAATATCAGCCTGAGGATACTGCTCCAAAAACACGCTCTGCCGTGTCTTGCACGGGTGTGCAGCAGACCACTCCTCGACGACCCTCACCACTTCTCCCGCTGTTTCCTGCGATTGCTCCTCCACATTTACCGTGCAAAAGTCAGTCATAAATGCAGGACATTCCTCACAGCCAGAAAATTTGCCGCACATACGCAGATATTCCTTTACAAACTTAATAGCATCCATCACATTTCCCTCCATCTGCACCCGTCACAGGCGCCCTCGTGTGCTTTTTTGTACTTCCCACAGTATTGGCATAGTTCGTTTTTCATGGCGTGCAGTTCGCTTTGCTCCTCCTTCACCGCCACAGCCTTTGCCAGCTGTGCCATGCCCTTATTCATGTCCTCTATCTGCTTATCCCGCCGCGCAATGGCGTCCTTCAGGCTGTCGTTTGCTTTCATCAGTGCCTCGATGTGCCGCTGCTGGTTCTCGATCAGGTCGGCGGCGGCTGCCACAATAATCCGAATACAACCATCGTCAAAAGGATAAGCATCATGCGGGCATCCGTCACAGCTATCAGTTGAGCAGCACCGCAGCGTGGTCACGATTTCGTCTCTTGTCATGTCATTCCTCCCCAAACCATTTTTTCGTCACGGCGATAGGAAACTGCTCGATCTCGCTTGCCCACCGCGCCGTGCCTTTCCCGTGTATCCGTTCCCAGATTAGCGGGAAACCTGCGATGCCGTCGAATAAACTCCCCAGCGTCGCGTCCTCCGGCAAATACCGCGCCATGCGCCGCAGCATCCAGTCCCAAAAGGGCAAGGCGATGGAGTTGCCAAGCGCCTTGTACTTCGGGCTGTCCGCGTCCTTGTGTTTCTTGCCCTTCTCATCCGTCCAGTCGCCGATGTCCACCCATCCGTCCGGGTATCCCTGCAAGCGGGTACGTTCCAACGGCGTAAGGCAGCGCACTACCATATTCGAGCGTACTACGCCGTTTGCGTTTAGCGTATGACCTGTCCGCGCTTGCAGCGCCCCTCCAACATCGCTTTCTTGCCCATTCCGACAATCTACCGCACTGCAAATATAGGTCTCCGCGTCCTCCCGGTACGCGCAGGCAGACTTTGCCCGCAGCGCGTGCGCCACATCCGGGGATGCCTCGCATACCAACATATCGTTGTATGCGTCCTGCCCGTTGTAGCTCCCGGCATGAGCGCCGGGGGAAAGCGTCCCTGTCACATCTTGGTATGTCAGCACTGCTTGAGCATCGTGCATGGTGTTCAACGTCTGGCTGACTTCCTCCGCCATAATACTGGCTTCGCAGACCTGTCCGTTGCCGATACCGTATGTCAGCGGCACTTGGTTTCCGCCCGTGCCCATCCTCGCCTGCAATGCCGGCACTTGCTCCCCGCACTCGCGGATGACATCACAGGCGTGTGTCATGTCCAGTGCCACGCACGGCACATGGGCGTTCGCGTTCAGTGTATGGCACGGTTTGCCGAACTCAGGCTGACTTCCGTTCTCCTTGCTGGTGATCTGCGTGGTGTCAAAAGCCATCACCGCCGGTGTTTGGTTCGTCCCGCTGGGTGCCGCCGCCAGCGTGGGCGATACTTCCTCACTGTACCCGATTCCGCCAGCCTGTGCGCCCTGTCCGGCCTTAAAGCCGGCGCATACCACCGGCTGATTGTTCCCGCTCATGCCCGCCGCTGCGGTCAGTGTGGGCGCTCGGTCGTCTGTCCGCAGTTCCGCGCCTCCCTGCTGTGTGGCCATGCAGAAAATCGTCTGATCGTTCCCCGTTCCCAGCGTTCCGCTTTTCTCCGTCTGCACTAACGCGCCTTTTCCTCCTCCGTCACAGCCCCCCCTGATGCGGACTGCATAAGAAGCACCTGCTTCAGCAGTTTCGGCAAATCCTTCCCCCGACGCTCCGCTCGCCGTAATATCCCCTGGCAGGCTTTCGCCGTCAAATTGTATTTCGGATGCGGTGTCTCCTCCAAAATCTGCGACAACCGAGATACGACGACGGCGTTGGGGCACTCCCCAGTGTTGCGCGTCGTGAGTTCGCCACACCACGCTCCATCGTCCTCCCATTTCATCGTGATACCCTCCCCAGGTAGGCCAGCCCTTTTGAGGCACTTCAATACCGGGGGCTTCCGGCTCGACGATTTTGATGATCTCTTCGAGCACGGCTGCGAAGTCTTTTCCTTTGTTGCTGCTAAAGGCTCCGACCACGTTTTCCCACACGAGATACCGAGGTCTAACCATGTCACCTGTCCGTCCATTCCTTTTGTCCGCCTCCCTCATTTCTTTTACGATGCGTACCTGCTCCATAAACAGGCCGCTTCGCGCTCCCGCCAAACCGGCGCGTTTCCCGGCGATGGATAGATCCTGTCTAACAAGGTGAACCACCTGTAATACACCAAACGGGTTCAATCTCTGCCCCATTTATTTTCGTAATATCTCCTAAATGTTTCACCTAAATCACCTCCTAATCTCCAAACACAACGCCGCACTCGTCCTTCAGCACGTCCTTGATGTGCTTCCGCTTGATGCGGCCCTCGTTGATCTCCTCCGCCAGTTTCTCCAGGCACTCGTACAGATACGCAATGCTCTGCGTGTCCCGGCTGTCCGCCGTCTCCTCTTGGACGTGCCAGCCGCATTTGTCCATCAGCACCATTGCCACCATGTCCATGTTCTCCCGTGTGCCTTGCAGTTTGCCCCGCATAAAGATGCGGTCGTCCCTGCTCAAATGCTGTTTACCCATTTGTCACCACATCCTTACCTGTGCCGTGTGGGCCGCAAATCGTTGCTCCTGCTTTTCGTAGTATTCCCGGTCAATCTCGCAGCCCACGAAGTCAAAGCCGAGGTTATACGCGGCAATACGGCTTGAGCCGCTGCCGAGGTGCGTGTCGAGGATTTTGTCCCCCCTCCTTGCGAAGCGCGTCAATATCCACTCGTACAGCTCCACGGGCTTTTGCGTGGGGTGAATTTTTCCTTTGTAGTTTCCATAAATTGGGACTTCCGCAACAAACGAAACCGTTGATAGATTATCCGATAGCGAAGCAATCTCGCACTGCGAATACCTATCTGCACCACGAACCCCTTTATCCCATGATATGAACCCCTTGAACGGACGTCCGAAATTATTTGCCCCGAAAATAATTTGAGAATTGCTACACCTTTCCAATTCCGCAAAATACCCGTCTGTTGGAACCCCTGCAAGAAACAATCCTTTGCAACTCATGCTGTCCCGCATCCATTTTGTCGGGGCTTTGTTTTCGTCCCTGTATGGCGGGTCTACGATGGCAAGGTCAAACGCCTTATCCGGCAGCGTCCGCATATACTCCATGCAATCTACGTTCAATGCGATTTGTTGTTTCACGCTTCACACCTCCCGGATAGCAAACCCGTACCTACTGCGGAACAGCTTTGCTTTCATGGAAAACACCCTATACGCAGCGCTACTCGGATCTTTATACCCCTTCACGTCCTCCACCACCGGCAACCAGTACCGCTGGCCGTAGCTGTCAGGAGCCGTTCTGCGTTCATACACGAAGTCCGCAATGTAGTCGATACTTTTCACCCGTTCGCCATCAAACGTCGTGTACGCCTCTTGCAAGCAGTACCGCACCTGTAATTTCAGCCCCCGTATCTCACCGGCCTTTTGCAGCAGCATCAGCGCGTCGTAGCGCTCCGCCTCCTTCTTGCTGTCGAAGGTCAGCTTCCCGCGCTTCGTCTTCTGCGCCTTGTACTTCCCCGGTTTCCGCATCTTCTCCATGACCTGCTTCTGCGCCGCCGGGGACAGCCGCGCCAGATCGTCACTTTTCAAGCCCATTCTCCAGTCCTCTTTTCTCCAATCCTCGTTTGTTCATCGTGTACTGCACCTCATGGACGATGCGCATCTTTCCGCACCGTTCGCACGTGCCGCCCAGCGTCCGCCGCCACACGGGGGCAAAGATGTACTCGTCCTCCATGTCCCGGATGCACTGGTCACACAGCTTCGCCGTGGCGATCTTCCAGATGCCGTTATCCATGCAGCACCGCCTTTGCCTCATCCCACGTTATGCCGTGTTCTCGTGCGTACCGTGAGATACGACCCAGCCCGCCGTGGTCAACGTTGATATACCGCCGCATCCACGCCGCCTCCTTCTCGCTGCCACGGCTCACATTACCTGGCAACGCCTTTGCGCTTGCAAGCTCCGTGACGCGCTGTTTCACCTGTCCCACCACCGGGGGGAACCCCTTGCTGTCGGACGCGATAAACGCCTTTACAGCCGCCGCCACGGCGTTGTATCTTTCCTCGGCAAACATATCCGTCCACAGTGCTACAACGCCTTCGGCGTCCCTGCGCGTCATGTCCTTGTAGAAGTTTGGGTACGTGGCTTTCAGCACCGCCATGATCTTCAGCGTTTCGTCCCTTGTCATAGCCTATCCTCCAGCATCTCCAGGAACACGTTGCCGCTGCCCTTTTCCTGCGGTCGGTGCTCGTCCTTCCACCTGGTCTCCCAGCTCCGCACGGCGGCTTTCCAGTCCTTCATGTGGTTTTTCCCCACCATCCAGCCCTTTTGCTCATAAAAGGCTACAAAGCGCTCTGCGTTGACGTGATACCCCTGCGCCTGCACATAGGCGGATACATCATCAGCGGATGGCGGTGCGAAGCGCGCCGCGCGTGTATCACTCTTGCCATCGTTAGATGGCAGAGTATCGGTATTGGTTTTGGTATTGGTTTCGGTATAGCCATTTTTGCCATTGGCAGAGATGGCTTTGCTATTTTTGCCATTGGCAAAAATGCGTTTGCCATTTTGCCATCTTGCAGCAGCTCCAGCTTTACCTGCTTCGCTCCGCACTACGGACACTTCCTCGTAGCTTGCCTTAAACCGATCCTCCTGAGACATAACGCGCTTGGCGTAAAATCTCTCATTGCCACAGAGCGCTATCTGCTCTCCCGTCATGCTGTATGCCAGCAATGCCCGCGTTAGCCGACCGAACTCTGCATCGTTGAGTGCTTCCATCTCCTCTAAATAGTCATAGGGGAGTGCAGCATAGTTTCTTGCCATTGCGCCACCTCTCAATCCTTCGGGTATGCGCCAATAATGTACATAATCCGCTCTGGATCAAAGCCGTAATTTACTGTGTAAGTCTTGCCTTTCTCCACAAGTTCAGCGGGTATCTCCAAGTGATACCCCCATAACACGTCGCAGTCTTCGCGCTTCTCGCCAAACTGTATAGCACATGCAGCGTAATGCGCGTCAAGAGCACGCCTATATTTGTCTATGACTGCCAGCCGTTCCCGCTGCCGCTGTACCACGTTCTGCAAATGCGTGTTCTGCCGACGCAATGCCTTGATCTCTTCCTGCATCTTGCCCATTCACGTCACCCCCTTAGAACGGCAAATCTGACATGTCGTCCTCGTCCATCTCCACGAACTGGCTCTTGCCGTCCGTCCGAGGAAACGTTCCATGCGCGTCCATGTCCTTCCGGCTGTCGCCAAAATACATATTGTCCGCCACGATCTCGGCGCTTCTGCGGTTGTTGCCGTTCTTGTCCTGCCAGTCACGCATTTGCAGCCGGCCCTCCACCACCGCCATGCGGCCTTTGGTGAAATACCTGGAAGCAAACTCCGCCGTACCGCGCCACGCCACAATGTCGATGAAGTCCGTATCCTTGGTCCCGTCTGCGTTCTTAAAGTCCCGGTCTACCGCCAGGGCAAAACTGGCAACGGCGGTGCCGTTCTGTGTCCTGCGCAACTCCGGATCGCGGGTCAACCGACCCATAATGAAAATCTTGTTCAGCATATCAAATCTCCTTATAAGTAACTTTTTCCAAATTCTCGCCGGAAATCCTCTTCCGTCCAGCCCTGCTCCTGCATGGCCTTTAGCTGGCCGTACCGCCGCAGCCTGCGCATTTGTTCGCCGCTGCGGTGTACGGCTGTCTTTCCGTTCCTGTGGCACCTATTACCGCACAGGTACACCACCAGACCGTACTTCTCGCTCTTCTTGCGGTTCGCGCCGCCCAGGAGATGATGTTTCTCTAACGGATCGCTGGGGTCATTCCTGCCGCACAAAAAGCATCTCTTACTCTCCATGCGCTTCCTCCGTCCCGTCCCACTCGTATTCCGGGCAGCTGTGAATGGCGTAGCTGTGCATGATGCCCGCCTTGCGTCCTCCCTTTCTCTTCACCGTAGGAGTAGCGTCCCATCCGGGAACCGGCTCCGGGTCTTTCATCGACCAGCTACAATCGCCATAGCACTTCCTGCACGTCCAGCAGGGCTGTATGTGCAGCTTGTTCATTTCGCCGCACCCCACTCTCTGTCCAGCTGGTTGTCCAGCAACCGTATTTGCAGTTTCATGGAGTTGATGGCCTCCATAGCGGACTTGTATACCACCTCTGCACAGTCTCTCTCAAACCGAAGCGCGGCGATCTCCGCCTTGCCCTTGCAGATGTCAGAAATGATCGTCACCGGAACGCCGTTGTCGCGTTCTGTAAGTATCTGTTTGGCCAGAGCTACCCGGTACGCCTTTTCGGCCTCCGCGTATTTCTGCCCCCGCCGCTTCAGCTCCGTGATGGCCACATCCAGCATCCGGCTCTTGTCCCGGATGTCATTTACCAGGTCACTCATGCTTCTTCTCCGCTGCGTTGGCCGCCTTCATGCAGCCCCAGCACAGCCGCTTACCGTATCTGTCCAGCGCCCTGTCGGAGATGTCATCCGGGGAATACCTAATGCCCTGGCACGTCACACTCTTAATGGGCATACCGCAGCTCTCGCAAATGACCGTGCCTTTAGGGAATGTTACCGGTGCAGGCTTGTCGTACTTGCTCCTGTCCGCCTCCCAGTACACGTCCGCGCCAAAACCCAGCGCCTTACATGCCACGGAGATAGCATCCGTCAGTGCCATCTTGAAGCACTCGTCAGAGGTATAAGGGCCGTTCTTTTCCTTCGCCACAAACGCGCTGCCGCCTGTGCCAGGTATAGCTTCCGACCATGCGCCGTCCACCTTCACAAACAGGTCAATGTCCAGAAACGCGGCCACCTCACCGTTTGCGCCCTGTTCCAGCCGCTTGTCTGTGATGACGTACTTCCAGCCAATTCCGCAGGGACCGAACTGCTCCGTCAGGGTCTTCAGCCGCCACATGGGGTTGATGTCCGTCTTGCCCTTCAACCGGCCAGCGCCGATCTGCCTTTTGGCACTGTCCGGCACGCTTCGTACCGCGTTATAGATAGCCAGGTTCTCCATCACTTCACCCCCATGTTCATCCGCTCGGCGATCTCCGCGCCGTCCACCGCAACACCGGCTTTCAGCAGCGGTGCAATGTCGCTCTTGGATACCGTAGGCGCGGCATACGTCACCTTGCCGTCATAGCCGTTGTCCATGCACCACCGCACCAGCTCCTCCATGTTGGTGATCTCTACCGCCGTGCTCTTGCGGTAGGTAACGGAACACTTCGCCGTCTGGAAAGGGTGCCCGTCCAGCGCCCGGTCAACGTAGTCCAGCAGCCGGTCACGCTTGCGCTCCATCGTGCGGCGGCGCTCCGCCAGCTCCTTTTCCTCGTCCCGGATGGCCTTTGCCTCCGCGTCCAGGCTCTTGGACCAGCACACCATGTTCTCAATCTTGTGTTCCCTGTCCATCTGCAGCTGCTCAAAAGCATCGTAGTCCAGCAGCTCCCCAGTCTCCGGGTCGATCAGCGCCTCCAGCGCCTGGTCAATGTGATACAAACTCAAGCTCATTTCTTTTCCTCCCATGCGTCCACCGTTCGGATGCATACATCGCACCCAACGGTCTCGCCGTAAATATTCTTGTACAGAGTATCTGTTTCTTCGCCGCACACCGGGCATCGCGGCGCCTTGTAGGGCTTCGGCTCCGCCCGCGGCTCCTTGTAGTCAAACACGCTCATGCCAGCCTCCCAGCCGCTTTCAGCACTTCCCGCATAGGCTTACGCGCTTTGAGTATGGACATGGCCCGCGCCGTCTCCCGCCTGTCTTGCCGCCACAGGTCGCTCAGCTCGTCGCTCTGGTAGTACCCGTCCCCGTCGTTGCAGATCATCACGCCCTGCGTCTTTGCCTCGGCAACCGCCTTTCGCATCTTCCGGTCGGTGGTGTGCAGCGCCGCCGCCAGGTCTTCCCGGCTGATGGCGTTCCTGCGTCCCTTGGGGATCAGACCGGCGACCCGCTCCGTCTCCGCCGTCCGCATGGGCAATTCGGCTTTCTCGTCCTCGCCGAACAGATACGCCCTGCTGGCCCACAGCGCCGCCTCCAGCGCCTCGGTGACTTCCTCCGTGGGCAGGCACACGCCGTTTTCAAACCGGCTCACCATGCTCACGTCCATCCGGGGGTCTGCCAGCTTCAGAATGCCGCTGACCGCCTCCTGCGTCAGCCCCAGCTCCAGCCGCCGTTCCTTCAGTCGGTTCATCTTCCATCCCTCTTTCTTATCGCCTTTTTGGCGTTCTCGCGCCTTGCGCTGTTCATGCTGTAAAAATCACCCTCGCTGTACGATGCGTAGCGTTTCGCCTTGTCGGCCTCAACGTCCCGCCGGAACGCTTTGTAGTCCTCGCACTCCCCGTGGCACATCGCGTGTCTGCGCTGGCAGCCCTTGCAGGGCGGAGCCGTCCGGTTCACCAGTCCGATCATTCCCACTTCACCAGCGCTTTCACAACACCGGCCTGCGCCGCGTCCTCGTGGCTCATCAGCACGTCTACCGTGTAACCGTACACACCGGTGTCTGCCGCTATGTAAGTCTTACCGCCAAGCGTCACGGTGCTGCCCAGCGGGATGATGTCCGGGTCTACCGCCACGGCCTCGCCGATGTCCACCAACAGGCCGGATGCCGTCAGCACCTTGCCGTCCCGCTGGTTCATGTGGGCGTAGGGCGTGCAGCACGCGCAGTACCCGGTGATGTCACATACCAATACGTTCTCCGCCTCCGGCTCCGCGATCTCTGCCGTGGGCGGTGACTGCACCACGTCCTCCTGCACCGGCGGCAGCGTCAGGCACCACGCCACCAGCACCAACAGCATCGCCCACAGGACGATTGCCACCGCCCACATACGCCTGCACCATCGTCTGGTACGGCATAGCCGGGAGTATTCCCGCGCCCGCCTATTCCGCTCCCTCATCGCCCCAGCGCCTCCACGCCCTTGACGATAGCCCAGCTCAACCACGCAGCGCCGATAAACGCCAGCGTCCATGCAAACCAACTCATTCCTCCACCGTCCTCTCCGCGATCCATGCGTCCAGCTGCTTCTTGAAGATCTGATACACTGGGCTCTTGTCCAGCTCGATCACCAGCCCGAAGGGGTACACCCCCTGCTTGATGCCCTGCCGCAGTGTGTCTGTCGTCATGCCCAGCCCACGCTCCCGCAGGTACAGCGTCGCGTCCTGCGGCGTCAATGTAACGATCCTACTCATTTCTTCTTCCTCCAACTTGCGTTTACGTAAGTTACTCTGCAAAAAAAATAGCGTCAGCATCCGCAGCCGTCATGCCAAGGACAGTTCTCATCTTCTGGATCTCTGCTCTTGTAAAATCGCTCTCCCCACTCATCTTACGACTAAGTGTAGCGGGGTTGATACCGATTTGTCCGGCCACCTCTGCCAACGTCATTCCTGCGCCAACAACTTTAGCTCTAAATGCGTTCTTGTTAAACATTTTCTCACCTCCGTCTTGCGTTAACGTAAGTTGATTATAGCACTTGCGTTAACGCAAGTCAATACGCAAACGCAAGTTTTTTTTCATTTTCTTGCGCCGGGGTATTGCAAAAACGCAAGTTTTGTGTTACGCTCCCTTTACAACCTTTGGAGGTGATAATGTGGAGATCAAAGATATTATTAAAACAAGAAGAATAACGCTCGGCATAACGCAGGCGCAGCTTGCAGCCGCCGTAGGCGTCAGCGAGGCCACTGTGTCCCGCTGGGAGTCTGGGGATATATCCAATATGAAACGCTCTCGCATCGCCGCCCTGGCAAAAGCACTGCAGATCTCCCCGTCCGTTGTTATGGGATGGGACGAAGAAATTGAAAAAGCAGAAGGCCTCGGCTACAGAGTTGACGCGCTGAAAAAAGAAACCGCGCCCACCGTTACCGATGAGCGCGATCTTGAAATGCTGTCTTTGCTGTCCCGCCTTACGCCGGAGCAGAAGGAGATGCTTCTCCTCCAGATAAAAGGGCTTTTGCCGCCGCAAGAATAATGTCTTTCTCCACCTCCCCCAGCTGCACAAACCGATCCATCAACTCTCTGTCCATTTTCTCCCTCATTCCTTCGTCAAATCGTCCAATTCTTATCCCGTCTCTTATTCAGTTGTACTAAAATCCCCGTCTTACACTTGTAATTTCTTCACCAAGTTATATAATAGGTGCCAGAAAGGGGGCGTATTTTTACGAAATTAACTCACGCTATTCCCATCATTGTGCTTTCTATATCAATCTCTTTGTTTTTGCCGGGCTGTTATTACGACAAGGATGATATGGAAAGTGCATACGACAACGGGCTTATGGATGGGTACGATGATGGGTACTATGACGGCTACCATGATGCGCTTGTCGACAACGGCCTTGCTTCTGATCCTCCGCCAACAACCACATACGCAGACGATGAGGCACCCGTGGAAAAGCATTTATCCGCCGGTGATATTTTTGGTTTAGTTATTATATGTGGTTTGGGGCTTCTTCTTATTTGGATGGTCGTTTTCACCATAGTGGACGGCGTAAAAAAGAAACGTGAACGTAAGTTTTATGGAAGCAACTGGGGAGAGAAAAAATGAAACGTTTTATTTGCTCTGTCATGGCTGCGTCCATGCTGTTTTTAACCGCATGCTCAGACACAACTACAACACAAGAAAAAGCTGACAGCAAAACCGTTTATATCACAGAAACAGGGGGGAAGTACCACCGCTGGTCTTGCCGCTACCTAAAAGACAGTTGCTACGAAATATCTCTGTCCAAAGCCATTGCCAGCGGTTACACCGCCTGCTCTGTATGCAAACCTTAGTTCAGCCGTCCCCGCCGCCTCCGCAACGGCGGCGGGGACTTGCAGCAGCCACGCCAACCATCACGCCTGTCTGCTGCGGCTTTACCGTAGCAGTTTTAAGTTGGGTCTGTCAACGCCAAAAAGGGGAAACCGCTGTTTTCTCGCAACAGAATTAGGATAATTGACCGCCAAAAAGGGGAAAAGAGGGAAAAAATGGAAGATACGTTAAAGGAATTGTGTCGCGAAGCAAGGGACCGCCAGAATATCACCATTCAGGACCTGGCAGACGAAACCGGAATTTCAATATCCACCATCGGGAACTTTTTTGCTACCAAATCCAAGGCGCCCAACGTCTATAATGCCGGCGCCATCTGCGCCGTTCTCGGCGTGTCCCTGGACCGGTATTTCGGCATCATAGAAATGCTGCCCCCGGAGGATCAGATGGCCCAGCTGCAGCACGACCACCATAACGAGCTGGAGATTGCCCGTCTTGAGGGCAGCATGGAGCAGATGGCGAAAACCATTGATTACCAGCGCAAAAAAACGCGGATCACCCAATTTGCCATTTACGGCCTCATGCTTGTGTGTGCCATATTTTTGGCGGTTATCGTGGGCTATATCTTCTTTGACTACCGTGTGCCCAACCAGGGGCTTATTCAGGGCGGAGAGGCCAGCATATTCGCATGGATCGTCTTTTTGCTGCTTGCCGTCGGCATCGGCATTTTTGCCGCCGTTTTTATCGTGGCCCTGCGTTACACAAAGGACCCACACGCCAGGCCTTAACGTATAAAACATTTGTTCTATTTTACACAGACATTGTACATGACAAGTTTCTTGTTTTCAATAGACGTAATTCACAAGTTTCTTGTTATTCTTTTGTGAGGTATCCCTATGTCCACCTGTATAAAATGCGGCGTCGAGCTTGTCCCCGGCGCCGTTTACTGTCATATCTGCGGCAAAAAGCAGGTCAAAGAAACCCGCAAAGCCCTGAAGCGCCCCAACGGTGCCGGCACGGTTTACAAGCTCTCAGGTCGCCGTACACGCCCCTGGGCTGCCGCCAAAAATCATGTGATCATCGGCTACTACGAACGCAAGACCGACGCACTGGCCGCGCTGGAAAAGCTCTCCGGCAAACCGATCGAAGAAAAATTCAACATGACGTTCTCTGAGGTGTTTGCGGAATGGAAAGCAGAACACTTCCGTGAAATAGGTCCGCAGGGAATAGAGTCCTACAACCAGGCCTATAAGGTCTGCACCAGTCTGTATCCCCGGAAATTCCGCGACCTTCGCACAAAGGATTTTCAGGCGATCATCGACAGCAACATGGCAAAGTCCAACTCCACCCTGTCCAAATACAAGCAGCTTATGACGCAGATGTCCCGCTGGGCTGTCCGGGAAGAGATCGCCACCACTGACTTTGCCAAATACGTCAAGCTGCCCCAGCAGGTAAAAAAAGAAAAAGCCATCTTTACAGATGACGAGATCGCGCTATTGGAAAAAGACGGCTCCGACGCCGCCAAAATCGCCCTCATGCTGATCTACACCGGTATGCGTATCGGAGAATTGTTTTCCTTGCCGCTTGCAGACTACCACGAGACGTATGTGATCGGTGGCGAAAAGACGGAAGCCGGAAAAAACCGCGTCATCCCCATCCGCCCGGAGGGCAGAAAGTATTTTGCCTACTTTGCCGGTCGGGCCGACGGCGATCTGCTCTTGTCCGGCTACGACGGGCAGCGCATCCCCGCCAATTACCGCAAACGTGACTTTTACCCTCTGCTGGAAAAGCTCGGCATCCCAAAGCACACGCCCCACGCCACCCGTCATACCTACGCCACCTGGGCGCGTAACGCCGGCATCCAGCCGGACGTGCTGCAAAAGATACTCGGCCACGCCGACTTCTCTACCACCGCCAACATCTACGTCCACGCCGACACCGAAAAACTCATATCAGCAGTGGAGAGTGTTAGTAATTTGTCAGTAACCGAAAAGACCTGAAAAAGCTTCACGAGGATTTACGTCACAGTTTCATGTAAAACAACCGCAAAAATTCGCCTAAGACCTCATAAATAGTTGCAAATATTTGTGCACCATAATTGACGTGCATGGGGTCACAGGTTCGAGTCCTGTACCGCGCACCAGAAAAACCTCGGAACCACAAGGGTTCCGAGGTTTTTTGTTTTTGCCCGTTTTCTGCTTTGTTAGCAACGTGTTAGCAACGTCAGCCCTTCTCCACCACGTGCATGCACTGCCGCAGCGCCTCTTTCACGTTGGGGTCATCGGTATCCTGCATCATGCGCTCGATCACATCTTTGGCATGCCCGTCGCGGGAATACCCGTCATCGCGGCTATACCGGCCCATAGAGTCTCTCTTGCGCCGGTACGAGCTGCCGCGCCCATACGTACCACGGATGCTTGCATCCCAGTCGCCGCCGCGGGAATACCCATCCTCGCGGGAATACCCATCGTCACGGCTGTACCCGCCGCTCTCAAACATGGCGATCTTATCAATGTTCTTGATAGAGGCCGTCAGCTTGTGGATCACGTCCAGCTCCCCGGTGCCCATCTCCTGCTTGCCGGCATACTCGGAAAGCTCGTCACACAGCATCTCGCGGATGCCGAAAAGTTCCTTCATGTTCATGTCGTCCCTCCTCTCACGCAATTCTCTCAACGGTCAAATTGCTGTTGGCAAAGCTGACCGCCTGCGTACTGGTGTTCTTCATGGCGACCGTCAGGCAGCAGCCTTTCGGTACGCACACCTGCGCGGAAACGTAGATATTGAAATAGTTTTCCACGGCAGCAGGCGTCACCGTCGCTGTGGCGCTGGTCAGCGCCTCGCCGTTGACGGCCAGCGCGGCGGTGATGGCCCCCACGGCGCCGCCGGTGGGAATGGCGATGTTGCCGCCGTAAGTGACTTTGTACAGTGCTCTGCACTGGTTCGTCAGTCCACGCAGCGTCACCACCCCGGCACCCTCACGGTGTACGATGCACGGCTTGCTGTTGACTGCGGTTTCCGTCAGAGGCACATTCTGCCCTGCGGCCACAGTCACGATATTGGCGTTGGTAAACTCGGCCAAAATAATCACTCCTTTCAAAATACAGCGGCGGAGCTATTGCCCCGCCGCGTTGGTGTCAGTATCAGCACGGGGCTGAACAGTTCGGAAATTCCGAACAGCTGGTGCTATGCAGTTGTCAGCAGCCGCAGCAGCCGGTATAACTGCCGCTTGCCCACGGGTTGCAGGACGGGTAACTGGGAATGGGCGTGGGCCGCAGCTGGGAGATCAGGTAGTTGTTCTGCGCAGCCTGAGATGCGGCAAGGCGCAGCTCCTGATTGGCGCTCTGAAGATCCTGCAGCTTGCTCTGCGTCAGGAAGTCCAAAATCGCACGGGAATTGGCGTTCGCGTTCTCCACGATGTCCCGGGCTGCCGTCTGCACGGTGTTGCGGGTGTCGCAGGCCTGCGTCGCCATGTCGTACCGCACCTGGGCGATAGCCGCCCGGTTCTCGCAGCAGCACTCCTGAGACTGCATCTGCATGGCGTTGAGCTGCTGCATCAGCGCCGCCTGCTGGTTTGCGCGGGACAGCTCTGCCGTAGCAAAGCCTCCATTGATAGCGTTGTTCAGGGCAAACGTGGAGTCGCAGATGCCGTTATTCACCGCGTCCAGCTTGCGCTCAACGCTGGCGAAATCGGAGGTCAGCACATAACCGTCCACCACACCGCCGTTGTTGTTGCCGTAGCCGTTACGACCCCAGCCGAACAGCAGGATGATAAACAGGATGACCCACCATCCGTTTTCGCCGCCGAAGCCGCCGCCCATCATGCCGGTAGGGGCCACAGGCATGGTCATGGTAGGACCGCCGTCAGTAATTGCCATTGTCGTCACTCCTTTCGGATAAAGATGTATTTCATCAAATCGTGGCCACGATATTGATCACAAAAGGTTTTGAAACTGCCGCGCCATCGCCTGTGCCCGGTTCAACTGCTCCTGCGTCAGCGCGCCGCTCTGCAGCATCTTCTCTACCTCTGCTTTCGGGTCGCCCTGAAAGCTCGTTTTGAACTGCTGGAACTTCTGCAACAGCTGTCCAAAATTCCCCAGCGGGTTCACGTTCCCGCCCATCGCCTGATAAAACGGATTACTCATCGTCCTCTTCCTCCTCCACCTTGCGCTTCTTCTTGGCCTTCATTTCGGCCACAATGGCCGCCAGCTTGTCCAGCTCCGCCCGGGTCGCATATTCCGCCCCGGGGTCCTTTTTTGCTTCAGGCGCGTTTGCAAGCCGCTCCACAAGGTCGTATACCTTCAGCGTCGGCTTGCCGCTGGCGTCCGCCTGCTTCAGGTACACCGTGGGCGCCGTGCTGTCCCAAAGGGCCACCGCCGCGTTGGGTGCCACCATCCAGCTCCTGGCCTCCTGCTCGCCCGATACCCACTGCACGCCGCTCTGCGGTATAGGGTTCTGCATCTGCGGCATCTGCTGGGGCATCATCTGCTGCTGCCTGAGCTGGCCGAGGTTGTCCGGCATCGGCGGCATATAGGGGTTTCCGTAATAGGGATAGTTCATTCCTCATCCGTCCTTTCCCAAAAATACAAAGGTGTTTCGGCCCCGGAGTCCCACGTGTCATGCCAGTCTCCGTCTATCACGCACACCACGTGGGACGCCAGCGCCAAAAGATATGTACCACGCGGGTGCTCCCTTGCGAAGTCACCCACGGAATAGCTGTCCGGGTAATCCTCCGGGATAATATGCCGCCTAAATCCCAGTTTTTTCAGATACGCGCCCCATACATTGTTGGCACTGGGCATATCCGCCAAAGCCAGCCCCTGCATACACAGCTGCACATACGTCTCATGCCAGCCCTGCCCCGTGGCCTTGCAGATGGCCCTAACCGGGCAATCCCCCACGTTTTTGCCCGCCGGGTTTGGGTTATAGCGCACGAACATCACGACCACCTCTCTTTACTGTAAGCATACAGGGATATGCCCATTTCAAAGTGGCGATAAAGTGGCTGATAAGTGCGCGTTAAAAATCAGTGCGTCTCTATTGCGTTTTTATTTATTTCGCCGTATAATCAGGCTATCCCCCCCAACACACGCCGCCGTCCCCCTTTCGGCGGCAAATAAAAAGCCACACCTTTTCAGGTGTGGCTTTTTTCTGCGTTCAGCCCGTCTGCAATTTTTCGGTATGCCCTTCGCCGGCATCGTTTTACCACGTCCACAGACACGTTCATGCAAAATGCCTGCTCCACGCAGCTGCGACGCCGCACATCGCACTCCGCGATGCACTGGGCTTCCTCTTGTGGTAACTCAAAAGATTGGATCCATGCGATAGCCCTCTTGGGTGCCATGCACTTCAGCATGGCGCGGATTTCCCTGTGCTGCTGGTTCATCCTGCTTACGCAGGCCTGCGGACCGCCTTGCGGCGGGATGGTGCCGTAGGATGGTTGCGCCTATCGCCCGTTGCTCCTTTCTTTGTTTTACGGTGCCATCCACCGGTTTCTCAGTTCTTTCACAGAGTTTACGCCCTGCTCCTGCTTCATAATGGCCTCCACGCCCTGCCGCACGTCCGCCTCCTCATAGCCGTGCGCCAGCATCTCCCTGTAGATCAGACGCGCCGTTTCGGTGTCCCTGTCTTTCTGCGCCCGGTACAGCAGCTCGCACCACGTTTTCCGGTTCCCGGCGCTCTTGTCCATGCGGTAGATGGCCTTTTCCATCTCAAACATCAGCCGCACATTCCCAGTCTCGCTGGCAATACTTCTGGCAATGGCCCAGGTATCCCGTCCCAGGTTCGCCACGCTGACGCCAAAGATCTTGCTGACCACGGTCAGGAACTGCTTGACGTTGTACGCCGCCGTTTTTTTGCCCTGTCCGTTGGCGCTGGAGATCATGGACTTGGTTGCCCTTACGATGTCATCCACCGCGCCGGCATCCATGCGGTCTACGGTGTAGCCCTGCAGAATGGAGATAATGTCTTTGGCGTAGGGGATACGGCCCACCAGCGTGATGTTGCCCTTCACATTGCCCTGCAGTGTGATGTTCTTGACAGCCTCACCAAAGTCCTTTTCCTCCCCTGTAATGCCGGTAAATGCTTCCAGAACGCGCTCCCAGTACTTCTTGTCCTTGTCGTCGTCCCGCAGGCCGTCCACGATGGACTGTGCCAGTGCGTTCACCACGTCCGTCACCAGCAGGGCGCCCACGGCCCGCTTCAGCTGCTTCAGCGCCTTGCTGCGCTTCTGCGGGTTTGTTTCATACACCCATGCGTCGTAGGACCGCATCAAAATGTTCAAGCTTTTTAGCGGCTCACCCATAAAGGACGTGGCCTGCCGCGTCAGCGCGTCGCTGTCCCGCATGATCTGTGTCCGCTGCATGATGCCGTCCACCACCTGCGTCTGGTCGATCACGTCCGTAAACAACGCCGCCACCTGCTGATAGTAGGCATCGCTGCCAACCTCCAGACTTGTGTCCGCCGCCACCTGCCATTCGCAGGCGTTCCAGATTTTGCCCCACGTCATCGCATCGGCTTTCCCGGCCAGTGACATACTCTTGTCGCTCAGCCGCTCCATAAAGCTGCCGTCCGTGCCGTATACCTCCCGTGCGATGGTGTACCGGCTGCCCTGGTCAAAGCCGGACGTGTCCTTAATGCCCGCAATGGGCGCCCACTTCCGGGCCTTGTCCCATCCGTTGCCTTTGGTCACGCCGTTGCCCAGTCCCTTCACCATGTTTTCCGGTTCCAGCACCACTGCCGCCCGGAAGTACGCCGTGGGCTGCTGGATGACCACGCGCAGGTTCGCACCCACAGCAGCGCCCTTTGTGTTGCCCACAATGCGCTCCACGGCCCTTGTGGTGGCGCTGGCGTTCTTCACCATGCCGTTCTGCACATCCCGCATCAGGTTCCGCCAGTAGCTCTGCGCCGCGTCGCCGTACACGCCGGACAGCACCTGCCGCACGTTCTTCCCGGTCAGGTTGCCCATGCTGTCCCGGTACCGGTAGTTGTACAGACGGTTGATGTCCTCCATCGGGGCCAGCAGCGTGGCGTACTTGATCATGTCGCTGGCGTTCTGCGCGAACACGTCATACACGCCGCCGATGTCCAGCGCGTTGCTGGCGTTGGGCGTCAGGGCCTTTGCGCTGCCCATGTTCTTGATCTCTCTGGCGATGTCCGGTCCCTTCTCCACGCTGGATGCCGTGGCCTCCTTCGCCGTCTTGATGGGCCAGTAATGCGTTTCCATGAACTTGCGGTAGCCGTACACCGCCATGCTGGCCTCGTTGCCCCACTCCGCCAGCTTCGTGCTGGCCAGCTTCTGCAATCCGTCCGCCACCTTGATCTGCTCCGGTGTCAGCACGGAGGTGATGGCCCTGACGTCCTCCAGCGTCAGCAGGATGTTTTCCGTCCCGCGGGGGATGGCTTTCAGCTTGCCGTCCCGCTTGATCTCCGGCTGCACGATGCCGCCCACCATCAGGTGGTTCATGGCCTGCTCACCGCGCTTTGCCAGGTTGTACAGGTTCATAATCTGCTCGTTGGTCAGCGTCAGCTCCACGCCACGGCTTGTGGTGAACGTGTGCCGTTCAAAGCGGTTTTTGTACACGTCCGCATCCAGGAACTTTTTAGCCGCGTCCCGCAGCTCCGTCAGCATCACGTGCTCCCGGTCCTGCGCGTTCCGCAGCGTCCGGTATACCTGCATGCCGCCGTCGCCGTAGGCGGAGAAGAACGTATACGGGTCCGCCATATCCAGCGAGATCTTCCGGTTCCGCCGCTTCCGGCTCATGCTGCCCATCATAAGGCTGTCCGCCCACTCGCTGGTCCGTGCGTACTTCTGGTTTGCCAGCGTCCGGTCGTAGCTGGTCAGTGTGGCCTCGATGGCCCGCACCGCGTTCCATACGGTCTCCAGCTCCGTCACGTTCATGTCGGCGATACGCTTTCCGCCCAGCGCCGCCAGGCTGTCCAGCAGACCGCCGCTGTCCAGCAAATCGGGGTCCACCACCATGTTTCCCTCACGGGCAATGATGTCTTCATATGCCTTTTTCAGCTTTACGGTCTCCTGCGTCCGTCGGGTCGGGTCGCCGCCGGCGTTTTTCCGCAGCCGTCCGTTCTCGTCGTAGCTGTATGCGCTCTCCAGGTTGATGTTCCGCAGCAGATCAGCCACCACCACGCGCAGCTCCTCCGGGATGTGCTTCTTGTCCGTGGGCCGCAGCAGCTTTTCGGACAAAGGCCCCGTGTGTCTGGCGATTTTTGCACGCATTTCCGCGGCGTACCGCTTCTCCCGGCCATTCCGTGTCTTTTCGCTGTACTCCCGGCGCATCCGCTTTACCATGTCCCGGCGCTTTTCCCGCTCCTTTGTCAGCATTTCACGCACCCGTCCCACGGCCTCCTGCTTCTCCAGCTCCCGCCGGTCGGCAAAGGTTTTCTTCTGCCGCACCTGGTCAGAGATCATGCCGTCAATGATGTCGTTGGCGATCTCCTGAATGGCTGCGTCACGGTAGCTGTCAAAGGGGTTTTCATAAATGCTGTCCATGCTGTCCAGCACATCCGCGATCTGCTGCAGCTTGTCCGCCTCGGTATACACGTCGCTGGGGAAATAGCCCTCGCCGAACATCTCCGTCATTTCCTCGTACATGGTGTCCACCGGCAAGCCCTCTGACTTGTTCAGCTTCAGCGTTCCCATGTACCGTTTGCGGAACTCGTTGTAGTGGTCCATCTCCCCGTTGAAAAGGATCTTCTGCCGCTTCAGGTAGTCTTTGATCTCCAGCAGCTCCGCGCCGTGCTCCGTCAGCTCCGTCGTGTTGTCCACGATGGCCGTCGCCGCGTTTCTGGCGTAGGGCATCAGGTCGGCCATGCTCACGTCTTTCTTCATCACAGCCTTGCCCAGCGCCTCCATGTCGGCCTGAATGTCGCCGTATTCCACGTCGCTGCCGTACTTGCGTATGGTTTCGCGCCCCAGCTTTTTCACGTCCCGCAGCACTACGGACGGCTCCTTACTGATGCGCATTTCGCCCTTCAGCTCCTGCACCCGCTGCTCCAATGCGCGGTTGCGGCTGGCCAGTACCGTGCGCTCCCGTTTCAGGTCCCGCACCTCCTGTTCAATGTCCGCTGTGCTCCGCAGCTGATAACGAATATCCGGGTTGCTGGTGGGGGTGAGGTTATCCACGTTCTTTACTTGCCTTGCATCAAGAGCAATATAGGCATCCGTTGTTCTGCCAAAGCTGCCGGAATCTTCGGAAATAATAACGCCGTCATACCCGTTATTTCTCAACGCAGAAGTAATAGCCTCTTTTGCCTGCAACGCCAAATCATCCTTTGCCTTTCCCCATTCCTCAACAAGGCTGTCCTCTGCGTCAAACACCTTGTTGAACTCGTCCACCTCATAGAGCGCAGACCGGGAAGCAGTTGGGTTTTGCCTGCGCCACTCTGTAATGAAATCGACAAAATCCTTTTTAGCCTTTTCAAACTTTTGGTTATACTCTTTGTCGATAACATCAGACCGGTTTTTCAATGCTGCATATTCCGAGGACATTTCTGCAAGCTGTGATACTAATTCGCTGCGGTCGTGCACCTGCAAGGGGTTCTTTATATCGGCATAGAGTTCCATCTGCCGAGAGCCGTTCACGCCAATATCCCTTGAAGAACTCTTCAAAAATACCCCGAACGGCGTTTCATTATCCCCTGTTCCAGCGCCCTTGTGTCTCGTATCAAAGACGGTAAACTCCACACTCGTCTGGTGGTATAGCGGCATAAGCCGCCCCTCCGCGTCACGCACCTTGCTATCCTTGAAATATTCCTGCTGCTGTTCGGAGAGCTTCCGCCCGGTGCTGTCCGTGGCTTTCAAAGAAAACTTCGGCTTGACATTTCCGCCCTCGGTGAGTATACTAATACCAGAAGCATTCCCCCGCTGAGCGCCGGAGTTTCCGGAAGAGCCGTTAATTTGGGGAGTGCTTCTTTCTTGCATTTCCCCGATATTGTAGACAATGCCCCCATCCTTACCCAGCGCAACGGAAATGCGCGTTCGATAATACTTTCCATCAAAATCCATGAAATACGCCGTTCGATAGTTCCAGCCGTCTTTTGCCATGTCACCGTGACGCCCGCCAAAGTCAAGGACAGTCTTTCCTCCGCGCTCAGAAACCTTAATGAGTTCGTCGATGTGAGCAGCCGCATTTGCTTTACGTTCAAATGCTTTTTCATCCATCGTTCGACCATTGTTGTCGTAAATGCTACTCAGCTTCCCGGCAGATTTACTTGTCAGAAGCAGAACATCGCCGTCCTCGGCAATCAGGCGAACATCCTCGTGATTGCGGATTTTGCCGTTGATATAGTTTTCCAGCTGTTCACTCCACGCCTTGGGGTCGTTGCCAAATAACACTTGTCTGTCCGCCTGAACGTATTTCATGCCATTGGGGAACTGCTTGATCTGATACTTTGCACCGTCGCCATCACCGGCGGCGGTTTTTGTTTTCTCCGCCTGTCTCTCCGCTGCGTCAAAGGCCGCCTGCCACTTCTGCGCAATGTCCTCCAGCTCTCCGAAGGTCTTGCCGTAGGCATCCATCGCCGCGTTATCTCTTGCCTTGCCGGTGAACATAGCCTTGACTTTGGCAATAAATTCCTTCAGCCCGTCCAACAGCTTCTGCGCCGCCGTGCGGTTGTCCTTGGCAAACCGCGCGAACAGATCCGTGTCCTCGATCATCCGCCCCGCAAAGTCTGCGGCGATCTCGTCCATCACCTCGTCCTGCGTCAGCGTTATGCCGGCTCTCTCTGCCGCCTCCATGTACCGCTGCACGACCTCCGTTTCCGTGTCCGCGCCGTTCTCCCGCATGCGGTACTCTATCGCCGCCTTCCGGAACGCCCGGTACTCGTCGGGGGATAGGTCCTGCATCCGGTGGGTGACCTCGTGCCCCGCCACCTCATAGATGGGGTTCGTGCTGTCCGCCGCGATCTGGATCAGGTTTTTCTCCCTGATGTACTGGCCGTTGGCCTGCCCATCCATAATGCTGTCCACGAACTCGATACGCACGCCCAGCTTCTTTCCGATAGTGTTCAGCGTCGAGGCCGCGCCCTTGTCTTTGGCGATGATGTACCGGCTGTAGGCATTGTCCGCCAAACCTGCTCCTGCCGTGGTAGTCACGGATGCTACGTCCGCATTCTCCCGTGCCACCTGCGCCCTGGCGTCCTCCAGCCCTGCGTTGTACGCCGTGTACTGCTGCTCCGGCGTCAGCATCGCCGCGTACTTGCCCTTGGCCTTTTCCGCCTCAACGCCGTTCAATCCCGCGTTGTACATGGCGGAAAAGCCTGCGTACACCTCCGCGCCGCTGCCGCTTGTCTCCCGCACCTGCTGATACGCTCTCTGACCCGCCTCCATAAAGCCGCCCACGGCTTTCTGTGCGCGTTTCTGCGTCTGGGGGATAGCCGGGGCGCGCTGTGTCTGCTCCTGCGCTGTCTCGCGGCTTGCAAGGGCGATAATTTCACGTTTGAGCTGGCTGATGGGCTTTTCCGTGTCCAGCTTTACCCCGGTGCTGGCCTCCAGTGTCTCCACGGCCACCGGGTCCCGTGCAATGGCTGCCGCCTGGTTGCCGGTGATCGTCTCGCCCCGGGTCACCGCCTCCACGGCTTCCGCCGTCCTGCCGTCCATCTCCGGCGCGGTGTTCTGCCGCACGTCCCGGTCATACTGCGCTCTGGCCGCGTTGTATGCCGAACGGTTGGCAAGGGTGTTCACGCCCACCTGCCCGCCGCCCAGGATACCGCCAACCACAGCGCCACCGGCAAATTCCTCCGCCGCTGCCGCCGGGTCAAAAATGGCGCCGTTGCCGATACCGACAAGGGGGTTGTCCCGTCCATAGACGGCGTTCTGCGTGGCGCGTTCGATCACGCCCTGCACCACTTCCTCCTTGCCCTCGTCCAGCATGGTGTCCACCCATGCTTTCCATGCGCTGCCGCCGTTCTGCAATTCCCGTGGCAGCGTCTGGATACCGCCGCCCACTTCCACGGCGGCGTTCATCAGTCCGTTGCCGATGGCGTACACGGAAGCGCGGAAATCGTCCGCGCCGTCCGCCTTTGCCTGCTCATACCCGGGGCCAAATACCTGTGCAAAGGAGAGCTGGAAGTTCGGATCTTTCACCATTGCCCGCATACTGCGGGAAATGGTGTTGACCAACCCGGAGGAAGCCGCCGCGTTTTCCGCCAGTGCACCTGCCTGTGCCGCCGTGCTGGCGCCGCCGGTCAACAGCGCCGCAATGGCTTGCGTCACCGCCGCCACCGTCGCCGCACCCAGGTCTTCAAAAACCTGCGCCGCTTTCCCGCCGCGTGCCGTGTTTTCTGCGTACCGCTGCTGCACCCCCTGCGCCTCCGCGTCAATAGCCCGGTTCCAGCGGTTGAAAAGCCAGTTGCTGGTGTCCGGGTCCCAGTAGCCGTTGGAGCCCTCCCGGGCAAAATCACCCAGCAGGTTCTCTATCCATGCGCCGGCAGAGCTGCCCACTTTGGCGATCTGTGTCAGGCCCATTTGTCCGGCTTTTGCCAAGCCCTGGCCCACGTTATATTTCCCCGCCGCACTTGTTGCGTTTCCCGCAGGCACGCCCGGCGTAACCAGCATAGACGTGTCCGGCTTATAGGTGCTGGGCGCCACATCCGCTGCCGTTCTGCCGCCGGTGCGGATAATATCGCCGCCCATGCCGGCAGCTTCCATTTTGCTGCGGAACTTATCCTGCCACCCGCCGCTGTCTGCATTGCGGCTTGTCCGGCTTGCTGCGGGGATGTCGTTTTCCATCCCCGCAGCTTTCATTTTCTTCTGAAATGTCTGCTTCCAGCCCATCGCGCCCTCCTTATTTCCCCGGGTTCTTCACGGCGTATACCAGATCGCTGTACTGCTTCTTTGTGATGTTCCCGTTTTCGTACATAGCCTCCAGCGCCATCACCTGACCGCTGGTGGTCCTTGCGTTGCTGGTGGCCAGGTTCAGTGCCGTGCTGCTGCTGTATCTTGCGTTGCCGCTGCCGCCGGAGCCACCGTTGCCGCTGCGGCTTTTCAGCCGGTCAATGCTTGTCGTGCCGGCGTATCCGCTGCCGCTGTATGCGCTCCGTGCCGCGCTCTGTGCCGCCGCCAGACGATCATTGTAATCGGCCAAACTGTCCCGATAGCGGCCGTACTCGTCGTTTGCCAGATTGCGGTACAAATTGGCGGTGTCCATAATGTCGCCGCGCTCCTGGGAATACATCTGCCGCGCCACTTCCTCCAGCTGCGCCATGTACTGGTTGTACTGCTGCTGCGCCGCCGTGGTGGCATAGCTGGAGGCCAAGCCGCCGGTGCGGGCGGCCACCTGCCCCAATACGTCCTGCATGCTCATCCGTCCGTTGTTGCCATACCGATCCGCCAGCGACTGGTACTGGCTGCCCTTTGTCCAGTCCTCGTAGTTCATGCTGGTCAGCTGCCGCGCCAAAGCATTCAGCTGATCCAGATACGAGCTGTTGAAGGTGGGAAGTGCGCCCACATCTACCGGCATTTCCACCCGCGTGTAGCCACCGCCGGAATTTCCGCCGCTGTTCCCGTAGTTCAGTGCGCCGCCCACAGCGCCGCCCATTGCGCCCGCCAGTGCGCCATTGACCGCGTTGTTTTTGATTGCCGCCTTTTTCATGGCGATGGAGCCCGCCATGTTGCGCCGGTTATTCGGGTCGCCGTATAGTCCGCTTACTGCGCCCATAACGCTGCCGGTCGTCGCTTTTTTGTTTTTCCGTATAGCCATAGGCATCCTCCTTATGTCTTGTTCTCCAGCGCCGCCACTCTCTGCTCCAGCGCCGTATAGTCGCTGCCCAGCGCCGTCACTCTCTGCTCCAGCGCTGTGTAGTCGTTGCCCAGTACCGTCACACTCTGCGTCAGCGCCGATATGCTGGCCCCCTGGCTGTTCACCGTGCTCTGCAGGGCGGACACCGTATTCTGCAGCGCCGTCAGCAGAATGTACATCTCCGCGTTGGACACGCCCGCCTTGCTGACGGTTTTTGTCACGTTGCCCATTGCCCAGTCAATGCGCTGGCACATGTACTTAATGTAGTTTTCCGCTATGTCCAGCGCCTCTGACGGGTTCTCCTTCGGCAGCTCGTTTATGCTCTCTGGGAAAACGATCATTTCACATCACTCCCCACCATAAACGCTCTCGATATGCCCAGTATGGTGCACGGGCCCTTGCCCTCCAGCCTGAGCTCAAATTTGTCGCACCGGTTGGCCGCCAGCCGCAGGCTGGTCACGTTGTGCTCCTTGCCCACCACCTTGCCGCACATCTGCCACGGCTTCCCGTCGCAGCGCATCTGTGCCGTCATGTAGCTCCCCTTCGGCAGCTCCAGCCGCATCAGTATCTTGGAATACGCTTTCTTGCCGTCGATGGTTTCATACATGGGGGCGAACTGCGCCATCCACTCCTGCGTCTGCGGCGTGTCCTCGCCATCCAGCAGGTACACGTCGCCGCCCGCCAGCATGTATAGCTTCTTGCCCAGCCGCGCAAAGTCCACCGCCTCCGTGCCGTCCTCCAGCACCCATATCCCGGTCTTGGTCTCATACACCATCAGCCGGTGCGCCGCGCCGTCCTTCACGCTCAGGTAGTAGCTGTCGCCGTCGTTGCCGGCTACCGCATCGGTAAACTCCTTCTCGCCGAAGTTGTCGCTGATCAGCACCGGCGTGCCGCCGGAGTAGGCGTATACCCCGTGAGGGCCTTTATAGAACAGCGTGTCGTTGATCACCTGCTGGCTTTTCTGACATCCATCCTGCAAGCCCTCCATTTCGTAGGTGTACATGGCGTACTCCGCCGGATAGCTGCCCAGCATCTTGTGCAGCTTTGTCTCCTTCCAGAACAGCACCGAAGAACTCAGCTTGCAGCAGCCGGTGAATTTACCCTCCGTGCCCACTGCCAGCGTATAGGCGTCTGTGGATAGTCCCTCATACACGTAAAAATTCGTGGGGTCGCCCAGCGCACTGGCGTATATGGTCTGCGTGTCGTTGTTGCAGCCCCACAGCCGGTTTTCGCTCTCGCAGATGTAGTCCAGGTCCGGTATCTTTCGCTCGATCTTAATGCTGGTGCTGGCCTCGTTCACCGCCGTAAACGTGTTGTCCGCCACCGTGATCGTGTTGGAGGTGACCGCCTTAATGACAAAATCCTTGTTGTTCTCCGTCTTGGAGGTGCAGCCGGAAAGTGTCACGCCGTCGCCAGCTTTGAACTTCGTGGTCAGGTCCGCCCAGCCGTTCACGGTTATTTTGTTAGTGGCAAACGTGGCCTTGCTGCCGGTGATCTCCGCCGCCAATGGCTTTACCTGCTGATCCTTAATGTCCAGATACACCTTGTCCGGCCATATCACCATCTTGGTATTCACCACGGCAAACTGCTTCTTGCCCGCCGTCACCGTTCCCACCGTCTGCCCGTCGTACAGCAGGGAAGTCCCCTGCACCGCCACCAGCTTGTCCCACGATGTCAGCGCCGTCACATTCTGGTACCCGGTCTGCTTTAACCGTCCCTTACGTGTGGTGATGTACGGCCACCGCCTGGCTGACAAATTCAGGCTGTCCCGCAAATCGCCGTTCTGTATGGCATCCGACCAGTTGATGCCTCGCATCTGCACCATCTCCACCTTGTTGGGGTTCAGGGAATAGGGCAGGCTTGCCAGTCTCATCCCATCACCTGCACATTCCCGGTGTTGTCCGGGCAGTGCTGCCGGCGCCACCACGCCATCGCCTCACTCATCGCCTCGTCATACACCGCCTTGTCGTTGCCATACAGCGCCGTTTCGTTGTTGTAGTAGTCGATCTGGCTGCACAGATACAGCACATACACCCGGTCGTAGGGCGCGGGGAGCAGCAGCTCCCCGTCGCCCGCCGGCCAACTGTGTACGTAGGAGGCCATATCGATCCTCTCCCCGATCTGCTGGTCAAGCCCCATCACCCACGCCGCCTTCTGCTCGTCGCTTATGGTGTTCAGCCGCAGCTCGTCCGCCTGCGAAATGGTATCTGTAACCGTCATGTCTTCACCTCACTTCACGATTTCCCACGTGCCGAACGTTCCTGTGCTGTTCATGATCTTCACCAGCAGCTCGCCGGGGGTCATAGGCTCCAACGGCTCCGCAGGCTTCGTCTCCTCCACATACGGGATGCCGAAGTATTCGCAAAGCCCCTTGGCCGCGCTCTCGGCGATCTCCGACATGTGCGTGTGAAACCAGGTGATGTCCTCCAGATTGTCGTGGAACGCGTGCTCCTCGTAGAAGGAGACGGCCTTCGGCACACGCAGCTCATACAGGTTGCTCCGCGCCACCAGCTTCACCGTGCGCGGGTAAATCTGCTTTCGATACTTCACCATAATCTGGCCGAGCTTCTTGCCGTTCTTAGAGTAGGTGTAGTACATGGGGAAGCAACCCCGGGAATTGCCCTTGCCGTCTGCGCTGCCGTTTGTGTGGCTGACGTAATGTACGTCTGCGCCCCACGCATCGCTCTCCCTCACGTTCTGCTTCATGATGGCATTGCCGTTGTCGCCGTTCATGGGAGTGCGCCGATAGCCGCGCTTGGTGGCAATGCCGCAGCGGTTTAGGATCGGCTCCAGAATGTCGATGTACTCGTTGTTCTCCAGTGCCTCATAGCACTGTTTCCCGTCCGGGCGGGGATATACACAGGGGTTTGCCATGTGCATAGCCGGGGACAGGTACACCTTCGGGGCGGCCATTTACATGGCCTCCTCATCCAGCGTAGATTTCTTATAGCTGGCGCTGGAAATGCCCAGCAGCGCGCCAAGGAACACGGTGATGCAGGAGATAGTCCCCGCCACCTGCTCGATGTACGGCCAGTCCCAGATGCCGCCCAGCCCCACGTACAGCGCACTTAGGGCGGGCAGCACGATCATAACCACCCACTTGATGATGTCATAAGTCTTGTTGCTCAGCTTCATAATTCTTCCTTTCCGGCTTTTACGCCTATCGTCCGGCTTTACGCCTCTCGCTTGATGGGCAGCTTTCTTACTTCCTCCATGACCCGTTTTGCGCTGCCGTTGCCGCCCATCTTTTCATACGGCTGGTACAGATAGTCATTGAGGTTTTCGTACTCGTCCTGCGTGATGTACCCTCTCGTCACGTACACCATGCCCAGATGGATGATGCGGTCATGCGCCAGACCCACCAGCATCTTTCGCTCCACATTGTTCTTTTCCCGCCGCTTCCCTATCAGCGCCCACAGCCCGTTACTTGCCAGCATAGCCAACACGATGGGCAAAAGCACTCCCTGTACCCACGGTTCCATTCGCCGCGTTCTCCTCTCAAATTATTTTTGCCCCTCGACACCCTTCGACCGTTTCTGACACGCCACCTGTGCTATCCTGCTTGCAGAAAGGAGGTGTTCCCATGCCCGAGTATTTCACCCTGTTCAACGCCGTCACCGACGCCATTGCCCAGCTTGAAAAGGCCGTCGCCGCGCTCAAACAGGCACAGCTCGATGCCGAGGAAGCCTACATCCAGCGGGGGGAGTAATTCTCCCCGCCCCTTATTCTGCGTACACGCTTTCGATCAGCGCACACAGCTCCGTGTACTGCTCGTCCGTGATGCGCCCCACGGCGAAAAACACGTCGCACTTCTGCTGTGCCTCCTCACGGGTCTTGTAGAACCGCTTGTTGATAAGCTTCGTCATAATGTTGTACATAGTCGTTCTCCTTTCTTACCCGATAGTGTTCATATCCGCCTGATAGATGGTTTCCACAGCCTCGCCCAGCTGCTGCGTCAGGCTGTCTATCTCGTTGTTGGCCTCCTCCAGTGCCGTCAGCACCTCTTTGCCGTCACGGTAGAACTTGCCCTCCGTGTACGTGTCCCCCATGCCCACCGGCCTGTCACCGGTGTACACGGCGGAGGGGAAGAACTGCTCGTTCCGCTTGTCCATTTCGATGATGTTGGTCACTGTGCCGTTTTCAACCAATGCGTATCTCATATCTCACGCTCCTTTTGTCAGCGTTACAGGCCCCTCTCCGCTTACGATGTCACCGAAAGAGGTCGCGCCGCCCTCGCTGCCTATCGCCACGTCGTAGGTGCCATCCAGCACCGCCGCGGCACTCTTGCCGTCTGCTGTGGTCACTGTTGCCGCCGTGGGCTTGTCAAAGGTCGCCTGTCCGCTTTCCAGCAGCACCACACTCCCGTCATCCCTCATGCTGTGCCTCGCCGTGTAGCTGACCGGGAAGTACACCGTACCCCCGCTGATGCCCATTGCGATGGGTTTTCCTGTAATAGCCATGCCAGCACCTCCTTACGCTTGTTTTGTCGCGTTACTCGCCAGCCATGCGCGGAACTCGTCGGAAGCGGTTGCGGAAGTGATTGTTATACTACGATTGCGAATAACCCACCTATTTTGATCAAATCTGTAAATATAGGAATACCCAGATTGCCCAGTCACACGGGTCATAACATAATCGTTGTTAATTTGAAAGCCGTTACACGCTGTATCGCCGAGGGTGTAATTTATGTTTTCTATGATAGTATTTTCCGACTTATACAACCTCTCATTCAGCACCCACGTCCCAGCCAACTCCGGCAACTCCTGCGCGTCACGGAAACACACGATACCGGAACCGCCGGAACCCCCTTGCATACCGAACCAGTAAGACCCAACAGCGCCTCCGCCTCCGCCACCAGTATTAGCGCCGCCCGCACCAGCAACTTGGGTAACATTAGTATCCCACCTGAAACCGCCAGCGCCGCCACCGCCGCTACCACCAGCACTTACAATAGGAGTTGTACTCATCATAGCGCGGCCACCACCGCCACCACCAGAGTACAATTTACCAGTCGCTTCTCCAAATTCTCTGGTGGTAAACCCCTGTCCAGCACCGCCACCTACAGAAGTTCCGTAAAACCCTTTTTCGCCATCAGAGCCGTCAGAGCCGCCGGTTCCGTAATCACTATTGGAAATGACACCACCGCCGCCACCACTACCACCAGCCCAACCAGGGCTGGCACTACTTGTAGGTGCAGCACTAGTTTTTCTTGCACTTTTACCTCCAGACACGGTCAGGTCTGTTCCCCAGCTAGAAGAACCGCCGTCCACGTTTGGAGCAGTAGAGCCGTCACCGATGGTTATCTGATAACTTCCCTGACAAGCAACTCGCTTGACAGTTCGCGTGTAACCGCCGCCGCCTCCACCATTAGCCGAGTAATAGGAAGAACCGCTTGTCGCTTCGCAGGCCCCACCACAACCACCGCCACCAACCATAAACACGTCAATCACCGCAGGATCGATAAACACCAGCGTTCCGCTGCTGTGCAGTTCCACCACACCGTCATCTCTCACCACGTAGTCCCCTGTGTAGGTAAATTTCAGCTTCGGCTTACCACCGGCACAAACAGGAGAACCACATATACTTGCCATATAAACCTCCGTTCCCGACCTCCGAAACGGAGGCCGTGTTTATTCTTTGTGTACGCGCATACAGATGATGCCCGAGCCACCAGAGCCGGGGTAAGACACGTAATCCCCCGACACGACTTTCGCTGACCCGCTTCCGCCTCCGCCTCCCCCGGTATTGTCCTGGGCAGAAGTCTGCTGCTTTGCTCCACCACCTTCGCCACCGGACGCATAGGTTGTAGTTGCCGAACTCGCACCGCCAGCTCCGCCACCGGCATAAAGTTTCCCGGTGATTTCGCCAAACTCACGGGTCGTGGTGCCCTGCCCAGTTCCACCGACCTTTGAATTGATGGTAAGCGCGTCATTTCCGTCACTGGCTCCGTCGCCAGGGTTCACACCCAACTCCGTACTTTTTGAACCGCCTACGCCTCCGCCAGAGCCTCCGTTGCCGCCGTTTATTGGAACAGACGCAGATTTTCCGCCCTCTGCCGTATAGCCAAAAGCAACTGTATTACCTCCAGCAGGGCCTACTTTTCCATAGGCTGCTTTGCCAGCCAGAGCAATCCCACCTGCGCCAATTACAACGGAATACTCGACATTTGCTTGAAGCAGCGCTTTTGTGATGGTCTTTGTAAAGCCGCCAGCTCCACCTCCGCCTCCAGCCCACGTCGAATTAAATCCGTTGCTGCTTCCATTTCCAGCACCTCCGCCTCCTACCAAAAAGGCGTCAATGTACGTGTCCTTCGTGACTTTCAGCACACCACTTGTCAGAAGCTCCACAACCCCGTCATCAAGACGTTCGTTGTACGTTCCGGTGTACTCAAACTCTAACCGTTTAGCAGTACCCCCCCCCCCGCGATTTGCGACCTACCGCT
>OKVE01000075.1_pt1 | contig 41939 bp, 30 predicted proteins | sample 1604781 | NCBI WGS metagenome assembly OKVE01 (sample SAMN01760918, study PRJEB22395) | human gut metagenome
CTGTAAGGCGCAAACCTTACTCGGTTGTGCTCTTCGATGAGATAGAGAAGGCTCACCCGGATGTGTTCAACATCCTGCTTCAGGTGCTCGACGACGGTCGTCTGACCGATAACAAGGGACGTACCGTAAACTTCAAGAACACTATCATCATCATGACTTCTAACCTGGGAAGCCAGTTGATACGTGAAGACTTGGAGAAACACGGCGGAAAACTCGACAGCAACGAGCAGTCGCTGCTCAACAACCAGCTTATGACGATGCTGAAGAAGACCATACGTCCTGAGTTCCTCAACCGTATCGACGACATAATAATGTTCCTGCCGCTGACTAAAGAGCAGATTGCAGGAGTGGTTAAGTTGCAGATGAACGCAGTCAAGAAGATGCTTGAGCCTCAGGGCTTCACACTCGAATACACCGACGCAGCCATCAACTGGCTTGCCGACGCAGGTTACGATCCTGAGTTTGGTGCGCGTCCTGTTAAGAGAGCAATACAAGACTATGTGCTCAACGACCTCTCTAAGAAGCTTCTTGCTGAGGAGGTTAGCCGTGAGAAGCCGATTATCATCGACGCTAACGGCGCAGGACTTGTGTTCCGTAACTAATGCATGACTGGTAGTCATAACCTAATATAAAAAGGATGTTTTCACAGAACATCTCCCACATCAAAAGGGGACGGGTAAGTATTTTTACCCGCCCCTTTCTTTTTTGTTTATTATCAATAATAACTATCAAGAACGTAGGGACGTACCCCAGGTGCGTCCACCATCCAATTATATATAAACAACAATGCCTTTATGTGGACGCACCTGGGGTACGTCCCTACATTTTACCAATGCTACACAAAATTAAAGGCATATATTTTTTACCGAAAAATCCAAAAAGAAACATCAGTTTCACGCAATGCAACACATTGAAACATAATAAAGACATTAACGGCTATAATGTAAAATTTAATTTGTAACTTTGCAGTAACATAACATCAGCATCTGCTCTATATGGCATTTCAGCCATGCTGACGCTAAAGAAAAGGAAACAATATACCTGACAAGACATAATATTACAAACCGGAAAAAGATAAATGCCATGAAAAAACTATTTATAACACTGACCATAATTCTTGCAGCCACCATGGCCTATGCGCAAGAGACGTTCAAGAATCCTGTTGTGTGGGCAGATATGCCCGACCCTGATGTGATACGCACCGGCGACGACTTCTGGCTCGTAACAACCACAATGCACCTTATGCCCGGCGCGCCGATAATGCACTCTAAGGATTTGGTAAACTGGGAGACGGTGAGCTATCTCTTCGACAGGCTCGACGAAACGCCAAAATACAATATGCAGGGCGGAACAGTTTACGGACGCGGACAATGGGCAACGTCAATAAGATACCACAACGGCACATTCTATGCGCTGTTCTCGCCTAACGACGAGCCGTTCCGCTCGTTTGTCTACACAACAAAAGACCCACGCAAGGGATGGACGCTGCACTCTCGCCTGCCCCACTTTCACGACGCGTCGCTGTTCTTCGACGATGACGGACGCGTGTATGTGTTCAGCGGAACAGGCAAACTGACCGAACTTAATGCCGACCTTACGGCCAAGAAGGAGGGCGGCGTGGACATTACGCTCAACGTGCGCGACGAAGAGGAGAACAATCTGCTCGAAGGCAGTCGCGTGATAAAGCACGACGGACGCTATTATCTGCTCATGATTTCATGGCCAAAGGACAAGCCGCGCAGACAACTGTGCTACCGCGCCGACAAGATAACAGGACCTTATGAGAAGAAGGTGATACTTGAAGACAACTTTGCCGGGTTCCCCTATGCCGGACAGGGCACCATCGTTGACGACGGACACGGCAACTGGTATGGCTTCATATTCCAGGACCGCGGAGCCGTAGGCCGTGTGCCGCTGCTCATGCCGTGCCGCTGGACCGACGGATGGCCCATGCTGGGCGACATAAACGGCAAGGTGCCTCTGACGATGAACAAGCCTGTGCAGGGTTATAAAGATATTGACATTGTGGTGAGCGACGACTTCAACGGCGACACGCTCGACCTTAAGCACTGGCAATGGAACCATAATCCGGCTAACGACTTCTGGAAAGTGGCCGACGGACATCTGCGTTTGAAAACCTGCCGTGTGGTTGACAACCTGTATATGGCACCCAACACGCTGTCGCAGCGCATGGAGGGACCAAAATGCAGCGCGTATATAGAGATTGACTTCAGCAACATGAGAGACGGCGACCGCGCCGGATTTGCAGCATTCAACGGCCATTCGGGCATAATGACAATAGAGAAGGAAAACGGCAATACATGGCTGACTGTAACGCAAACGCAGGTGAACCTTACGCAGAAGGAACATCTCGTGAGCAGCGTTGACACGCAGGAGAAGGCACGCATAAGCATAACAGGCAACAGGATTTTCCTTCGCATCGACGGCGACTTCAATCTGGGACGCGACATAGCCACATTCTACTACAGCGCCGACGGAAAGAAATGGACCCCGATAGGCGGAGAATTTAAAATGAAATTCGACTACCGCCGCCTGTTCATGGGCACAAGATATGCCCTGTTTAACTACGCCACCAAACAGCCCGGAGGATATGTTGACATAGAAAAATTTGTTTATAAGAAAGAAGAAAAATAAGACATAAGCCCATCATGACAACAAGGATTGCCATAATAGGCGGCGGTGCAGCAGGATGCTTTGCCGCGATATGCCTGAAAGAGCGCATGCCCGAAGCATGCGTAACTGTATATGAGAGCGGAAACAAGCTGCTGGCAAAGGTGGCTGTAACTGGCGGCGGACGCTGCAACCTGACAAACTCGTTCAGGGATGTGAGGAGTATCGAGGCTGTTTATCCGCGTGGCTCACGACTGATGAAGCGCCTGCTGCGCGAGTTTAGTCATGTTGACGCCTATAAATGGTTTGAGAGCAAAGGAATAAGACTTGTAACACAGGACGACCAGTGCGTGTTTCCCGCATCACAAGACGCAATGGAAATTGTAGCCACGCTTACACTACTGATGAAAATGTCGGGAGTGATAATTAAAACACGGCACAGAGTTAACAACATAATGCCTACGAAAAAGGGCGATGCGAAGGAAGAAACAGGCGGCCGGTTCAGCATAAGTTTCAGCGGAGGAGACAAGCCGGACGAATGTGCTGACGTGGTAATGGTTACGACGGGCGGCAGTCCCAAGCCAAGCGGACTGGAGTTTCTCAATAGCCTCAACCTTGAGATTTCGCATCCGGTGCCGTCACTGTTCAGCATGTGCACACCCGGACACGACATAACACGGCTTACGGGCACGGTTGTGAATAACGTCACTACAGGACTGACGGGTACAAAACTGCGCGCCAACGGGCCACTGCTGATAACTCATTGGGGCATGAGCGGTCCATCCATACTGCGACTGTCGTCATACGCCGCACGTTTTCTTCACGGCAACGGATATAAAGCAGAACTGTGGATAAATTGGTTTGGCGACAAAAACGAGACTGAGGTGGCCGAACACATCAGCACTCTTGCTGATGAAGGCCGCCAGAAACAGATGTGCAACACGTATCCGCGACATCTCAACGGCAGACTTTGGGAACATATACTGAAACAGAGTGGACTGAAGCCAGAAATGAGATGGGCCGAATTGGGCAGCAAAGGACGCAACCGACTTGTATCAACGCTGACAAACGACAGATACACGACTGAAGGCAAAAATAAGTTTAAAGAGGAATTTGTTACCTGCGGAGGCGTTGCCTTAAGCAACATAAGTGCAAAGACTCTTGAAAGCAAAAACCACGAAGGACTCTATTTTGCGGGCGAAGTGCTCGACGTTGACGCCGTAACAGGAGGCTTCAACCTTCAGGCGGCATGGACAATGGGATATGTAGCGGCAAAGTCTATAGCAATGAAACATGGAAGACAATAAAAGCAAGAACATAAACGCATCATACAAAAAAATGTGGCGGCCAATTTTGGTCGCCACATAACGTAATATAAAAACTGATTTTACTTTGTTATAACCATTCCTCCAAGCGGCTGCATGGTTACTTTCAGCATACCTTTAGAGTCAACTTTTACTGTTTTAAGTGCAGACGATGCTATATCTTCGCCCTTTTTCTTCTTGTTGTCAGTATAAAGCTTGACCTTCTGTCCGGCAAACATCGGCAGACTAATGTTTATTGTCATAGGCTTGTCGGTGCCGTTGAGTCCGCCTACATACCAGTCGTTGCCGTGACGGCGCGCCATTACTACATATTTTGTCGGGTATCCGTCGACAAAATGCGTCTCGTTCCACGCAGTGGGCACAGCCTTAAGAAAGTCTTTCTCAAACTGCGGCAGTTCGGCTATGTTGTCGGGTTGAACGGCTATACACTGCACACTTGCCTGATTGGTGATGGCCGTTGCCATCTCAAACACGTCTGTCGTGCGGCGATAGTTGCCCGCGTCGGTGCCACGGCCAAGGCGGTGCTTCATTATCACTCCGCCCCAGTCCATACTTCCTATGGCGTTGCGCGAGAAGGGGTGCATGGTGAGTTCAAAGCCTTCAAGGTCGCAATGTCTCTGTGTGAAATAAAGATTCTCCGAAGCCAAAACAGCCTCACTGCCGACATAATTAGGATACATGCGCTCCCATCCGCGCGGAATGGTGCATCCGTGGAATATCACTTGCAGTCCGTAGCGGTTGGCATCGCTCAGTATGTCTTCATAAAGGCGCATCGTTTCCTGCTTGTCGCCTCCGAAGAAATCAACCTTTATGCCCTTTGCGCCGATGCTCTTCAGCCATTTCATCTCCCTGTCGCGTGCCACGGCAGTGTTCATGCAGTTGCGCGGAGTCTGCGGAGCGTCGTTGGCGGCTCCGTTAGAGTTATACCAGAACAGCAGACTTACGCCCTTTGACTGTGCATAACGGCTAAGCTCTGCCACACGGTCGCGGCCTATCCTAACGTCCCATCCGGCATCAACAAGCACATACTCATAGCCCATTTCGGCGGCAAGATCAATGAATGCCACCTGGTCGTCATAGTTGATAGAGTTGTCCTGCCACAGCAGCCAGCTCCATGTATAGCGGCCGGGCTTATAGTCGGTTGATGCCTCATACTTCGGTTCAACCACATCGAAGGGCACAGTTGTCTCAACAATAGGCTTCAGCGTCTTGCCAAGCGTAATGGTGCGCCACGGCGTAGAGCCGGGAACGGTGACGGCAGCACAGGCACTTCCAAATCCGTTGTTCTCGCCTTTGTCGGGAAAAGCCACCGTGTAGCCCTTGCCCTCGGCATAGTCGCTTAGGTGAGAACCGCAATAGCCTGCGTCGACACCGGTCTCGCTCACCAGCGCCCATCCGTCGTTACCAATGCGGAAAAGGCACGGAAAAGTGTAGCCATGACCGAAAGCCGACTTGACATTCATCGGCGCGTCGGCTGTATAGTCTTCCTCATAGCTCGGTTTTGTGCGCATCCAGCCCGTCATAGGGCCAATCTGAGGACAGATAAAAGTGGTGGTCTTACCCGGAAAATTAAAGCTGCTCGCCTCGCTGTAGACAACAGCACAGCGGTAGTCGCTGCCCTCAATGGGCAACAACGTGTAGCGATATGCCACATCGTTGTCAGACACGCAGAACGTAACTTTCATTTTCTTTCCGTCGTCTTTCTTGAAAACTACGTCGAGCTGATTGGCTGTATAATGAACGGCAGATGTCTTTGTCCTCGTTATTTCATACTTTTTGTCAATCTTACTCTCGTCCGACTTGTCGATTATAAGGCCCGACGTAAAGTCGGCTATGTCGGTCTTCAGTCCTAATGCCGACCTTTCTAACATTACAGTGCCGTCGTAACTGACCTTATATCCGGGCATTCCGCCGTCGTCAGACACACTCACAACAAGTTTGCCGTCGGGCGACTTAACGTCCACATCGGCCGCGTCGGCACCCATAGCAGCAAACAATGCTACAGATAATAAAAACAAGTGTTTCATTTTTCTTGATATTTTTTTGTTTCAGGTTAATCACATTAAGTCTCAGCCATCAGCATGCCGCAACGCATGGGCACATTCTCATAAAAGATTACATAACATACATGCTGCATGGCTACTCACAGCGCTGGTGACTTGCCACACCGCTAAGACGCTACAAAATTAAAAAAATATTCGTAAACGGCGCAAAGCAAGCCTGCCATATTTCTTATAAAAAGAATATTAAGAACGATTTACTGCCAAACAAAACCTACAAAAATCGTGGCCATGACAAAACCCGAACGCTTGCAAAACACGGCAAAACGCAATGCAAAAGCATACCTTTTGCAGTATGAAAGGGCACATATTGCAATGCAAAAGGCATGCTTTTACACAACGGATGCTATCCAAATATATCACCCCGACAACATTAACCTATATCATCAACGGATAATATAAAAAAGTTTTGTTAAAAACTCATCACTCATCACAACGGCACTTAACCTTCTGGCATACAGGCGATTAAAGTGTGACGAGTTGAATTTCAGACTCATCACACATATCGCTCTGCCCCCGTTTCAGGCCGTGAACAGGCAGCCTACGGCAACAGATATAAGCAAATAAGACCCAAAAAGTGAACAAAAAAATTAACCTTCAAGCGTTTTTTTCAGATATTTAAGGTATGATGTGATGAGTCTGAAATTCAACTCGTCACGCCGTATACATCTGTAAATCAATTGGTTACGTTATAATGTGACGAGTGATGAGTTTTAAACAAAATTTTTTTTCATTCTACAACCGCAAAATAACTCCCGCTGAATATCGGCAAAGACAATAAATAACGGAATAAAAACGGCGAAGACGCTAAAGCCAGCTGGAGTATATAAACAAAAAAAGCCCCGATACCACATCGGAGCAATTTCTTTCTGTTTTTGAATGTCTTAGTCTTTAGTATTAATGTAGCATGTAATTCTGAAAATCTTTATTATCGAGAGCAAAGGTAGCCAAAAAATTGATACAAGTCAAAAATACATAGTGTTTAATGAAAAAAAACTACGTAAACGTTTACGGAATATAATAATATTTTATAACTTTTTGGACGAAAATAAAAACAATTTGTCAGACGTCTGTTTCGCTTAACGTTAAGCAAGAGTTAAGAATAAATTTTTATTTTGTTTTTCAACATAAAAAACGTAACTTTGTACTTATTATATATTAACGATTAAAATCAACGAATGAAAGAATTTGTCATCTCTGAAGTAAAAGCCGAAACAGCCATCCTGGTAGGACTAATCACGCAGGAACAGAACGAGGCCAAGACAAAAGAATATCTTGACGAGCTCGAATTTCTTGCCGACACGGCAGGGGCCGTAACAGTGAAGCGATTCACGCAGAAAGTGGGCGGACCTAACCAGACTACCTATGTAGGCAAGGGAAAGCTGGAAGAAATAAAGCAATATATCAAAGATGAAGAAGACGCAGAACGCGAAATCGGAATGGTTATCTTCGACGATGAGCTGTCTGCCAAACAAATACGCAACATCGAAAACGAGCTTAAAGTAAAAATACTCGACCGCACATCGCTCATTCTCGACATATTCGCAATGCGCGCACAGACAGCCAACGCCAAGACTCAGGTGGAGCTGGCACAATACAGATACATGCTGCCGCGACTGCAGCGACTGTGGACTCACCTTGAACGTCAGGGAGGAGGAAGCGGCTCAGGCGGCGGAAAAGGCTCTGTGGGACTGCGCGGACCGGGTGAGACTCAGCTCGAGATGGACCGCCGTATAATCCTTCAGCGCATGTCGCTGCTGAAACAGAGGCTCGCCGAAATTGACAAGCAGAAAATAACACAGCGCAAGAACAGGGGACGACTGATACGTGTTGCGCTCGTGGGATATACCAACGTGGGCAAGTCGACCATAATGAACCTGCTCGCAAAGAGCGACGTCTTTGCCGAGAACAAGCTGTTTGCAACGCTCGACACCACGGTGCGCAAGGTGGTTATTGAGAACCTGCCGTTCCTGCTCGCCGACACAGTAGGATTCATACGCAAGCTGCCCACCGACCTTGTTGACTCGTTCAAGAGCACACTCGACGAGGTGCGCGAGGCCGACCTGCTGCTGCACGTGGTAGACATATCTCATCCTGACTTTGAGGAACAGATAAAAGTTGTTGACAACACGCTGAAGGATCTCGGATGCGCCGACAAGCCGTCGATGATTATCTTCAACAAAATAGACTCATACACTTGGGTTGACAAAGAGCCTGACGACCTGACGCCGGCAACAAAGGAGAACATTACGCTCGACGAACTGAAAAAGACGTGGATGGCCAAGCTGAACGACAACTGCCTGTTTATCTCGGCAAAAAACAAGATTAACATTGAAGAACAGGGAGACACTCTGCATAAGACAGTGCGCGAACTGCACGTACTGAAGTGTCCCTACAATGATTTAATCGAATAAAACTTTATGCTATGGACGAATACAGACTTCTGACCAACGAAGAGATTAACATTCTTGAAGAGAACGGATGTACGGCTGAAGACTGGACAAACATTAATGTGGCCGACGACTTTCAGCCTACTTACATAAAGAACGTCAACTTCTATGGCGAAATCTTTATGGGTGTATTCGAAAAGAACATTGAGGTGTCTAACGGATTTGTCAGGCACTCGGGTATAAGAAACGCCACGCTGCGCAACGCATATATAAGCGACAACTGCCTGATAGAGAATATCGGCAACTATATCAACAACTACGCCATAGGCGAGGAATGCTGTATATGCAACGTATGCACCATGGAGACTACGGCCGAAGCCACTTACGGCGAAGGCAACACCATATCCGTGCTCAACGAAGCCGGCAACGGCAATGTCATTCTGTTCAGCGGTCTGACAAGCAACCTGGCGGCACTGATGATACGCAATGCCGACAACAGGGATTTTACCGCCGCCATAAGGGGAATTGTTAAAGACGACATTGAGCGCAGAGAGAGGGATAAAAGCACCGTTGGAAATAATGTGAAGATTGTAAACACTACCGAAATAACCAACACGCACGTCAGCGACAACTGCGAGATTAACGGTGCAAGGCGCATAAGCGACTGCACCCTGTCGGCAGGGCCTGAGGACAACGTGTTCATTGGTTCGGGCGTGATATGCGAAAACTCTATAATAACCGACGGTTCGGCAGTACTCAACGGAGCCAACATAGCCAACTGCTTTGTGGGCGAGGCAAGCCAGATAACCAACGGATTTACGGCAGAGAGCAGTCTGTTCTTTGCCAACAGCTATATGAGCAACGGCGAGGCCTGCGCCGCCTTCTGCGGTCCGTTCTCGTCGAGCCATCACAAGAGCACGCTGCTCATTGGCTGCATGCTGTCGTTCTATAACGCCGGCTCGGCAACCAACTTCAGCAACCACGCTTACAAGATGGGCCCTATACACTACGGCCAGCTTGAGCGCGGCACCAAGACAGCCAGCGGATCGCATCTGCTGCTGCCTGCCAACATAGGCGCATTCTCAGTGTGTCTCGGCAAGATAGCCAACCATCCTGACACAAGGGCGCTGCCGTTCTCGTATGTCATATCCGACGGAAAGGACACGTTCATCGTGCCGGGCATCAACATATCCACCGTGGGACTCTATCGCGACATACGCAAATGGCCGAGACGCGACGTCAGGATACAGAGCAGCCGCAAGAGCATGATTAACCACGACTGGCTGAGTCCGCTGACAATAAACGAGATAATTGAAGGCAAAAAGGCTCTTGAAAGCATGAAAGAGACAGCGGGCGAAGACACTCCGTTCTATACTTACAACGGATGCAAGATAAGCCGCAACTCGCTCGAACGCGGCATAAGGCTCTACGACATGGCGCTGAAACTGTTTGCCGGAGAGGTGGCAGCAGGCTACGACCTGACCGCCGAGGGACGCACCAACGGCAAGGGCGAATGGTGCGACCTGGCAGGAATGCTTCTGCCTAAAGAAGAAGAACGCAACTTGGTAAACGCCATAAGCAACGGATTTCTGCGCAGCATGGCCGACGTAGAGATGTTTATGAATAACATCAACGACCACTACGGCGAATATCTGACGGCATTCACTCGCGACATAATCATCAATCAACTGGGGGCAGAAGAAATAACCGAAAGCTGCATTGAGAGGATTATTTTGCAGAGCAACGAAGCCAAGAAGGAATGGATAAGCGAAATACGCAAAGACGCCGAGAAGGAATATAGCATGGGCGACGTTGAACATGCCGTGCTGGAAAAATTCATAAATCAGCTTGAAGCTGAACAATAATTATGAGCGACATCGGTTTTTAAGTATGGAAAATCAACAAGCGTAAGAACAACATTATAAAAATATCATGGGTAAATTTAAATTATTTCTTTATGTATTCTTGCTGACGTGCGGACTGTCGGCCGCTGCCAAAGAATACAAATATCAAACCGTCAAGGGCGATTTGATGAACACAAGAATTTACAAGTTGGACAATGGTCTGACTGTGTATCTGTCAGTAAACAACGAGAAACCGCGCATTCAGACGTATATCGCCGTGCGCACAGGAAGCCGCAACGACCCTCCTGAGACAACCGGTCTGGCCCACTATCTTGAGCACCTAATGTTCAAGGGCACACGCCAGTTTGGAACTATTGATGCTGCTAAGGAGAGCGTTCTGCTCGACTCTATACAGAACCGCTTTGAGGTTTACCGCACTATGAAGGACTCGCTGCAGCGCCGTGCTTACTATCACGGAATAGACAGCCTGTCACAGCTGGCTGCAAAATACTTCATCCCGAACGAGTACGACAAGCTGATGTCGTCAATCGGAGCTGAGGGAACAAATGCCTATACAAGCAACGACGTAACATGCTACGTTGAGGACATTCCGTCAAACGAAGTTGAAAACTGGTTGAAAATAGAGTCTGACCGTTTTCAGAATATGGTTATCCGTGGTTTCCATACAGAGCTTGAAGCTGTGTATGAGGAATACAACATCGGACTTGGCAACGACAACCAGAAGTTGTTTACAGCCATGAATGCCCTGCTCTTCCCCGGTCATCCGTATGGCACACAGACAACTATCGGAACACAGGAACACCTGAAGAATCCGTCTATTGTAAACATCAAAAACTACTTTAAGCGCTACTATGTGCCCAACAACGTAGCTATCTGCATGGCCGGCGATTTTGATCCGGACAAGGTTATAGCAAAAATAGACCAGTATTTCGGCACATGGAAACCCAATCCTAATCTCTCACAGCCCGAATATGCTCCTATACCAGACCGCACTGCACCTGCCGACACTACAGTAGTAGGCCAAGAGTCAGAGCGCATATATATGGCATGGAAATTCGACAAGGCAGCATCTTTCCAGGCTGATACCCTCGACGTTATCAGCGATATGCTGTCTAACGGCAAAGCCGGACTGATGGATCTTGACCTCGACCAGCAGATGAAATGGCTCGGCGGAGGTGCTTTCACTTATCCGCTGGCTGAATATTCAGGCTTTGTGATGGCAGGATTCCCCAAAGAAGGTCAGTCACTTGATGATGTCAAGGCTCTGCTTCTGGGCGAACTTGAGAAGATAAAGAAGGGCGAGTTCAGCGAAGATCTGCTGAAGGCAGTTATCAACAACAGGAAACTGGACTTCTACAGAACACTTGAAAGCAACGAGGGACGTGCCAATATGTTTGTTGACGCATTTATCAACCGCCAGAACTGGAGCGATGTAGTCAGCCGACTCGACAGAATTTCAAAGATAACAAAACAGCAGATTGTAGACTTTGCAAACAAACACTTCAAAGACAACTACATAGTTGTTTACAAGCGTATCGGCGAAGACACTTCAATCAAGAAGATAGACAAGCCGCAGATTACAGCCATACCTACAAACCGTGACCTGCAGAGCAAGTTTGTAACTGACATTATCAACTCTAAGACTGATCCTATACAGCCCAAATTCGTTGACTTTAACAAGGATCTTACAAAGAGCGAGACAAAGAAAGGTCTGCCTGTGCTCTACGTTAAGAACACAGAGAACGGCCGCTTCGCACTGAACTATTACTACAAATTCGGTCAGACAAGCGACAAGTGGCTCCCGTATGCAGCTGAATATTTCAACTATCTCGGCACAGATAAGATGACAGCCGAACAGCTGAAACAGAAGTTCTATGAGCTGGCTTGCTCGTATAGCATCAATGTCGGACAAAGATCTATGACAGTCAGCATAACAGGTCTGGCAGAGAATATGCCTGAAGCAATGAAACTCATGGAGGACTTCATCGCCAACGCAAAGGTTGACAAAGATGCTTACGAAAAATATGTAGGCCTTGTTGAGAAAACACGTGCTGACAACAAACTCAACCAAAGAGTAAACTTCAGCAGACTGCAGTATTATGGAATGTATGGCAAATATAGCTCTGCACTCGATTTCCCGTCGACAACAGAACTGAAAGAGAATGATCCTCAGAAACTTGTTGACATGATTAAGGATCTGAAGAACTACAAGCACAGCGTTCTGTACTATGGTCCGATGGATTTGAAAAAATTTACAGCTATAGTAAACAAGGAACACAAAACAGCCAAGAAACTTGTTGACGTTCCGCAGAACAAGCCGTACAAGAAGCAGCTGACATCTCAGAACGAGGTATACATTGCTCCTTATGAAGCAAAGAACATTTATATGATTCAGTATCACAACGAAGGCAAGACATGGAATGCTGAGCAGGAGCCTATAGCAGCGCTCTTTAATGAGTACTACGGAGGCGGCATGAACTCTATCGTATTCCAGGAGTTGCGTGAGGCACGCGGACTTGCTTACAGCGCATTCGCCATGTATGGCACTCCGGGCTATAAGGATGAAACTGAATATGCCTATACATACATCATCTCTCAGAACGACAAGATGATGGACTGCATCAACACTTTCAACAATATTCTGAACACAATGCCTAAGTCAGAGAAGGCGTTTGAGCTGTCAAAGCAGGCCCTTATGAAGCGTCTTGCAACATCGCGTACTACAAAGTTTAGTATCATTAACGCATATCTCGACGCTCAGGACCTCGGTATAGACTATGACATAAATAAGAAGATTTATGAGACTGTGCCTTCAATGACATTGGACGACGTATCAAAATTTGAGAAAGACCACATGGCAAACAAGCCTTACCGCTACATTATTCTCGGCGATGAGAAGCAGCTCGACATGAAGGCTCTTGAAAAGATTGGTCCTGTAAAGAGACTTACAACTGAAGAAATCTTCGGATATTAATCCGTTTCAAACAAAAAATCATCTGATTATTTATCACTGATTTTCAATTAATAAAAGGTTGACCTTCAGCATTGCAGAAGGTCACCTTTTGCTTACACATTATATAATTTTGTACATTTTATGCCGACATATTGAATATTACTATAAAAAGTTTGTTTGCACAATTGAACAAATCATACTGACAAGCGCACTAAATTTTATAATTGAATTTGAGATTAGTTGTTTGGATGGAGTAAAAGCTATGAACTTTACATTCAAATAATAAGGGCAATGCATGCTTATATGTAAGTGGATTAGCCTTCTTACACTTGTGACATCTGCCAGACAATAATAATACGCAATACAAACAGACAGTCTTATCAATTGGACTTGCCGTCCGTATTATTATACTTGACACTTTCTCTGCACTGCACTAACAACTATCCCGAACGGATATTATTGTATTATGACATTTTTAATATTAAGAAATAATTGAGTATGGGTAAACTAAAATCATTATTTTTAGTATTCCTTATAGCCTTAGTGCTGCCGACATCGGCAAAAGAATACAAGTACAAGACCGTTCCGGGCGATCTGACGAAGACCCGAATATACAAACTGGACAATGGTCTGACAGTATATTTGTCGGTAAACGACAATGAACCACGTATCCAGACGTATATCGCCGTGCGTACGGGCAGCCGCAACGATCCTCCTGAAACGACAGGTCTGGCACACTATTTTGAGCACCTCATGTTCAAAGGTACGCGCCTGTTTGGAACCACAGACGCGGCAGCCGAGGCTCCATTGCTCGACTCTATACAGAACCGCTTTGAGGTTTACCGCACGCTGAAGGACTCGGTTCAGCGACGTGAATATTATCACGGAATAGACAGTCTGTCGCAGCTCGCTGCCAAATACTTCATTCCCAATGAGTACGACAAGCTGATGGCGGCCATCGGAGCGAAAGGAACCAACGCTTTCACGGGCTACGACATGACCTGCTATGTTGAGGACATACCTTCAAACGAGGTTGAAAACTGGGCACGCATAGAGGCTGACCGTTTCCAGAATATGGTCATCCGCGGTTTCCATACAGAGCTTGAGGCTGTGTATGAAGAGTACAATATTGGACTGACCAATGATTTTGAAAAGGCCTATAACGCATTGAACTATAAGCTGTATCCCGGCCATCCTTATGGCACGCAGACTGTTATAGGAACGCAAGAACATCTGAAAAATCCGTCAATCCTTAACCTTAAGAAATATTTTAAGCATTATTACGTTCCCAACAATGTGGCAATCTGTATGTCAGGCGACTTCAATCCTGACGAGGTGATAGCTGTTATCGACAAGTATTTTGGTTCTTGGAAGCCTAATCCCCATCTTTCGCAGCCTGAATATGCGCCGCTGAAAGAGCTTACAGCCACCACCGACACCACTGTGGTAGGTAATGACGCTGAGAGGGTTTTGGTTGGATGGAGATTCGACAAGGCAAGCTCCATGCAGGCAGACACACTGAAACTCGTTTCTGAAATGCTTGATAACGATATAGCAGGTTTGTTCAACCTCGACCTTAACCAGTCGATGAAATGTATGTCAGCCTCTGCTCTTACCGAGTGGAAAACAGAATATTCAAGTATAGTTTTAAATGGTCGTCCTAAAAAGAACCAGACTCTTGACGAGGTAAAGGAGCTGATGCTTAGCGAGATTGACAAACTGAAACGTGGCGACTTTGACGAAAATCTGATTAAGGCTGTGGCGAACAACGAGAAGCTGAAGTTATACCAGTCAATCGAAAGCAATAAAGACCGCGCCGATATGATGGCTACTGCTTTCATCAACCGTGCCAAGTGGGGCGATGTTATAGGGCGTATCGACCGTATCTCAGGCATAACAAAGCAGCAGGTTATAGACTTTGCAAGGCGTCATTTCCTCGATAATTATGTAACAGTTTACAAGCGCATAGGCACAGACACAACTCAGAAAAAGATAGACAAGCCTCAGATTACGCCTATACCTGCCAACCGCGACCTGCAGAGCGATTTCGTAAAGGAGATAATCAACTCAAAGGTTGAGCCGATACATCCTAAGTTCGTTGATTTCAAAAAAGACATTGTTAAGGGTAAGACAAAGAAGAGCAAACTGCCTGTGCTTTACGTCAAGAACACGGAAAACGGCCGTTTCAAGCTTACATATTACATAATGCAGGGACAGGAGAACGACAAGTGGCTGAAATATGCTGCAAATTATGTGAAGCTTCTCGGCACCGATAAGATGACGGCCAAACAGCTTCAACAGAAGTTTTATGAGCTGGCTTGCTCGTATAAAATCGATGTCAGGGCAAGAGACATGTATGTCAGCATCAGTGGTCTGGCAAAGAATATGCCTGAGGCAATATCATTGTTTGATGATTTTATTGAGAATGCAAAGGTAGATACGGCTGCTTATAGTAAATTTGTAGAAAAGGAAGAGGATTTACGTCCGTTATTAAAGCTCAGTCAAGATGTTAACTGTGCTTACTTGCAGGTGTATGGAATGTATGGTACATATAACGGAGCGCTATTTATTCCGTCATCTGAAGAGTTGCACAGCATGAATCCTCAGCAGCTTATAGACAAGATTCGAGGACTGAAAAACTACAAGCATACAATTATGTATTATGGTCCAATGGAGCTGGACAAGCTGATCTCCATTCTTGACAAGAACCACAAGACGCCAAAGAAGCTTGCAGACACACCGATGGCGAAGCATTTCACCATGCAGCCTACTCCGCAGAACGAGGTGCTCATAGCTCCTTATGACGCCAAGAACATTTACATGGTTCAGTATCATAATGACGGACATAAATGGAGTCCTGAACGTGAACCGGTAATCTCATTGTTCAATGAGTATTACGGAGGCGGAATGAACTCTGTGGTATTCCAGGAACTGCGCGAGTCACGCGGACTTGCTTACAGCGCATACGCCGAATACGGCTCTCCTGCATATAAAGAACTGCCCGAATACGCCTCAACGATTGTGATTTCGCAGAACGACAAGATGATGGACTGCATACGCACATTCAACAGCATTCTGGACACGATACCTCGCTCGGAGAAGGCCCTCGAACTGTCAAAACAGGCTATTATCAAGCGCATTGCTTCTGAACGTACAACAAGGGAAAATATATTCGACGCTTATATTGATGCGTGCGACCATGGCATCGACTACGACATAAACAAGAAAATTTATGAGACTGTGCCTTCACTGACTATGGACGACATCGTGAAGTTTGAACAGGAAACAATGGCAAACAAGCCTTACCGCTACATGATTCTCGGCGATGAGAAGCAGCTCGACATGAAGGCTCTTGAAAAGATTGGTCCTGTAAAGAGACTTACAACTGAAGAAATCTTCGGATATTAATCCGTTTCAAACAATATGATGGTCAGCATCTGATTGTTTTTTACTTATTATCAATTAATAAAAGGTTACCTTTCGCAATGCAGAAGGTAACCTTTTTTAGTATCACATAATTCAGAACTTTATAAGGATTAATCAAAGCAAGTTGTGCTGACTTCGCTGTATTTTATCAAAAATCATTTGAATATTGCCTAAACTAAAACAACCGGGCGCGCTGTATGTCAATGCAGCGCGCCCGGTTGCTTTTATTCATGATATGAAACATTACTTCTGTTCTTCGCCTCTGAGCAGTATGTAGCCAAGCACTCCGCCAAGTATCGAGGCGGCAAATATTCCGAGCTTTGCCTGTATAAGATGAGTGTCGTCTACAAAAGCGAGAGTAGATATAAACATAGACATCGTGAAGCCTATTGAGGCAAGAAAGCCTACACCGACAAGACGGCGCATAGTCATCGAGTCTGACGCCTTTGCAATCTTCAGGCGTGTCAGCAGAACTGTTGACAGAACAATGCCCACGGGCTTGCCTATCAGCAGACCGAGCATCACACCCAGCGCAACGTTGTTGGCCATGACAGCGTCGAAGCTTATGCCATCGAAAGAAATGCCGGCGTTGGCAAGCGCGAATATTGGCATAATGACAAACGACACGAGCGGATGCATAGAATGCTCAAGGCGCTGAAGCGGCGGAATGGCGTCGCGAGAGTCGCTCATCATGCGGTCGATTATCTCCACCTGCTCATGCTCGAGCGTTGACACATCGTTAGGCTTTGCCACTCTGAAACGGTTGATAAGCTTTGATGCACGCGCCAGATACACAGGCTCTGATATGCGTGCGTCGGCAGGTATCATAAATGCCGCCAGCACAGCAGCAATAGTGGCGTGTATGCCTGACATGAGGAAGGCAATCCACACGCCGCCGATGCCCAGCACGCCATAGAATATAACGTTCTTAATGCCCAGTTTGTTGGCTATGAACATGGCGAGAAGGAACACCACGCCGAGTCCTATGCTCGCAAACGAGATCTCAGAAGTATAAAACAGCGCAATGACAAGCACCGCACCGAGGTCGTCGACAATGGCCAGTGTGGTAAGGAACACCTTGATTGACAGCGGCACCCTGCTGCCAAGCACATAAAGAATGGCCAGCGAGAAGGCAATGTCTGTAGCCATCGGTATGCCCCACCCGCTCGCCGTGTCGCCTCCGGCATTAAGAGAGAAATATATCAGTGCCGGAACTATCATGCCGAACACGGCCGCACCGATAGGCAATATTGTGTTGCGCATGTCGGATAATTCACCTCCGATAAACTCGCGCTTCAGCTCCAGACCGACGACAAAGAAAAACATGGACATCAGTCCGTCGTTAATCCAATGGTGAAGACTGTAATAAAGATAGTTGTCGCCGTTGAACACAAAGCCGAGCTTATGCACAAAGAAATGAAAATAGCTGTCGCTCCAAGGAGAGTTTGCCAGCAAAAGGGCAATAACAATACTGATGCCGAGCACTATTCCGCCCGACTTTTCCTGATTGATAAAATGCTGCAAAGGCATTATCAGTCTGTGGTTGATTGTGTCTTGATATTGTCTCATCATAACTAAAAAATATTTAATTTTCCGCGCTGCTGCAACGATACGCAGCCAAACGCAAAACGGGTTGTTATCCTTGCGGGGCAAAGTTAAGGAAAAACATCGGAAAAATTGACATAAAACAAGAAATGATTACCACATTTTTTGTAAATTTGCAACGGATTGAGAAAACTCTATCCAAGACATATTAGAAAGAAGAAGCGTTATGCTTATCTTGTACTTGAAAACGTAGGAAATTTTCACTTAGATGCAAAGATAGCATAGTGGTTCTCACGCATATAGCGTGGGCTGTTATTGTTACATCTGCATCTATGGTTTCCTACGACCTTCAAGTAAGAGTGTGGCTTGCAGTTCCACGCTTCTTTGTAAATTTGATTACAGTAGCAATGATTAATGTTAAACAAAAATACGACAGATTATGAAGAAACTCATTCTTACATTATGGATATGTTTATGTTCATTTTCATTTGGATATAGCCAAAGTTCAGATGAAAAAATAGCTGATGCAATGAATAATTCAGACTGGTTTGCATTGGATTCTTTATATCAAACAGAACCCAAAGATTCAATCAGCGATTTCTTTGAAATATTTTCCCGTTGCCTTATAGGAAATAGGCTAAATCGTCCAGATGTTTCAATTCCTGCGTTTACGGAATTATTCAACACTCAGTCAGAAAATCTTGATTTTGGCAATATGCTCAATTCGTCCATGATGTTTGCAATGGACTTAAGCAGGATTGGAGATAATAAAACTGCTGCAAAAATATTATCTTCAACTCTTGACTCAATACGCACTCATCTTGATAGTACAACCATTGCTGGTGTTCAGCAATTTATCAATCAATACAAAGCGTTATCTAAATACAACCCATATAAAATCACATTTAAAAATTCAGCAGGAACTATTCCATTTAATATTGTACCTGTTGGTCCGGAAAAGAATAATTCAGTACTAATACATATAAAAGACAGTTATATTAATGGAGTTGAAGCTGATATTACTTTTGACACAGGAGCAGGAGTAAATATTATTTCAGACTCATTAGCCATTAAATATAATTTAATTCCACTTGAAGCATCAAGTACAGTTGGTGGTGTCGGTATACAAAATGGGAAGTACGCAATAGCAAAGGAACTCAAAATTGGCGATATGCTTGTTACAGATGTTCCTTTTTATGTCATAGATATAACGACCAATAACGAAGAGGCAGACAAATATATTGACTGTTTCAATATTGTTGTGGGCAGCGAACTGATGTTACAACTCAAAGACCTAACCATTGATTTTGCGAATAATAAAATTACAGTTCCATCAGTCGCTCCCAAGCGAAGCCAAGCGTCTCCAAACATGTGTTTTTCATCCAATATGAATTTGTTGAGCAAGGGTATCGTACAAGGTAATAAAATGTTAATGAATATTGATACCGGTGATGCTTCATATGGTTCGTTAGACAAAAGATTCTTTGAGAATAACAAAGAATACATCACTACTCATTGTAAATTAGATACTATCAGAGGTGCAGGAATTGAAGGTGTACACATATCGGAGTGTTACCGAATACAAAACATAAAACTTGAATTAGGAAATAGTAAATTATCTATACCTGAAATGGTTGTTTTGTTGGAAAAGAATACAGGTGGCATATTATATTCTTATCAATGCAATTTAGGGCTAAAATCGTTGATGCTTTTTGACAAAGTACGATTCAATTTGGTTGATTTTGTATTAACAACAGTTGAATAAGAGCAAATTTTGCAAATAAGAAAAGATTTCAAAATATAGAAACAATATATTATGCAGACGAAAGAATATTATTATTATCTTCTTTTCGTCTGCATTTCTTTTTTTACCTTTGTAGCATCAAGAGTTATCCATTGAAGCATAATAATTAAGAACTCAGAAATAGGAACAGTAGATCTTTCGTTATCCTAAATTCAAATAATCCTACCAATCGAGCTATTCTAAGCAAGTTTCCTTTTCTTGCAAAAGTTACGGAAAGACATTGGAAAATCGACACAAAACAAAAATTACTTGGTAATTTACCATTTATTTGAATCCTTTCTGTATCTTTGCATTTGAAAAATCATCAAAATTTCAAAGGTGATATGACTAATGAATACTCTATAAATAGTACTACTCTCAAGCAACGTATAGAAGCGATGCCTGAAGATTGTATTCTGTTTCGTTCAGACTTCCCTGAATATCACACAGAATTTGTTGGCAGTATTTTAACTGAATTGACAAATGAAGGTACACTTGTTAAAATTGCACATGGAATATATGCCAAGCCAAGAAAAAGTCGATTCGGTATTGTACTTCCTTCGGTAGATAAAATCGTACAAGCAATTGCTGTACGAGATAAAGCAAAGGTGTTACCATCAGGTATGACTGCATTAAATTCATTAGGGCTATCAACTCAAGTACCGATGAATTATACATTTCTGACTACCGGTAGTGAAAGAACTGTAATTATATCAAACAGGAAAGTAATATTAAAACGAGGTGTCCCCAAAAACTTCTGTTATAGTACTCGCCTTATTTCACTACTTGTTCAAGCTCTTAAGGCTCTGAAAAAGGAGAATATAGGAGAACGCGAATTGAATATAATTCGACAATTGGTATCAAAAGAAACAGATAAGGAGGCTTTAATCAAAGATGTAGATATGATGCCTGCATGGATGAAACGAATTATAAAACCAATGCTAACCGCTTAAAAGAAACTTAAATTATGGGAAAGCTGTGGTTAAACAATGAAATTGTGGACCGTCTAGCAATGTTACAGCAGACGGAGATTGAACATTCTGGAATTAATCAGGTAGCTATAGAAAAAGACTGGTGGGTAACAGTTACGCTGAAGGCATTATTTCAAACAGATTGCCGTGATTCTTTGATATTCAAAGGCGGAACATCGTTGTCAAAAGGTTTTAATATCATAGAGCGTTTCTCTGAAGACATTGATTTGGCAATAAATCATTCATTCTTTGGTATTGAGAGAACAAGTAAAAGTCAGCGGGAAAAATTACGCAAAAAGGCACGAGCATATATTCATGAGACCCTTTCTGCACAATTAGATGCCCGTTTGAAAGAAATGGGAGTTTCTGGTTACAATATAGAGAATGTATCTCAAGTACAAGATAAAAATGGGGAATGGAGATCAATAGATTCGGACAAAGATCCTACTGTAATTCTATTACACTATCCATCAATTCTTGAAGATACGATAAATTATATACCTCCACGTGTTAAGATTGAAATAAGTTGTCTCTCTATGAATGAACCTACGGAATTACGACCAATCCGTTCTCTGATAGGTGAAAGTTTTGATGGCGAAGATACTGATGCAAATAGTTCAGTCAGAACCGTAGTTCCTACTCGTACATTCCTTGAGAAGCTATTTCTTTTGGCGGAAGAATTCCAAAAAGAAAAACCACGTAGCGTAAGAATGTCACGACATCTGTATGATTTAGAAAAACTGATGGATACAAAATATGGAAAAGAAGCTTTGTCAAATCGAAAACTATATGATGCTATTGTAGAACATCGTAAAACTTATTATGCTTTGAAGTATGTAAACTATGATTTACATGATCCATCAACCATCAACTTCACGATACCTGAATCGGTTATAGGGGCATGGAAAAATGACTATGCAGATATGAGGCGTTTCTTCATTTATGGCAAATCCTTAGAATTTGATGCACTCATGCAGAAAATAAGGGAGTTGCAAGAAAGAGTGAGGAATATGTAAAAAGTCAAACCGCCGAACAGTTCTGTGCCAAATTACCCCAAAATATAGAAATCAAACTTGTTGGCAAAAATTGGACAATCACAAAATGGCCAATCCACCTTTAAAAACTCACTTATTTACGACTAAAAACTGGGCCACTTTTGATGCAAAAGTGGCCCAGTTACGACTCAAAAACAATAGGTTAACAGTTTGAAACTTACGCAATATATTTTGCTTACAATCAATATTGCCGATATTCTTTATTTAGGCAAACCTTAACCATAAGCACGTGTTTTACTTTCGATTTTTTACCTTTATAATTTAATTGTCTTATTTTGAGATTTTCATATAGCCGGAATACGGCATTACATTCCTTCGGCACGCATGGTCATGGCGACAGATACAGGCTAACTCCCGCGTAATATTTTTTCATAAAAAAGCCATGCTATAACACACCTGAAAAGGCAAAAGCTGAAAAAAGGGTAAAAGATTTAATAATGTGAATATTGCACCTGAATGAACGCTTTGGGCTTAATAAAGCAGAAATAAAGAATGAGGTTTCAAAAAAATTGTATAACTTTGCAGTCAAACACAATACCGCGGGTTTGACGCGGATGATGTAGCATGAAGATAAGGCCGGAAGACTACAACGAAAGCCGGCTAAATATAACAAAAGCGACTTACGAACAACTGTTATATAAAATAAAAACATTATGGCAACAACACCAGAATTCAAGTACGCCCCTATGTTCCAGATGGGCAAGGACGACACAGAGTACTATCTCCTCACCAAAGAGGGAGTGTCATTAAGCGAGTTTGAAGGCAAGCCAATACTGAAAGTCAGCCCCGAAGCGCTGACAATGCTTACCAACGCTGCTTTCCGCGACGTAAACTTCTTGCTGCGCCGCTCTCACAACGAGCAGGTGGCCAAGATTCTTACCGACCCCGAGGCAAGCGACAACGACAAGTATGTGGCTCTGACTTTCCTGCGCAACGCTGAAGTTGCATGCAAGGGCAAGCTGCCTTTCTGCCAGGACACAGGTACTGCCATCATCCACGGCGAGAAGGGACAGCAGGTATGGACAGGTTTCTGCGACGAGGAAGCTCTGTCAAAAGGCGTATACAAGACATATACAGAAGAGAATCTGCGCTACTCTCAGAATGCTCCGCTGAGCATGTATGAGGAGGTTAACACACGCTGCAACTTGCCTGCACAGATTGACATCGAGGCTACTGAGGGCTGCGAATATAAGTTCCTGTGCGTGGTTAAGGGCGGAGGCTCTGCCAACAAGACATATTTCTATCAGGAGACAAAGGCAAGAATACAGAACCCGGGTACGCTGGTTCCGTTCCTGGTTGAGAAGATGAAGACTCTCGGAACAGCCGCTTGTCCTCCTTATCACATAGCTTTCGTTATCGGCGGTACATCAGCCGAGAAGAACCTGCTGACTGTTAAGCTGGCTTCAACTCACTATTATGACAACCTGCCAACAACAGGCGACGAGACAGGACGCGCATTCCGCGACATAGAGCTTGAGAAAGAGCTGCTCGACGAGGCTCACAAGATTGGACTCGGCGCACAGTTCGGCGGCAAATACTTTGCTCACGACATCCGCGTTATCCGTCTGCCGCGCCACGGTGCTTCATGTCCTATCGGTCTGGGCGTAAGCTGCTCTGCCGACCGTAACATCAAGGCTAAGATCAACAAAGACGGTATATGGATTGAGAAACTTGACGACAACCCAGGCGAGCTGATACCTGAAGAGCTGCGCAAGGCAGGCGAAGGCAACGCCGTTAAGATTGACCTCAACCAGCCTATGAGCGAGGTTTGCAAGGAACTGAGCAAATATCCTGTATCTACACGTCTGAGCCTCAACGGCACTATCATCGTTGCACGCGACATTGCACACGCCAAACTGAAAGCACGTCTTGACGCAGGCGAGGATCTGCCGCAGTACTTCAAGGATCACCCCGTACTCTATGCCGGTCCGGCAAAGACTCCTGCAGGAATGCCTTGCGGCTCAATGGGCCCGACAACAGCCAACCGTATGGATCCGTATGTAGACGAGTTCCAGGATCACGGAGGTTCAATGGTAATGATAGCCAAGGGTAACCGCACACAGGTTGTTACCGACGCATGCAAGAAGCACGGCGGTTTCTATCTGGGAAGCATCGGCGGTCCTGCTGCAGTTCTGTCAATGAACAGCATCAAGAGCATCGAGTGCGTTGAATATCCTGAGCTTGGCATGGAGGCTATATGGAAGATTCAGGTTGAAGACTTCCCTGCATTCATCCTCGTTGACGACAAAGGCAACGACTTCTTCAAACAGCTGAAGCCGTGGACTCCTTCATGTAAATAAACAATAAATTAAATATTTGCACTCATTGGGCAGATTGGACATTCAGTCCGGTCTGCCCTTTTTGTATGCCCATTGTTCATGCACAGCCATAAGAATGGATGACCTTTAAACGATATAAAGAAGGAGAGAACAGAGGAAAAAAGAAAAGATGAAATTAAGAAGGCAAAAAGTAATATCTGAAAAGGCAAGACAGATATGACAGAAGGCAAAGAAAAGAGGCTGCCGGAACGAATCCGAGACAGCCTCAAAATTAATTATTGTAAGTAAAGAAAAGTTTACCATGCAACGCTCATACCGACTGACAGGCTCGCGTTAGAGCTGAGCGGAATGTACTCTTTGCTGGTCTTTCCGAGGATGTGGTCCATACCGACATAGAAATTATATCCTTTAGGATGGATGTTAAGCACCCAACCCATGCTTGTTGTAAAGCTGTTAACGGCAAAGTTTATGCCACCGTCGAGCCAGCTCAGCGGAGTCCAGTTGGCACTTATGCGTCCTTCTGTCCAAGAGTAGGCACCGTTGATGCGTGTGCTGCTCAATGCTCCGAAGGTTATCTTGCGGTAAACAGGCAGAGTGTATGCAGCGCCAACGTTGATTGTTGCGCCTATACCAGTTGTGCGGCTGCCCTGGTCGCCGTTGTCTTTAAGGTTGATAAAGTCGGCTATCTGGTCGCCGTAGCTGTCAATCTGGTCATCAATTGTTGTTCCGTTATCGCTCGAAACAGACAAGTCACGGAATCCGTTAAACTCAAACTTATCGGCTCTGTTTATGGCCTGCATGTCGTTTTTCCAACTGATGAAGCCGAGGTCTAACACAGCAGCGTTAACGCTCCAGTCGTCATTTATCTTGTATACGGCACCAAGATCTATGGCCATACCAAATCCGCCAAGGCCAGCCCCGTCAACCTTTGCACTATTTATTCTTTCGTATTCGCCTTTTGACGGGTCGTTATATTCTTTTTTCTCTGTCTTATAGGCAAAGCCCTGCATAGACACATCGGCAGTTGCAGTTCCCGAAACAATCCATGTTTCGTTAGACGACAGGTCGGCCTTTACATCCTTGAACAGGAAGTCGGCACTTGCAACACCAAACAGGAATTTAAGTTTGGCACCGACACGCAGTTTGTCGTTAATCTGACGAGAATGACCAAAGCCCAACTCAACATACGACTTTGCGCCGACATTGATGTCACCTATATTATAGGTCTTGTTGCCGGTGTTCTTGGCAAACTCAAACAATGTGTAAGGCAGCGACATGCCGAACGATGTCTTAGACGACAGCGTGATGGTGTTGTATCCGCCCAATGCCTTAAATCCGGCTGAAAGCAGAGTTATGCCGACGTCGCCAACTATACGGTTGTTGCCTGTGTTGAATCCTTTCAGTGCGTCGGAAGTAGAGATATAAGGGTTCATGAAGGTTGTCATCTTCTTTCCGCCCTCAACACCATACATAGGATTAGACATCACAACATCCTGATAACCGAAGTTTCCATGTGTGCTGACATTGATGTTTCCCAACACAGGTATCGACACATAATCCTGCTCGTTGCCGAATGCAGGGTTCATCTCGTGGCGAAAAGTATAGTCCTCAGTATAGTAAGCCGAGTTAAGGTCTTGTGCCATGGCTCCGCCACAGACCGCAAGCATTGAAGCCGCAACAAATATTCTGTTATATATTGATTTCATTTCTGTCTGTTTTTATGTGATTAATTAAAGTTGCCAATCAGTTTGCCCACGAGCTTTATTTTCAGCTGCTCCACCTTGAGCGTGTGTCTGTTTGCGTTGAGCGTTATGCCCGTAACGGCATTATTGCCGTCTGAAGCCTTGCCTGCAACTACAAACACGATGCCGTCGAGCTTCTTCATGGCACCCTTCTTCATCTGGCTTACCTTTATGTTAACCGGTGATGTAGTTTCGCTTACACCATCCTTTGAAGCCTCAACAGAACCTGTAACCTCGACAGAAAGCTCATCAGCGCTTATGGCGTTGCCGTTGACGTCAACCGGCACTGCACTTACGCTCATATAAGCAGGCACACAGCTCTTTATGCTTGCGTCCATGTTGACATAAGCACCTTCGGCAAGTTCAAAGTCTTTAATGTTGTCGTTCCATCCGTCGAGCGTGTCGCGATACTCAATGCTTGCATTCTCGCCGAACGCGATAGGTGCGTCTACGCTGTAAGCAGGCTGCACGGTATAGTTGTGTCCCAGTTCAAAGCGGTAGTTATTTGTCTGGTCGGCAGAAGCATTAGCCGAGAATGTTATATTGTCAGGTATGGTTTCTATCAGCTTTGAAAGGTTCGGATTAGTCAACACATGATCGAATCCGCTGACGCCTTCACTTCTGCGGCAGATGCATATTGTTGAAGTCTTGTTCGCATCGATAGGAATATTGTCAACATTTACGGTTGCCAACAGCTGTCCGTTCTTGAACGACTTGATAACACCGTTGAGTGTTCCTGGCACGTCCATGTCGCTTGTAACGGTGAGTTTTATCTGCGGATTGTAAAGGTCTACAACAACGTTGCCTCCCTGAAGGAAATCAGGAATGCCACTTACCTTGATGTTTCCGAGGTCTGAGAGCGCAATCTCTGGGTTAAACTTACCCGTAGCGGCGTTTACAACAAACTTGCTCATATTCATCACGCTGCTTATCTTTCGGCCTGTAGTGCCGGCTCCGGAGTTGAAACTTGAAGCAACGGCAGTTACATGCACCTTGCCTTCCATCTTAACCTTTCCGCCCGAAATTGACAATGAGCCGTAAGACGTGTCTTTCTCCTTAAAGTTTAGAGAAGTTATGTCAGCCGTAATAGTCATATTTGACGAAGTGTAGACATTCTTTAGAGTGAGTTTTGAACCAGACTGCTCAAAGGCATATCCGCCACAGTTGACATTAGCTATTGTCATAAATGCAGGCATGTCAACTTCTATCTGGTCAAACTTGCTTACAACAGACTTTACGTCACTGAAATCTATACTCAAAGTTATGGTTGAAGAAACTTCGGCTTCAGACAACTCTACAACTTCCTCAGGCTTGTTTCCCTCATAAGTAAATGCCTGTATCCATCCGTCTGCCACAATGCTTTCACCTCCAACACGTGTGGCATGGCGACGTCGCGTTCCTGACGGAGAAGAAAACACAAGCTCAATATCATTAGACACGGTGTTCTGCTCCGCAACATTTATCTTGTCGATAAATGGATGAACAGGGGCAACCTGGGCACCTTCCTGACGGAATACATAATCACCGCTGATTTCGTCTTCGACAACGCTGCCGTCAGCTTCAAGTTCCAAAACATCCTTTAAAGGGATAATCTCTGTTGACAAAGAAGGAATCTCAAGACCATCACCTCCTATACCAATCGTTGAGTCAATCTCGCTCAAGTCGTAGTCATTGTCCGTACAGCCGGAAAAGCCTACGACTGCGGCTATTCCCAAAACAAGGAACAGCCTTGATGAAAAAGTTCTTTTTTTCATTAGTACTTTTAACTGTTTAATTTGTCTTTATTTTGGTTGTATATATTCTACAATTTATTATACTTCCAAGAAAATTGTTATACCATCGTTATCCTAAAACAATATATATTTACTAATACGTTGCTGCAAATTTAGCAAAAATTATTTAATCAGAAGAAACTTTTCTATAGGTTTATTATACTGAGTCACCACAACTAAAATACAATAGTAAAGATTTCGAGTTATTTAAAAGTCAAAACATAAATAAACATTTAAATTTCATATCAAGTAACGACAACTAAAAACGACATTTGGAACATTATGTCAACTTGCAATCTTTGTGCAATATCATTACCTGTCAACTAATTTTTATTGGTATTTCGCTAAAAATCAGCTACATTAAGAACAGTCTATATCATTATGAATTAGCCTGATTACCGTTTATATTGAGCGAAAATCAATAGCCCACTTTTATTAAGCAAATAATAAGAATATTAATTCATACATGAAACAGTCATACATGGCAGACATAAATTTCAAGCGTAAGCCTGGGAACATTGAATATGGACTATAGAATAATTTTATCGTGAAAATAAAAACACGACCGACAATATTGCTGTTAACCTAAGCAGCAATATTGATTACAGAAAAGGGGGTTGTCATTTATGATAATTGATTTCCGGCGGGCCGAAAGGTATCGGACCGGGCATTGGCGTAAACTCAGGCATAATCATCGGACCTTGCTTCTTGTTGTTCTTAAACACAGCCTCATCAAGCACTTCCTTTACCAGCCAGCCCACAGGCAGTTCAAGCGTAAACTTTTCGCTGAATTTTATCTTAGGCGTTATTATCGGTGATGTAACCCATCGTCCGGCAAACGAGTCGTAATAGCGTTCAACACCGACATCCATGCCGAACGTATTACCCATAAAACTAAAGAAACCGCCATATCCGCTCGACCCCATATAAGGCATGGCTCCCATTGTGTAATACGACTGGCCTGTGTAATAACGGCCGAACACCGTTGCCGAAACATTGTCGCTGAAGTTGTATTTAACCGAACCGTTAAAGCCGAACATCGTTCTTGTGTTGCGCCACATAAAATAGCGGTCGGCCGAAACGCCTCCTGTAAATGTAAAATTGCCTACATTCTGCACGGCACTGAACGAAACATTCTGATTAGACATCATGACAGGCATCGTTGTACGTGAGCCGTAGCCCATAAGAAAACCATTCTTCCACGATGTCACCACGCCGCTGCGGTTGAAATCGTAGGCGTAAGGCGAAGCAGTGAACTTCGGTTCGGGCGTGCCGTAAAGCATCAGTCTGTCGATGCTGTCAACATGAAACTTGGGTTTAGGAGGCTGAACCGACGACATCATCCTGCTGAATGTGCTGCGTGTAAAACGGCTTTCTGGCATGGGTACCGAAAATTCCGGAGTATATGCCTCATTCATCAGCTTATCCTGAAACGCTGACGGCACGGAATCAGTATGGCTGTCGTCGTCATTTATATGCGAACTTCCGAAAGGTTCCTGGGCAAACGCTGCAACGGCAAAAAGCGACAGAGATACAACAGCCATTGCTCTTCTGCGAATAAACAGACTAAAGCTAAACAACATACCGCAAAATGATTTAATAATCGAAAGATTGTTTTAACTCCGTAACAACTGCCGCAACCATAAACGTGCGCCACACAAAACCGACGTAAAAGCTTGTGGATAAGCCTGACAAACAATGAATTATAAGCTATCGCATAAGCCAGCGGCCCTTGTGCTCAACCATCGGAACAACGACCTCCTCGTTAAGACTGTCGCCGAAACAGAACACGAGAAAAGCATTGGCGGCATGAACACGCTGACCGGTCTTGCCCACATGTATAGTATCGTTCACGCAGTTCAGGATTCTGATTTCGCGTATTCCGTGATGCTCCTCATTCTGACGGGCAACAAACATCTTGGCGTTTGCCTCCAGTTCCTCGCGGTATCCGTCGGGTATGGTATCAGAAAGGTACATTCCGCGCACAAAGAAAGCACTGTTGCCGGCCAAAAGCGAGTCATAATATTCCTTGGCGGCCTTGGCTGCGGCAATATCGTTTTTATGTTCCTCGCTACTGCAAGCAAGGAACATAAAAACGCTGAAAGTGAATATGATGAAAAATATTTTTCTCATTGATTATAGCATCTATAAAACATGGCTGAAGCGCCATAGGTTATTTTTGCCTGATAAAGATGTTTATCGGCGAGCCTGTGAGCGTCCAGTTCTCGCGAATCTTGTTCTCGAGGAAACGTCTGTAAGGCTCCTTGATGTATTGTGGCAGGTTGGCGTAGAACACGAACGAAGGTATCTGCGTGTTGGGCAACTGCGAGCAATACTTAATCTTGATATACTTACCCTTTATCGATGGTGGCGGATATGCCTCTATAAGCGGCAGCATAACCTCGTTGAGCTTGGTGGTTCCTATCTTTGCCTTGCGGTTGAGATAAACCTGCTTGGCTGTTTCGAGCACCTTGAATATGCGCTGCTTCGTGAGTGCCGACGCAAAGATTATAGGGAAGTCGGTGAACGGAGCCATGCGGTTGCGTATGGCAGTAACGAAGGTGTCGATAACCTTCTGGTCTTTGTTCTCTACCAAATCCCACTTGTTTACAACAACCACCAGCGACTTGTTGTTCTTCTGTATGAGCTGGAAGATATTCATGTCCTGCGACTCTATGCCTCGCGTTGCGTCAAGCATAAGTATGCACACGTCGGAGTTTTCGATGGCGCGGATAGAACGCATCACGCTGTAGAACTCAAGGTCTTCGGTTACTTTGTTCTTACGGCGTATTCCGGCGGTGTCAACAAGATAGAAATCAAAGCCGAACTTGTCGTAGCGCGTATAGATACTGTCGCGCGTAGTACCTGCAATCTCAGTTACTATGTTGCGGTCTTCACCGATAAAGGCATTGATGATGCTGCTTTTTCCGGCATTAGGACGGCCAACCACTGCAAAGCGCGGGATGCCATCCTCAAGCAGTTCGCCGCCGTCGTTCTTAAACTTGGTGAGCATAAGGTCGAGCAAGTCGCCTGTACCGCTGCCCGTAGCGCTGCTTATACACTGCGGATCGCCAAGTCCGAGTTTATAGAACTCGGCTGCGCCATACTGCTGGTCGTTGTTGTCAACCTTGTTGACTACCACGATAACCGGCAACTTTGTGCGCCTCAGGATGGCAGCCACGTCCTCGTCCCAGTCGGTCAGACCGGTAGTAACGTCAACAAGGAAGAGCACCAGGTCGGCCTCTTCGGTGGCTATAATCACCTGCTTGCGTATTTCTTCTTCAAAGATGTCATCCGACTTTACCACCCATCCTCCGGTGTCGACAACGGAAAACTCCTTTCCGTTCCACTCGCACTTACCGTACTGACGGTCGCGTGTGGTGCCGGCGGTGTCGCTGACGATAGCACGACGCGACTTTGTGAGTCGGTTAAAAAGCGTAGACTTACCTACATTAGGGCGTCCTACTATTGCTACTAAATTTGCCATTTGTCATTTGTTTTAGAGAGATTAAGCCTGCCGGATTTCATTCTTTACACGACGGCACGGACGCTGGGTCCTGCTGCACGACGGCCGAAACGGAAGCCTATGTATCTCCCTCTGGTTTATATTTATTATAGCTTCACTCTGTATCTGTTTATTCAAAGCATCAGGAATGCCATATTGGAGCATGCCAAGAAGCCGAAAACAACAATACGTGATTACTCCGGATTGTAGCCAAAGTTGTCGAGTTCTTTCTTGGAACTGCGCCAGTCTTTGTCAACCTTGACGAACATCTCGAGGTAGATGCTCTTGCCGAAGAACTTCTCAAGAGTCTTGCGTGCCTCGGTGCTCATCTTCTTCAGGGCCACGCCCTGATGTCCGATGATAATGCCTTTCTGCGAGTCGCGCTCAACATATATTACCGCACGTATGTGTATGTGGCGCTCGTCTTCCTTGAACGACTGCACGCTGACTTCAACAGAGTAAGGTATCTCCTTGTCGTAATAGAGCAGAATCTTCTCGCGTATTATCTCGCTCACAAAGAACCGGGCCGGCTTGTCGGTAAGCTGGTCTTTGTCGAAATAAGGCGGAGAGTCGGGCAACAGCTCCTTAATGCGCTTCAACAGCATGTCGATGCCAAACTTATTCTTGGCCGATATGGGCAGAATCTCAGCATCGGGCAGCAGCTTATGCCACAGCTCAACCAGGTCGCCGAGCTTCTGCTGGTCGCTCTCGTCAATCTTGTTGATAAGCAGGAGCACCGGAATGGTCATCTTGCGCACTTTCCCAAGGAAGTCCATGTTCTTTTCGGGATTCTCTACCACGTCGGTTACATAGAGCAGCACATCAGCGTCTTTAAGTGCCGACTCAGAGAAAGCCAGCATCGACTCCTGCAGTTTATAGTTAGGCTTGAGCACTCCCGGGGTGTCGGAGAACACTATCTGCATGTCGTCCGTGTTGACAATGCCCATTATACGGTGGCGCGTGGTCTGCGCCTTGAATGTGGCAATGCTTATGCGCTCGCCCACGAGCTGGTTCATAAGCGTCGACTTGCCCACGTTAGGATTACCTACAATGTTTACAAATCCTGCCTTGTGCATCTGTATTTTTGTTTTGCTTGAATAAAAGATTATAATCTAAGTCTGCAAATATACGAAATTTTTTCAGCACAACCAACTAAGCTGGTTGCATGTGGCAAGAAATCAAGATAAAAGATGTTAAACTGACACAGAATGCCCACTGACTGCAACTGATATGAGCAATGCCAAAAGCAAATGTTAAATTCCAATTTATCAAGATATTATACGAATAGTACATATACAGACACCAACACAAAATAAAACTGTTGCAGACGAATGTTCGGACATTTCTATTATGCCGATGCTAACGAGCTTCATGCAGACGTGTTCTATTTTGACAAGATGAAACGCGGAAAAGCTGAGCCGAGCTTCTGACGAAATAAAAAAGACTTCACAGAATGTTGTTCTGCGAAGTCTTTTTCTTTTTTAACCAACTCAATTATTTAGGCTGCAATAGCCTAAATTCCATTTATCTTTCTAACCCATTTGTCATCATCATTCACGCCGGAAAATATTCGTCATGACAAATAAGACCAAACGGTAAACAACGACAAATAAGGCAAAGAATTGACTATAAACAATTATCGCTAATCCTTCAGCGAATACGTAACCGTGGTAACCACACGCACCTTCTTTATGTAAGGCGTGTTGCTGTCGCGGTCGTCTATCGAGAACTGCCCTTGGTCGGCGGTCATAATCTTGTCGAGTTTGCTGTTGCTGTTTTCTGCAAACTGTGCCGCCGTAAGCTCGGCATTCTTTATTGCCTCCTGCATCATCTTGGGCTTCATCTGCTGGAACGACACATACTCATACGACACTCCGTTGCCGTATCCTCCGTCAACAACGGCCACACCCTGTTTAAGCAATTCGCCCTGACGCGCAATGATGCTTCTTATCAGCTTGACGTTGCGCGACGTTACGGTAACGGTCGACGTTATGTTATAGCGGTAGTTGCGCTTTGCCATGCTATACTGGTCGGCATTAAGGTCAATCACTACGGGAGCGTTTACGCTGATTTCACTGTCCTTTACGCCGTTCTGTTTCAGAAAGTTCTTCACCTTGGCCGTTGTGGTATTTATGCGTGTATAGAGTTCAGGCAGATTGTCGCCAAGCTCCTTAGTCTGTATCGGCCATGTAACCTTGTCGGCAGCCACTTCTTTCTCGGCCAGTCCCTTCACTGTAACCTTGCGGTCTTTGTTGGTAAAATTGTCGAAACCCGACTTTATACATAAGCCGAGTATGGCTATGCCTGCCGCAATTATCACTGATTCCCATATTCTGCTCATAACCTACAAATATTAAGATTGACGCCATAAATGTACGAAGTTTTTCGACAAGTTGTTCTGTCTGCGACATATTTTACCTTATGTTAACCTTTAAAGTGCGTATGCCAACAATATTTACAAAATAAGAACAACGGGATGCACAACAATAAAACAGATATAATAAAAAAGGAAAGCAAAACCGGGGAAGAAATAATACGGGATAAATACATGCAAAACACATCAGCAAGAACATATCCCAATGAAAAAAGAAACGCATCTGCCTTTTCGGCAGATACGTCATCTTTATTATCTGATGTTGTCTGTTTGTCTATTTTCCGGCAAAGTCAGATCCGTCATAAGCCCACTTGTAATAAGAAGCTCCGTGAACAAATCCGGCACCGAATGCCGTCATGATGAGGTTGTCGCCCTTCTTGAGCAGATGCTCGTTCTCCCAGATTGCAAGCGGAATAGTAGCCGCACTGGTGTTACCGAAGTGCTCAATGTTGACCATAACCTGCTCCATAGGCAGTTCAAGACGCTTGGCCACAGCCTCTATGATACGGATGTTGGCCTGGTGAGGAACTACAAAGCGGATGTTGTCCTTGTTCAGGTTGTTACGCTCTGCAATAAGCGCGCAGTCGTCGCTCATGCTTGTAACGGCATAGCGGAACACTGTGCGTCCCTCCTGATAGAGGTAATGCAGACGGTGGTCAACCGTGAAGTGTGATGGAGGACATACAGAACCGCCGGCCTTGAGGTGAAGGAACGGAAGTCCCTTGCCGTCGGCACGGAAGTAAGAGTCCATTGCACCGATATTCTCTTCAGTTGTGCCTTCTACTAGAACGGCAGCTGCACCGTCACCAAAGAGGGCACATGTGCTGCGGTCTGTATAGTCAACAACTGACGACATCTTGTCGGCTCCGATAACGATTATCTTCTTGTAGCGTCCGCTCTGTATCATAGACGAAGCTACATCGAACGAATAGAGGAAACCGCAACAAGCTGCCCAGAAGTCGAAAGCAAACGCGTTTTTCAGTCCAAGCTTACCGATTACGATTGAAGCTGTAGACGGAAACGCATAATCGGCTGTCGAGGTGGAAACGATGACAGCGTCGATGGTATCGGGGTCGACACCTGTTTTCTTAAGGAGCTGCTTGGCAGCCTTGCGCGCCATGTATGACGTGCCGAGGCCTTCCTCGGTAAGGATGCGGCGCTCCTTGATGCCGACACGCGTCATAATCCACTCATCGTTGGTGTCTACCATTCTTGACAGTTCCTCGTTGTTGAGGACATAGTCAGGAACGTAACCGCCGATTCCTGTGATTATTGCGTTGATTTTCTCCATTATTCAGCTGTTTCCTTTACGATAGCGATTTTACCTCTGTAGTAACCGCATGTCGGGCAAACTGTGTGATAAATATGATAAGCGCCGCAGTTAGGGCATACTGCCAGTGTAGGAGCTACAGCCTTGTCATGAGTTCTTCTTTTAAGTGTACGTGTCTTTGACTGTCTTCTTTTAGGATGTGCCATTTTCTTTTAATCTTTAATTATTGTTTTTAATTTTTCTAATTCACTCCAACGAGGGTCCACGGGTCTCTCTTCATCGCCATCACTGCTTCGGGCAGCTGAATGCTCTTCAAGAGCTTTTATCATCGCAGGGTTGCATTTTCCAGGTGCATGCACATGCTTAATGGGTATGCTGAGAGCTATGAACTCGTATATAAACCATGAAACGTCGAGCACGCCTTCGTCGCGCTCAACCGTTATGAGGTCGTCGTCTTCTGAATATTCTTCTCCAAACTTAACCGTAAGTCTGTTGTCAGAACTTACAGGCTGCTCCATGTCGTCGAGACAGATGTCGCACGGAACATTTACTGTGCCTTCTGAGTGGAAGTTGAGCTCAAAATACTCTGACGTGCGCTGAACACTAAGTTCAACATTAACCGCTCCGCTCCTTACCTCAGGACCGTCTACAGCCTCAAAATAAGCATTGTCGAGGTCGTACTTAAAGATGGTTTCACCTTCCTTAAGACCTTTCAAATCAATTTTCAAAGACTCTAAACTGCACATTTTTTGATGAATAAAATAAATGACTTCATGCGCACGGAATTACAGCGGCACCCCTGGTGCCTCTTCCACACGCATCGCCTTTGGGCTGCAAAGTTACAAATTATTTTTTATTCTTGTATTACAAATGCCGAAAATTTAATTTATTTATAGACTAAAGTGGCACTGTTTCACCATGTTGCAACATTTATAAGCCGTTTAGACGCATGTTAAAAGTATTGACAAAAGGCTCACGCGGTAAAATCATTCTCCACAAAAACCGATAACAGAGACCAGTATCTGCAATAAAACATGCCAGTAAATGGCGCAACTGATATATATTAACACCAAAAGAACACGCAGGTGGCACTGCTCAGCAAACAACATCTGGCATGTAAGAAAAACGTTTAATTCAATGCCGGCATTTATAAATTTCATGCTGGCTATGCGCCGGTTTATGCCGTATCAGCCATCATCAGGCATATAGTTTCAGCCGGTCTTGTAACATTCTGTATATCAATGCGTTGCAAAAGGCCGTCTTTTAGGCTCTAAAACATGGCCTTTTACACGCTAAAAGGTGGCCTTTCGTAATCCGAAAGGCCACCTTTTGAAAAAACAGCAGACTCGTTATGTTCTGTCTGTTAAGCCTTCACACCGCATAAGCCTGTGGCATGAGACAACAAAAGTATATCTTAGCGATGCCGGCCGGAACATGCCCGGGCGGTCGATGCATCTTTATCTTATTTCTTGGTGCTTACCACAATGGCGCCGTTCTTGGCCTGTTCGCCAAATTTTTCAACGGCACACTTGTCTTTAAACACCTCTATGCTATTTATTTTATCTGCGCTTATTTTTTTCAGCTCGGCGGTACTGACGTGCACACCGTCTACGACATAATATACATCATCGCTAAAAGCAATATTGCTGCCGGCCGCTTTCTGGCTTTCGCTGCCAGGTCCGCCGTCCATGCGGAAGTCCACGGGCAAGGTGTAACGCACGTTTACTGCCTCGCCGCTCTGATAGCCCGGCACCCATTTAGGCATGGCGGCAACCACTCTGACAGCCTCGGCGTCGAGCTCCGGACTGATGTTTCTTATGGACTTGACATCTCTAACGGTGCCGTCCTTGCCTACAACGAACTGCACTATCACCCTGCCTTGTATGCCGGCCTTGACGGCTTCGGCAGGATATTTTATGTTATCACGCAGGTATGCCATAAGGGCATTAGTTCCGCCGGGATAGCGCGGCTGCTCCTCGACAACGTCGAACACACGGCCGTCATCTTTTGAGGCGCCGACAGTAATGCCGGCTACACGCCCCCTGAGGCTGTCGGCAGCAGCAGTCTCCGTCGCAGCGGCTTCAGCCGGCATGTCTGTGTCGCCGGCCTCGCCAGCGCTCATGGCCAGATGCTCGGCCGTGCCCGGCATGCTTCTAACAACAGAATTTACGAGAGCATTGCTGTCGTGCTCTATCTCCTTACTCAGACTTTCGGCCTTCGGAGTGGCAAAGGCCACAACGGCAACAGCCGCTATAGGAACGGTCATCAGTATCTTAATGCGGTTCCATGGATTAGATTTCTTCACGATCATCATATTTATTCGTTTCTTTAGTGAGTTATGATTTAGATTGTTAGCCATGCTGAACAGCTGTTCGCCAACAGCCTTGCGTATCAGAAGGAGCTGATATTCGGCAGCATCGGCACCGCTCAATATCACAGCCTCGTCAGCCTGATATTCGTGTATGTTCTGCAACTCACGGCGCAACAGCCATGCCGCGGGATTAAACCACTGGAATATCAGCAGCAGATTACACAGCATAATGTCGTATGAATGTCCGTGGGCAATATGCGCCTTTTCGTGTATAATTATTTCACGCCGGCCGCTTTCATAGTCGCTTCTGCTTATCACAATGTTGTTAAACCAGCTGAACGGTGCTATGTCGCCGTCGATAACTATTATGTTTACGCCGTCATCTGTCCTCACGCGGTCTTTTCCTGTAATCAGTCTATACAGTCTCACCAGAGAGCATATCTCGTTAACAAAGAACACTGCCACACCTATTATATATATAAGGAACAGCACCTGAATAAGCGTCATACCCGACTGTTCTTCATCACTTGACACCAGTCCGACAGCCACAAGATGTCCAAGCTGCACTATTCCGTCGTAAACAGGTGTTGAATTGTTTACAGGTATGCTGACAAACGGCAACAAAAGCGACATCAGCATTAGCGTCAACAGCACTACACGGTTGAACGAATGAAATGTGTCGCGGCTCAACAGCAGCTTATAAAACAGGTAAAACACAGCCAGGCATATAGCAACCTTTATCGAGTAAATGAAAAACATTCCCATGGCATTATCTTAATTTGTCGTTATTTATTTATGCATTTCATATCAGTGTGCGGCCGAAACTTCCTTAATAGCCTTAAGCATCTCTTGAAGTTTATAGGCATTTGTGCCTATCGTCACCTTGCGCACCACTCCGTCTTTATCTATAAGTATCGTTGTCGGCGTCTGAAAGACGTTGAACATCTCCCATAATGTCTTGTTGTCAACTATCTGGGTATAACTGAAATTCTGCCGTTTTACGATATTCTTTATTTCGTCAAATGAATTATAGGTAACGGCAAGGAAGTTCACATCAGGACATTCATCTTTCCATTTGCTTATCTCCGGCATCTCCTTTATACACGGTCCGCAACCAATATACCAGAAGTTGAGCACCAGCGCATGGCCCTTGGTTGATGCGTTGTCCCACACATGTCCGTCAACATCCTTTACACTGAATTGTCCTATAGTGTCGCCCTCGGCAATATTATGTTTCTTCGACATGCTGTTAGCCTTATTCATTTCAATGAGCCATTCCCTGTCCTTTGCCAGTTTAATCCAGAAGTCGGCATTGGGCACATCGTCCTTCTTTACGGCTTTACGCTTCTGTTCGTCAGTGAGTTTTACGCCCTTTATAGCCCAGATGTGATTTCCGTCCTGGTCAGACAGAGTTATCGTCATTCGATATTCATTAGACATACCTGACGGAAGTTCATTAAAGAAACAGCCGTCTATAAGATATCTAGGCAATTCTCCATCGGCAAAAGTATTTACTGAAACACAAAATACGAAGAATACAGCAAGCAGTATTTTTCTCATTTTTTGTTCTCCTCAACCTTCTTTATAAGCTCTTTCAGTTCGTCGAGCGATATTTTCTCATCGCTTACGAGTGTTGACACCACTCCAAGATACGACTTTCCGAAGAACTTATTGACAACGTTGTTAAGCGAACCGCGCTTGTAGCCTTCACGAGATATCTTCGGGAAATAGGCGTATGTGCGTGTCTTCAGGTTGCGGTGCGACAAAAAACCTTTGTCCTCAAGTATATGCACAAGCGTTGAGAGTGTGTTTACATGGGGCTTAGGATCGTCATAAAGAGCCTGCAACTGGCGTATCTGCATTTCACCATTGTCCCAATAATGATTCATGATTTCTTCTTCTTTGTTTGTCAATGATTTCATAGTTGTAAGTTTTTTATTTACTGCAAATAAACCAAATATTTTAGTTATACACATCAGCAACCATGTTAATTAAATTAAAACAGACATACTTTTAACTAAAATATTTAGTCTGTTAACATAAAACGGCATCTTATTAACTAAGAGATGCCGTTAATACAAGACTTTAACCGCATCGTAAACACCCACAGAAAACATATTTGTGAATTAATCTTCATGAAGCAGTTACAGCAGTTTTTAATGCTTGCGTAAACAATATTATTATTTTTAAAGCGTTATAAAACTGTATGCAGTGGACAGACAGAATAAGACAGGTGAAAATAATCCTTGTGCTTGCGGCCATTATTATTGCCGTGGCATCGCTTATTGTGTCGAATAATCTTGTGAAAAAACTTGCTGATGAGGAGCACAACAAAATGGAAGTGTGGGCGGAAGCCATGAGATCGCTCAATAAGGCCGACGAGAACACCGATCTTAATCTTGTGCTGAAGGTTATCAACGAAAACAATACGATACCGGTAATCGTCACCGACTCTAAACGTAATGTGCAGATTTACCGCAATGTAGACTTGAAAGGAGTAAATTTCGAAGACAGCATGAAAAATGCTAAAGCCATAAGTTCTAAGCTGCTTGATGACGGAAAATACATCAGAATTTATCTTGACGACAGTCTGAAGACAGATTATATCAACGTATGCTATGACGATTCGGTCATTCTTAAACGTCTTTCAACATATCCTTACATTCAGTTGGGAGTCGTAATGCTGTTTGTCGTAGTGGCCATATTTGCATTGCTTACATCCAAAAAAGCTGAGCAAAACAAAGTTTGGGTTGGCCTTTCAAAAGAAACGGCTCATCAGCTCGGAACGCCAATATCAAGCCTGATGGCATGGACAGAAATACTAAAGGAGAATTATCCTGAAGACGAGCTGATACCAGAAATGGATAAGGACGTAAAGCGTCTTGAACTCATTGCCGAACGTTTCTCCAAGATTGGTTCGCTTCCGGAGCCTGTTCCGTCAAGTCTTATGGATGTTATGACACACGTTATCGACTACATGGACAGGCGCACATCATCAAAAGTGAAATTCATAAAAGACTTTCCTGATAACGACATTATAGTAAAGATAAACAGCTCGCTGTTTGAATGGGTTATAGAAAACCTTTGCAAAAATGCCGTTGACGCAATGGAAGGCTGCGGCACGATAACTCTGCACGTGGAAGAAACAGCAAGTAAGGTAATCATTGAAGTTACAGACACAGGCAAAGGAATAAAGAAGAAAAACATAAGAAATGTTTTCAAGCCCGGTTTCACGACAAAGAAGCGCGGCTGGGGTTTAGGCTTGTCATTAGCCAAGAGAATCGTGGAAGAATATCACAAAGGCCGTATATTCGTCAAGAATTCAGAGATAGGTAAAGGCACGACATTCAGAATAGAGCTTACAAAACGTGCATAATACAGTTTTTGTGCAATATCTGTATGGAACTACATTTCCTGCCTATACACAAGCCAGTTTCGAGGTACAATTAACCGACATAATAAAAACCTTTTCACATTATATTCAGGATTATTTTTCTTCAGATTTATTCTGTCTTTTCAGGCGTTCATTCAACAGTTGGCAAATATCCCCTCCCTTCATGCTAAGATTAGAGACATAAATAGTTGCAATGGCTCTCGTGACTTTAAAATTATATGCCATCAGCCTTTTTACTATACCTGAAGTGGTTTTAGATTTCTGTTCCTTCAAAATATATGGATCCTTGTAGTCAATGGCAATGTGCATGGCACCATTTATTTTAATTAGTCGGAAACTCTTTACATCTGCAAAATATATTGTATCGTACTCTGCTTTAAATTGCACGTATTGCTCCACCCTGTCTTCATAGATAATTAAATATGGTATGCGTTTAATGGCATTATAAAGAGTGATGACACCCAAGAACAATCCACCTCCTCCAAAAAATATCACACTTAGACAGCCGACGATAATATTAAATACAAACTTACGAGATTCATTATCATCAGTTATCATATATACTCCACCTACTGCAAAAAGCATGCAGCATAGAAACAACAACAGATTTTTCCAATAACTTTGGTATATTTTTATTTCAGTTTCCATCATCATATTAGTCCAATAACTCCCATCAGTCCCCTCCCCCAAGAACAGACAAAAAAAGAGTCCCGGACATCATTGCTGACGTCCGGGACTCATCTCTTAAAAAACAGGCGGCCTCCTACTCTCCCGCATTGCATTGCAGTACCATCGGCGCAGGCGGGCTTAACTTCTCTGTTCGGAATGGGAAGAGGTGGAACCCCGCCGCAATAACCACCTTGATATGGCTTTTTGACGGTCTCGGCACAAGACAACTCAATAGTGAACCCTTAACGTACACCGATGAAAGAGACTTCTTCTTATTCAGCACCATTAACGGTGCCGCGAAAAGCCTTCGGGCAATTAGTAGCGCTCGGCTTTGACGTCGCCGTCTTTACACCTGCGCCCTATCAACGTCCTCGTCTGGAACGGCCCTCATGAGGAGTTCTTATCTCGCGGACGGCTTCGCACTTAGATGCTTTCAGCGCTTATCCGGGCCAGACGCGGATACCCGGCGGTGCACCTGGCGGCACAACCGGCTTACCGGAGGTCTGTCCGACACGGTCCTCTCGTACTAGTGTCAGATCCGCTCAAAACTCCAACGCCCACGATAGATAGAGACCGAACTGTCTCACGACGTTCTGAACCCAGCTCGCGTGCCACTTTA
>OKVE01000078.1_pt1 | contig 41134 bp, 30 predicted proteins | sample 1604781 | NCBI WGS metagenome assembly OKVE01 (sample SAMN01760918, study PRJEB22395) | human gut metagenome
AACAAGATTAACCCGAACCTGTAATTTATACACAAAAAAAGTCCCGGCCAAAAGCCGGGATTTTTTTGTCTAATTGAGAATGGAGAATTGAGAATGGAGAATTATGATTACACTTTATAATTAGGAATTGTGAATTAATACCAGCACTCCAATTATGAATTATGAATTGTGAATTATGAATTAATATCAGCGTTCCCAATTATGAATTATGAATTGTGAATTATGAATTAAAAAATTACATTCTATATATTTCCTCCAACTTCAATTCTTTTATCTTTCCGTATTTTGAAAGTTTCTGAATGTCGAGTTTCGACTTGTCGCCTACAATAATCAGGATGTAGGGACGGCCTTTCACATTTTTATTATAATAGTTGTAGACATCATTATCGGTGATGGTTTTCAGCGACTTTATCATGTCGGCGTCAGGGTCGGCCTTGTAGCCTTGCGCACGATACAGGGCAATGGTCTGACCTATGTCGCGGAACGACGGATAACTGTTGTTTATGCCGTTGAGCATCGAACGGCGGGCGTCGATCATGTTCTTGTCGCGCACAGGCATGCAGGCAAACAGACTGTCGAGCGTAGCCACGGCATCCATTGTCTTGTCGGCCTGAGTGCCCATAATTGTCATAAATGCCGTGGGAGCGTCGGCATGAAGCACGGGCGACGGCACTTCGGCTGTGCCGGAAGCGTAATAGGCATACGAGCGCAACTCGCGCAAATCCTGAAACATTACCGACGACATGCCGCTGCCGAAATAACTGCCCCACAGCTTCAGGCAGGTGCGCTCGTCTTGCTCAGGCACAGGGGCGAGCGGCGTGTATGTGGCAACTACAGTCTGGCGCGCCTTGGGATTGTCGAAGATATACACAGCCGGGGCGTCATACCGCATCAGCGGCTTATAGGTGTCGGTGTATGGCTCACAGGCTTTGTCAACAGGCAACAGACGGCTGACCTCCTGCCCCACCGACTCAGCGTCGCGACTGCCGCAATAAACAACAGACAGCTGCACGTTCTGAAGACTGTCAAACAGACTTACAAGCTCTTCGGGCTTCATCTTTTTGACATCACCAACAGACACACGGTTTAGATAAGCCGACTTGCTGCCGTAGGCTATCTTTGACAGCGCAGCATTAGCAATGCTCGAATTGTCTTTCACAAACGCCATGTCGTTAAGGCGCCATGCACGTTTTAGTTCAGACATCTGTGTCTTGTCAGGCTTCACCGACGAAAGGAAATGGCCCAGCAGCCTCAACGAAGGCTCAAGGTTGCGCTCAAAGCCCTGCATGGATATGATGAACGAATTGTTTCCGGCACTGAAACTGAGCGTAGAACCGACGTTCTGCAGGGCACGGCGCAGCTGCTGACTTGTAAGCGAGTCGGTGCCGAGCGCGTCGATATACGATTCGAGCACCTCCAGACGCGGGTCGGCAATCTTGCCCTTGTGATAGATAAGCTGAAGGGTGAACACGTCGTTGACGTCATTCTTGACGGCATAAAGCTCTGCCATGCGGCCGAGACTTATGCGAGATGCGTCACGGTCGAAGTCGATTATGCGCGGCTCAACATCCTTGTGCCCCATTGAGTCGAGCATGGCGGCATAAGCCGACTGTGCCGTTATGTTCTTTGCAGGCATGGGCTTATATCCCGGCTGCGACACCTTGTCGGAAGGATAGCTGCCGTATTTCTTGACGAAGTCCATATATTCGTTGTTGAAATATTTGCGCGCCACACGCATCACGTCGTCACGGCTCACATTCTCAACAGCCAGTTCACGGTCTAAATATTCAGCCCACGAGTCTTCGCCGTTGCCGTAAGCCTCAACCATCATCCATCCGCGCTTGTCGGCATCTTCCAGCTTGCGTTTAAGCTCTCGCCCGGCTTCCATCTTCAGCGCCTGCAGGTCGCTGTCGCCGAAGTCGCCGTTCTTCACCTTTTCCACCTGCTCCATGCACCTGCGCATAAGTTTCTTACGCGAGCCGAACGGCAGACTCGGCACTCCTGCCACAAACGTTATGCCGGCATCCTTTAGCGAGGCTGTCATGGCCGTGGCTATAAGCGCGCCGCCGTTGTTGCTTATAGAGTCGAGCTTGCCCGAGCCGAAGTTGTTTGTCAGCAGTCTTACGGCTATGTCGAGCGCAGCCTCGTCGGCATGTCCGTGCGGCGGAGTACGGAATGCCATAAGCTCGCCCTTGACTATAGGATAAGGTATGCGCAGTCTGACTTCGGGCCGCGACGCGAGCGACACGGGCGTAAACTCGCTGCGCGCCGGAGCCTCGCCTGCCCTTATCCGTCCGAACGTGCGCTCGAGCAGCGGCTTAATAGAGTCGGCACACACATCTCCGGCAAGTATCAGCGCCATGTTTCCTGCCACATAATAACGGTCGTAGAAGTTGCGCATCTCGCTCAGCCGCGGATTCTTCAGGCTTTCGGTGCTGCCCACCACCGGATAGGCGTAAGGCGTTCCGCCAAAGAAGTTTTCCATCACGCGTTCGTATGCGCTCATAAGCACATTGTCGGCATACATGTTTTTCTCTTCATACACGGTTTCGAGTTCGCTCTGAAACAGGCGGAACACGGGACTGACAAGGCGCTCGCTGTTGAGCGATGCCCACTGGTCTACATACTGCGGCAGAAACGTGTTGAAATATACTGTATAATCGAGGCTCGTGGCGGCGTTAAGTCCCGAACCACCGTAGCGCGACACAAGGTTGCTGAACTCGTTGGGTATGGCATATTCGGCAGCCTTTGCGCCCAGGCGGTTTATGTCGGCTTGTATCTGCCGGCGCATGGTCTCGTCTTTGGTCTGCGCCAGCTGGTCGTATTTGGCAGATATAGAGTCGAGCCACGGCCGTTCCTTCTCATAGTCAACCGTACCAATCTTGTCGGTGCCCTTAAACATTATGTGTTCAAAATAGTGTGCAATGCCGGTGTTGGGGCAGTCGGCTGCTCCTGCCTTCACCACCACCGCGCCGAACACTCTCGGCAGCGCATGGTCTTCATTTATCCACACTGTAAGTCCGTTACTCAGTTTCATTTCTTTCACCTTCATGGCATTTTCGTCATATCCGGCAGCATGAGCCGTGATGCCCGAAAGTGCCATGAGGCATATAAGCAAGGCTGTATGTTTAATCATATCATCATAGTGTATGTGGCGTGCCGACAGGGATAAAGCTGCGGCACGCCTGTGTTTAACGTTTCCACAAAAATAAATAAAATTAGTCTTTCAGCTGCCCTTACTCACATCAAAACGCATTGTCTTTAACGTCATTTTAGCTTTTTATCATTTCACAGACAGCAATCAAAGGCACAAACATTAACAGCACATGGGACATCTCATAACTTTAAACCTGCAAATAATTCACGAAGATATAGCCTTGCAAAATCAGCCGATAAAAATCTACCAACAGGCAAAATTCACCCACCATTTTACGATTTTGTTATAAATCTATTTCAAAAGCATCTTTTTATTCTATTTGTTATACCCCATTTAAAATATATCTATATATTTGCAAAATAGAAATAGAACACTTATAACGACTTTTGAACAACAATCAATAATCGCTACTTGTATAAATGATTTTTATCGACTAACTTATAATACTTTTATGAAAAATTTTACACACAAAAAAAGAAATGGATTGGCACTTTGGCTGCTAACCCTTATGTGCTTGGCCTCAGTAAATGTATGGGGACAAGAGACGAGAGTAATAGACTTTTCTAATGGTCTTCCATCAGATTGGTCTAAAACGGGAACCGTTGCAAAACAAAATTATGCAGGTAAGTCCTGTACACAATTACAAAAAGAGACAACAATCAAAAGTCCTGTATTCACAGAAGCTTTTTCTTCAGTGAAAATACATTTAACAAGAAGTAGCAAAGGAACAACATTTACATTCAGTTATCAAATTGAAGGCAACGAACCTGTTGAAATAAAGACATATACAGCAAGTGATGTAGAATCAAATAATTTCAAGGACTACGAGATAGAAATACCTGAAGCTGCACAAGTTCCAAATTGCCAGTTCATATTTTCTACTGAAAAATCATCATATTATATTTATAGTCTAACTTTTACGACCAAAGCCCCTTCTACCACTCAATGCTCTGCCCCGACATTCAGTCCTGCATCAGGCACATCGTTCGCAAACACATTGACCGTTACAGCCTCAACAGCCACTGAAGGCGGAAAGATTGTTTATACTACAGACCCGGAGGCTACACTCGACGCCAACTCAACTGAATTTCCGAGCGAAGGACTTACTATAGATGCTACAACAACAATACGCGCCATAACAGTTGATCCTAACGGAGCATTGGAAAATAGCAGTGAGGTATCAGCCACATATACAAAGATTAATGCGCTGAACGGACTAGCCGAACTGCGCGCCAAGATAAGAGAAGACAACGTAACAAGCCAAAAGGACGCTAAAGAATATATTGTAAGCCTGAACAATGCCGTTGTAACAAAGGTTAACGGCAACAATGCATTTATAGAAGAAAACGAAACCGGTATACAATATTTCAAGTATAACAACGACTTAAAAGAAGGCCAGGTTATCAACGGCACAGCCACTGTAAAAGGCTTTATGTATAACAACTGGGCCGAACTGACAAGCATCGAAGGCGACATAACTATAACAGACGGAGGAGCAGTAGCTCCGACAGAAGTTGCTCTTGAAGAACTTACAAACAACTATGACAAATATGAATCACGCCTTGTTAAGGTAACCGCAGCTGAAGTAACTTCTGCTTTCAGCAACAGAAATGGTGAAATTTCACAAAACGGAACAACATTAGCCGTAAGAGCAGCCGACGAGTCTATCTCAATGACATTGGGAGAAACAATCGACATAATTGGAGTTCTCGGAATTTACTTCGACACAAAGCAGTTGAACGTCTTTTCACAGGACGACATAACAAAGTCTGAAAACACAAACACATTCTCATGGACTGCAACATCGGCTGAAATAGATATCAACAACGGCGACATAAGCGCTCTGCCTACTCTTACTAACACATACGAGGGAGCAGTAAACTACGACAGCTCAAACAAGGGCGTTGCCACTATCGGTGAGACAGACGGACAGATAACCATCGTAGGCGCAGGAACTACCACTATAACCGCCACACTGGCATCTGACCCAGAGGTTAAGTCTTCGTATGAACTTACGGTAAACAAGACCGCCGCAACACTCGAATTTGAACAGTCTATATATACCGTTAACTTTGATGAGATAATTACTCTGAAAGCCGTATCAAACAATCCGGATGCACATATAACCTATTCTGCAACTGAAGGCGACTGGTATATAGATGAAACATCGGGCGAATTCTTGGCTGGCACTACAGCCGGAAGTGTAACCGTTACAGCAACACTGGCAGAAAGCGACAAATACACCGGCGCAACTGCAACATGCACGGTAAATATTGTTGACCCAGACCAGCCGGTTTATAGCGACGTTATCACAGCCGCCGACTTGAAAGGAGAAGTTGATACTTATAAAGATTTCTCCGGCGTAAAAAAGACTTCCGGCGCTGTTTATGCAGGTAATTCTGCTTATAAAGACGGCTCTATACAATTAAGATCAAAAAATAGCAATTCTGGAATTGTTGCTACAACATCAGGTGGAAGAATATCTCAGATAATTATAACATGGGATAATTCAACTGCTGACGCCAGACAAATTGATGTCTACGGAAATACAAATCCATATACAAGCGCAGCAGAACTTTATGAAACAAGTGGTAATACAAACCAAGGTGAACTTATCGGCAGCTTAGCAAAAGGTGAAACAACACTGACCATCGAAGGCAACTATCCTTATGTTGGAATAAGAAGCAACGACGGAGCATTATACATCAAAGACATAACCTTTGTATGGGAAAAAGTGTCAGAGCCTACCACCGGTTCATTCTCAATCACCGACGCCGGCTTCGCCACATACTACACCGACAAGGCGTTTGTAATGCCGGAGAATGTGCAGGGCGGAATTGTAACCAAAGCCAACAATGAGACAAGCCAGCTCACCGTAAGCTACAACTATCAGCCGGGCACTGTTGTTCCTGCTAAGACACCTATCGTGCTTAAAGGCGAGAAAGGCGACTACACCGTGAACTACACGACATCTGAAGAAACGGCTCCTGCAGGCAACATGCTCTATGGCGCAGACAACGTTGACGCAGACGGAATGACATTTGTTGAGGGAACCAACGTTAAATACTACAAGCTTGCACTTGGCAACGACGGCAAATGCGGATTCTACTGGGGCGCAGCCGACGGCGCAGCATTCGAATACACAGCCAACCGCGCATTCCTTGCCATCGACATAACAGACGCATCACAGGCTCCGGCAAGCTTCTCACTCGACGGCGACGGCAGCACAACAGCCATTAACGGCATTATGAACGGCAACGACGACAGCCAGAAGATTTACACCGTAACCGGCGTTTATGCAGGCAAGAGCCTCAACAACCTGCCCAAAGGCATATATATTGTAGGCGGAAAGAAAGTGGCTGTTAAATAAAAAAATATAAACAATAAAATAAATAATAAGGAGAACAAATTATGAAAAAGTATATTAAACCTGAATGTGACATAATAGAAGTAAAGTTTGAAGGTAACCTGATGCAGGCCTCTACTATTCCCCCGGTATCAGATACCGACCTGGGCATAAACGACGAAGTCAGCTCAGGTCCGATGCTCACTCCTGAAAGGAAAAGCATTTGGGGCGAAGAAGACTAAAAAATGTTTTTATAATTCAGTTATATTCAGAGGGACATGCGTCAAGACGCTTGCCCCTCTGCTTTTTTATGCCTGCCTACATTATGCCAAATAAGACTAAATAGCCAACAGCCCATATATAGTTTTATGTATGACTGATGACAAACAATACAAAACACGGCATTTCGCATTGTGAAAGGTATGCTTTTGCATCATAAAACGTGGCCTTTCAGAATGTAAAAGGCATGCTTTTACAGCGGCATGACACAACAGAAAAGCTGTTTGCTTAATTTAGCTTATAGGATAATTGACCAAACTGCATTATCATACTTAAAACTAAAAAAGTTTTCGTAGAAACTCATCACTCGTCACATTTCGGTGTAATAAGTTGAAACACAGGCTGTTAAAGTGTGATGAGTTACTTTTTGAACTCATCACGGATACCTTTGCCGATTGTGGCGTGATGAGTTGCTGCGGCAACTCATCACACTGCAAGTCACTGACGCACAGAGTCTTAAACCCCGTTGTGACGAGTGATGAGTTTTTACGAAAACTTTTTTTAGTTAAGCCATAACCTATATAGTATTAGGATTCGGTCCGGATTTTTGCTTCATATTGAGCAAACAAAAAGACGGCTGAAAGCATGAATGCACAAGAAACAGGAACAATACAAACGGCGAAACGCACGGCAATGGAACACAAACAGGCTCAACCCTAAATCTTTATACCAAAAAACATGCGTGCGCGCCATTTGGTGTTGTTAAGCAGCAGAATGTCACGGTCGCCAAGCTGCGACGTGTTCACAACGGCAGTAAAGCCGGCAAAATAACGGCCGAAATGCCTTACAACAGCCATGCGCCCCACGGCTATTATGTTGGGAAACCTGTAAGGCATATTTGTGCGGCTGCCGTCCGTGGTTATGTGGCAATGGCTATAGACGACAATTTCGGGCAGTGCCGACAGATGGATGAGCCATCCGTGACGCAAGACAAGATTGTAGCCATAGCCTACGCCGATGCCTACACACGCTATGCTGATTCTTGATTCAGGATTGTCTATCACCTCATCGTGACGTGCCTTGAGCACTCCGCCCATAAACGAGACGCCGAACATGAGACTACCGCAGCTGCGCTTCTGAAGCCACGACTGGCTGAAGGCTGCCGGATAAGAGAAGCGACGGCCGTTGAGGGCATAATAGGCGTTGAGCGTCAGCATGTTCTGACTTATCAGTCCGGCCGGTATGCTGATGTCGCCGCGCTGAGTGTGGACATTGCCCTCGAAAGTCTTTGCCGAATGGAATATCACGTCGGCGCCCAACTTGTTGCCGTAGGCGTTCATGTTCAGCTCATAGTCTTTCTTCTCGCCCGCAAGATGTGCCGGGTTCATGGCCACGCTGAGCGACAGTCCGCGGTAAGCGGCGCTGAGACTTACGGTGTATTTGTTCTGCGCCTTCATCTCCGTATTGAAGTTGCCGTCGGCGTTGATGCCCCGCGTGCGTATGTCAGAGCCCGAGGCGTTGAGCGTGAGCCTGAAGCGCAGCCGCTGCGGCGTGCGCTCAATATAGCTTGTGTCTACACGGCTCCGCGCCCGGCTGTCGCGCATGTCGAGTATCTTGTCTATCTCGCGCTTAGCCCGGTAAGCCTCGACCTTAAGTCTGTCTTTAGCCGCTATGGTGTCGTCTGCGGCAACCGAGGTGCTGTCGTATGGCGCGGCCGTCAGTGCGACCGCCAGCAGTAGTGTTATCATATATATTATAAGAACGGCGGCAGGGCGTTTTTATTTCATTCCCGCATCAATGATTTATGCCCGCATAGAAGCTGCCATACAATGAAAATAAACGTTACGCCATTGCAACACGTTTGTCAGTCTTTCATAACACGGCGTTAACCTCATTGCAACATGCCCCATATAACTTTGCAACCGTAAACGATAGAAAGCATTTCAAAGTATGACTAAAAGGTTAAGATTGGCCGCGGCGCTGATATTTATCATCACAACATTCAGGGCGTATGCGGCAGACATTAAGGGTAAAGTTACAGACAGTACGACAGGCGAACCGCTCATAGGAGCAACCATACAGATTGACGGAACGCCTAAGGCAACGGCAACAGACATTGACGGTCTGTTCGCATTCAGCGGACTTGACGAAAACGCAAATTATACTTTAACCATAAAATACATCTCTTACAAGACTAAAAAAATTGACGGGGTTCGGGCTGAAGCTCAGCCACAGGTGATAGAGATTAAACTTACACCTGACGAACAGACACTGAACGAGGTCACGGTTACCGGCGTAGCAAGGAAGAATACAGAGATTGCGGTAATACAAATGACCAAGAGCAGTCCTGTCATAGTGAGCAACGTATCGGCACAGGAAATAACAAAGACACAGGACACAAACGCAGGAGAGGTGATACGCCGAGTGCCGGGCGTGAGCCTCATCGACGACAAGTTTGTCATGGTGCGCGGACTTTCTCAGCGCTACAACAACGTATGGATCAACGGAGGAGCAGTGCCGAGTTCGGAAGCCGACTCAAGGGCTTTCTCTTTCGACCTTATTCCAAGTTCACAGATCGACAACATGCAGATTGTGAAGACTCCGTCGCCTGAATATCCGGCTGACTATACGGGCGGATTTATCACCATAACGACAAAGGACATTCCGGCGGAGAACACGGCTGAGCTGTCTGTCGGCGGCAACTGGAACGACATAACTTCGTTCTCTGACTTTAAATACGCCAAAGGCTCGGGCACCGACTTTCTGGGATTTGACAGCGGAATGCGCGGACTTAACGGAGGCATAAACTCCACACTGAACAGCATTGCCGGCAACGGCGTTGACCTGCAGAACAACCATCTGAACAACGACTGGCGCGTGAGAAACATGAACCCCGTAGGCGACCTGAAGCTGTCGGGCTCACTGGGACGAAGCTGGAAACTCGGCGACCGCCAACTCGGAATGATTGCAGCCTTCAACTACAGCAACGAATACCGCAAGTATGAGGACATGCAAAATAACCTCTTTGGTGTGTACGATGCAGACAAAGACCAGTCGAACTATCTGCGCTACTCTGTAGACGACCAGTATAACCACAACGTGCGACTGGGAGCCATGCTCAACTTCACTCTCCTTTCGGCCGACGGCAACAGCAAGTATCAGCTGAAGAATATTTTCAACCAGATTGGCAACGACCGCTACACATGGCGCGAGGGACTGAGCGCACAGTCGGACAACGAGAACTCGGCTGAATATTACTACCGCAGCCGCACCACATACAACGGACAGATAACCGGAAAGCACACCTTTGCGCTTGACGAACTTGACTGGAGCGCAAGCTACTCTTATGCCAACCGCAACGTGCCCGACCGCCGCCGCTATCTCATCAACGACGCACTGGAGCCGGGAGTTATGCAGCTGACAAGCCCCAACGACATATCACGCGAATGGACAAAGCTCGACGAGCACATCGTTTCGGCAGCAGTGAACGACAAGCACGACTTTAAGTTCGGCTCATTCACACCGTCGCTCAAGTTTGGAGCCTACGGCGAATACCGCACACGTAAATACACCACGCGCGACTTTATCTACAACTGGAACGCTGCCAGCAACACTCTGCCCGACGGATTCCGCCAGTTTGACCTTTCTGAGATGCTCAGCGACGAGAGCTATTTCGGTGCCGACCGTCTGTATCTGCTCGAGGAACAGCACATGCGCAACAACTATAAGGGCAACAACTATCTCGGTGCAGGATATTTTGCAGCCAACATTCCGCTCGGCAACTTCAACATCTATGCCGGACTGCGCTACGAGTATGACCACATGGAGCTGATAACTAACACTCGCGACAACGCCGAAAGTCCGTTCAGCCACAACTATGAGTACAACGACCTGTTCCCGTCGGTGAACACCACATACAAGATTAACGACAAGCACCAGCTGCGCCTGTCATACGGAAAGACGGTTAACCGTCCTGAGTTCCGCGAGGTGTCGCCGTCAGTGTTCTACGACTTCGACCTGGCTTCAAACGTACAGGGTAACACCGACCTAAAGCCTTGCTACATACAGAACGTCGACTTCCGCTACGAGTTCTATCCCTCTAAGGGCGAGCTTATCTCAATAGCGGCATTCTACAAATACTTCGACTCACCAATAGAATGGACCTACACCGTTACAGGCGGAACCAGCTTGGTCTACTCTTACATGAACGCGCAGCGCGCCAACAACTACGGTATAGAGCTTGACATACGCAAAGACCTCTCGTTCATAGGTCTGCCGGGATTCAGCTGGTCGTTCAACGGCGCACTGATTAAGAGCCGCGTTAAGTTTGAAGCAGGCTCTAAAGAAGAAGACCGCCCGATGCAGGGCCAGTCGCCTTACCTCGTCAACACCGGACTATTCTATAAGAACGACAAACTGCAGCTCGACGTAGCCCTGCTCTACAACCGCATTGGTAAACGAATTATCGGAGTAGGACGCAGCGAAGGAACAACAAGCGGCAACGAGGCACTGAGAGTGCCCGACAGCTACGAGATGCCGCGCGACGTGATAGACCTCTCAGCATCGAAGAAATTCGGCAACCACTGGGAGCTGAAACTAAGCATACGCGACCTGCTTGCCCAGAAGGTTTACTACAAACAGTTTGCCGACGTTCACTACTCAAACGGAACAAGCCGCGAGGTAGAACAGATAACAAGAGCATACAAGCCGGGACGCAACATAGGAGTGAGCGCAGTATATAAATTCTGACAAGGGATAAAGCGCCTCACATAGGTCCCATTACTCCCATCTCTCCCATCCCTCCCATCAAAAAAAGAAATAAATTATTCACCATAAGATTTTTAACAAAAGATGAAAATGGACAAATTTAAACTTTACGGATGCATGGGCATCCTTGCAATGGCGTTCACAATGAGCGCCTGCAGCAGTGACGACGAAAATGCAGACACACCACAGAGCGGTGTTAACTGGACCACAAACGGTGGACTGAAAGCCTGCGACCACTTGCTGTTTACAGCTGACGGCGACGCCAACGTAAACGACAACGGAACTCAGATTGGAAACGGTGATCAGGAGTTTGTATTCACTGGAAAGCAGACTCTGAAAAAAGGTACATATATTCTTAAAGGTTGGGTTTACATCGCTGACGGAGCTGAGCTTACTATAGAGCCGGGAACCATCATCAAAGGCGACAAGCAGACTAAGGCTTCGCTCATAGCTGAGCGCGGAGGTAAACTCATAGCACAGGGAACAGCAACAGAGCCTATAGTATTTACATCAGAAGAGGCTAAAGGCAACCGCCGTCCGGGCGACTGGGGTGGCATCATCCTCTGCGGTAAGGCAAAGAACAACAAGAGCGAAATACAGATTGAGGGCGGCCCGCGCACAAAGCACGGCGGCAACGACGACGCCGACAACTCTGGTGTACTGAGCTATGTACGTATAGAGTTCGCCGGTTATCCTTTCCAGACAGACCAGGAGATCAACGGTCTTACACTCGGATCTGTAGGTAGCGGCACAAAGATCGACCACGTACAGGTTTCTTACTCTAACGACGACTCTTACGAGTGGTTCGGCGGAACAGTAAACTGCAAATACCTCATTGCATACAAAGGATGGGACGACGACTTCGATACAGATAACGGATTCAGCGGAAAAGTTCAGTTCGGTCTGTCAGTCCGCGACTCTAAGCTCGCCGACGTATCACAGAGCAACAGCTTTGAGAGCGACAACAACGCCGACGGTTCTAACAGCGAGCCTCACACATCAGCCGTATTCTCTAACATGACATTCATCGGCCCGAAAGCTGTTGACGCTTCTTTCGTAAACGATGCTTCTTACATCACTGGCGGCAGCTATTATCCTAACAACGGTTCAAGCCTCGGCAAGTTCCAGTCAGCTATGCACATCCGCCGCGACTCTCACCTCAACTGCTTCAACTCTGTTGTAGTAGGCTGGCCTATCGGTCTTATCCTCGACAACGAGAAAGGCGACACTCAGGGCGCTGCAACAGCAGGCAACCTGAAACTGGAGAACATCTGGATGGCTAACGTTGACGCTGTTGGTACTGACTTCAACAAGATTTATGTTGACGGACTTTACAACTACGAGACAAAGCAGGTTGACCAGACCAAGCCTTCATTCTCAAGCACATTCTTCAAGGCTCAGAGCGGCAACCAGGTTTATGACGCAGCTACAGGCTGGTTCGACACAACAGGTTATATTCCTACATCAGGCAGCCCACTGCTCAACGCAGCAGCATTCACTAACTCTCTGCTCTCAAGCGGTTTCGACAAGGTTGCTTACATCGGAGCTTTCGCAGCTGGCGACACATGGCTCAACGGATGGACTAACTTTGATCCTCAGAACGCAGACTATTAATTTCTTGATTTAAAGATCCAATAAGACAATGACGCCCCGCGGGAACTATTCCTGCGGGGCGTCTGTTTTTTGTATTATATTCAGGTCACAGCATCAGCCTCAACAGCCGGTGAACGGCACGACACGGCAGCGACAAAGGCTGTTATTCTTCCTCAAGATACCACTTAGAGTATTCCACATAATGCTTGGCAAAGCTCTCAGCCTGGTCGGGACGTGTCTTCTTGATAAACTTGGCAGGCACTCCGCCCCATATCTCATGCTGACCTATCTTTGTGCCCTGCAGCACCAGCGCGCCGGCAGCAACTATCGCGCCCTCGCCTATCTCGGCATTGTCGAGCACGGTTGCGCCCATGCCTATCAGCGCTCCGCGGCGTATGGTGCAGGCATGCACGGTGGCGTTGTGGCCTATGGTTACGTCGTCTTCAATCAGCACCGGACCTGTGGTGTTGGTTACATGCACGCACGAGCCGTCCTGCACGTTAACGCGGTTGCCCATAGTTATCGGAGCAACATCGCCGCGCACAACAGCGTTGAACCATATTGAACATTCGTCGCCCATAGTAACCTCGCCAACAATAGTGGCGTTCTCGCTGAAATAACAGTCCTTGCCCCATTTGGGCGTCAGACCTTTTATTGATTTTATTAATGCCATAATGTTATTATCTTTTTTATGTTCATTCTGCAAAGTTAGTTTATTTTATATTGCAAAGCAAAAAATCGGCACTTAATAGCTTGCACGTAAAATAAAGATTATGTATTTTTGAGCATTGAAAATAAAATCATCTATAATAATTATGTTGGAAACAGGACTTACACACACAAGCAGCCTTACGGTGACCGAAGCTCTCACCGCCAAGGCTATGGGTTCGGGCGACCTGCCCGTATTGGCTACGCCGGCAATGATGGCGCTGATGGAGAACGCCGCCATGACAGCCGTTGCCCCCGAACTGCCCGAAGGAAGCACCACCGTAGGCGGACACATAGAGTCGTCACACCTGAAGCCTACACCCGTAGGTGCCGAGGTTAAAGCTGAAGCCACGCTGACAAAGGTAGACGGCCGCAAGCTGTATTTCACCGTCAAAGCCATGCAGGGCGACACAGTAATAGGCGAAGGCACTCACCTGCGCTTCATCGTTGACCGCGAGAAGTTTATGAGCAAGCTGTAAAAAGCTACAGCCGAAAGGCATAAATAACAAAACAACAAGACTAAAACTTTTTTGTTGATAACAATAAGAATGTCATGCGCACCGCATATTGCGTAACGACAAAGGCAAATGGTCAACAAGAAAGTTTTAGTCATTTATATTAACGCGGATATGACAACAAAACTATTGTACCGGCTGATTACCTTTTGTATTTTCGCGCTGTTTCAGTTCGTCCATAAACTCCTGATACAAAGCTACGGCACCATAATGCCATAGTTTTGTTGATTCATCTGCCAGTCTCTTATATGTGTCAGAAAGATAAAAACGTTTTAATGCCTCTAACAACGGTAGGTTGTATTCATGGGCATAAATTTGCACCACCCTACTAACCTTACCGGGTAAAAGCAAATACAAATTCTTATCGGTTACTTCCAGATTCATCAGGTAATCTCCTTTGTCTCTTTAAATTTAATGCTACACAGAGTTCCGTGTCAAAAGCAATACACATCTTTATACCATTGCATCCATTCCTGCAACTTTGAATCTTGCGTGTTTACAGCATTCAGCACATCATAGTTGGTGAAAGCATTAAACATTTTATTTCCGTTGATTAATGCCTTATATGTATTAATCGAGTTGTTCAGATGCGTATTCTTGGCATGATGGCATACTGAGAAAGTCACTGTTTTATATGTTTCTGTGTCATGCAAGGCTAAAGCAAGCATCTGATTACGCCAAAGTTGATTAAGTCCGTCCTTAAACGGACAACCTTTGATATCTACCGAACCTTGATATTTATCCCTATGTTTCTTCAGTATCTCCCAATACTTATAGCCTATCATGTGGTAATGGCATTTATCAGGCTCATTTAATATGCTTGCGAGACTACATTGAGTACAATTATCTTTATGTTCATTTGCTTTACTTTTATATGCGCCACATGTAGTAAACTCTTTCTCGCTAAGTTTATGCTCGATAAGCCACAGGCACAGATTATCTTCTTTGTCATAATAAGCAATAGCCACGTCTGCATCTGTTCCTGCTCCGTTGGAGTGGTCGTTAAGTACACCTTTACCTGACTGAATATCCTGTCCCCAATATTCAAAACAGAATCCATGATACAATCTGTCTCTTGCTATCTTCTTAAAGTCGGAAGGGCATCCGGGAATAAGCGGCAATATATTATCAGCTTCTTTTGAAAGAAGTAAAGGCATGAAAAGATTTATACAAGCCGTTTGAGAACTTACGGCATGCCAGGCAAACTTATGAGGCTTAAAAGCAAAATATCCTTTTTGCATTTCCTTTAAGTTTGGGATAATTGGCTTGTACATCATTTGAGGAACCTCTGTATTTTCCGGGAAAAGAGCATCGTATTCATATCCTCTATACAAACCTCTCTCCGTAGTAATGTTTTTGCGTTTCCAGTCTATTATGTGTACATAAATAGTCCTTTGTTCTAAGGTTAAATTGTTTGGGATATAGTATTTCACCCCATTAATAATCTCTTCCATAGGTACCATTTAAAATGTTGTAATATTTGCTTTTTCTGCGACATTGCCGTTAAGAAAGAACCTCTACAATACATAATATTTATTTTAATCTTACTTGAAAATTTAGTTTAAATGAAAGCGTATCGTCAGCTTCTTTTATTATCGAAGCATATTCATGTCGAGAAGTACTTGCACGCTCTAAATATGCGTTGGAAAAGAGATAATCTTCAAATCTATTTCTATCATAGAAATGATAACACAAAATTTCACCATCTTTCTTTACCACTAAATAACCACCATTGGCATCAAATTGTCCGTTCCAAGCTTTAGCCGGCATCATACCTAATGCGGTTGAAGTCAATAGATGCTTAATTTTATATACATAAAATGGTGAATTTTGAGAAACATCATAATTCAAAGGATTTGTTTCTGTAAGTTTTTCTGCCAATTCTTTCAATGTTGAAATACCGGTATTAAACTGCTCCAAAAGCAAATTTGAAATTATTACAGGCAAATCTCCATCAAGCATAATAAGATTATTACGAAATGTAAGATTATCTACCTTGTCAAACACCAATACACCACCTTTATTTTTTATCGCATTAACCCTCTCTATTACTTTATTTCGTTTAGAATTCAATGAATTGATTCTGGCAATATCCTCATCAGAGAAATTTCCACCTTCTATTTTAAAATTAAAATTGGTTGCCTTACTTGCATTCAAAAGAGTTGAATTTCCTCCAAGTTGGGATTTTATGCTAAATCCCATTTCAGAATTCATTTTTGTTCGGCGGTCATGCAGAATAATTCTTATATCTGTCTTGTCTGACGATTTTGCTTTCAATGAATGGCAATAAATACGATTCATAAAACTCTCAATCCGGGAAATGGCAAAAGAACCATCATGACTATTAATTGCATTTAATAAATCCTCCGCCTCAGACAAAAACACAGATGCAGGTATACGAAGTAATTCTTCACCTTCAGGAGTTTGGATTACAACATCTTTATCTTGAAGTCGATAGTTAAAATTTCCCTCTTTTTCTTGACGAAGAATCATTATAATAGGATAAAACAAATCCTGAATCTTATTTAGATTTTGTTTATAAGATATAAGATTTACAAAGTATTCTTTTGCTAGCATATAGATTTATATTTCTGAAAGTGTATATCTAAAAACTCTCTTTTAGGAAGAAATTTGTTTGGCAACATAATTTTTTTCCCAATAAGTCCTTTTAAGTAAATTCTAAAAGAATCTTCTTTTGTATTTTGAATAAGTTCATCTGATATATCCAGTCTAAAATCTGGAGTTATAGAAAACAAATATTTATCATAGGCTTTATGAAAGAATGGATTCATACAAAGTCCATTCTTAGGATTTGTTCTATTTAATTTATCCTGAGACCATCCTATGATATGACAAGCCTCTAATAACTCAAGATTTTGAATTCCAGATATACAACAACAATAGTTATACGCACTCATAACAGCTGTTCTAAAAAATGATTGATTTACTCGTTTCTTAACAATCACTTCTCGTTCAATTCCTTCAGGTAAATCATCCATTTGTATATTAGAAGAAACTTCAATTGTTTGATTTGAAAACTGAGCGATCAACCTTTCACTTTCAAAAGCGAGTTTTTCTGGATTTCCATAAAATTCATCCCAAACTATTTGTTCCATTTTTGCACCATGACTAAGCCCAACTATACCTTTACCTTTTAAGTCTGGATCCAAACGCCCTATATTACCGATTTTCATATTTAATGCACTCGGAGTTCGACCGAGAATTTTTGCATACTTTATAATTATCGGATTTTCTTTACTGCTATTTTTAAATGGTATCTTACAATACACATTAAATGCAACAATAGTTTCTTCTCTACTCCATTTATTCATATACGACTATTAACAGTAACATTTTATCATATCTTAGTCATGCATTCCAAAGCAATTTTCCAAACAAAATTTCAAGTTTAGTACCTTTGCTCTTATTAGCTGCCATATTTTTATACCGCTGCTCTTTTGTCAAATGATCCATGGGATTTATTATGCTTTAAGCACTGTATGCCATATTTATTCAAAGTACAAAGATACTTATTTTTATTTGAATAAGATTAACAACCATCTCAGAAATATGAAAAAAGAATAATAAGAAAAAGAAGTTTACAAAAGAGACATATATTTACGTATTTATGCCAACGTTGCGGATGACAAATTAACTTGGCTAACATTAATATATACGCCCTAACCTTCGACAAATCATTTTGCCTTGTTGCCATTCCCTTAATAAACATCTAATTTCGTTCCTTTACTTTTAATATCACATTCCGTCTCTCCTATTCCATCATAATCCACGAAAAAAGACTATGAGTTAGACTTGAAAAGTGGGCCACTTTTGCATAAAAAGTGGCCGAGTTACGATGCGTAACTCGGCCATTAACAGTTCGAAAGTAAATCGATAAATATTCCTTAATGGATAGGCTTATTTTAGAGTTTAAACATTTAATCTGAAAGGAAAAAGCATATGAAATGTTACGATTTTCAGGGACTTTTTCTGACAACGACTATTTGCGCCCATTTATCGTTGCCACAACATACTCTGAACAGGTGCCTATGCGGAACTTGCCGCCCCAAATGCCAAGGCCAGAACTTACATAATATTTCGTGTTGCCGCGCTGCCACGGGCCATAAGCACATTCGTATATGCGGTCGGTTATCCACGATATGGGCCATAGCTGCCCGCGATGGGTGTGGCCACTAAGCTGAAAGTCAACGCCGGCACGCTCGGAGCGGTCGAGATGATAAGGCTGATGGTCGAGCAGAATGGTGTATCTGCTCTTGTCTGCACGGCGCATAAGCTCCGCCACGCTGCGGCGGCGCGGGTTGGTGCGGTCGTCGCGGCCTATGACGCACAGCTGCCCCACACATGCCATGCTGTCGCGCAGCAGCGTTATGCCGGCGTCGGCAAAGAACTTCTGCGCCTGCGGCTCGCCGCTGTAATACTCATGATTGCCAAGACAGACGTACACGGGAGCGTTGAGACGGCGCAGCTCTGACGCCATGTTCTCCTCGATGAGCGGACGCATGCTGATGTCTATCATGTCGCCGGCAATAAGAATAAGGTCGGCATGCTCGGCGTTAATCATGTCCACCCAGCGCGCCAGCTCCTTGCGGCGGTTGTGATAACCGAGATGAAGGTCGCTCATCATGACCACCTTAACAGGGCGTCCGAGATACTTGTCGGTGGTGAGTTGTATGGTATGGCGCACCTTGTTGTTATAGTGAATGTTGCCGGCAATGAACACAAGCGCTACGACGGCAAACAGCACCGTAGACACTATGCAGTTGGAATAGTGCCATGAGCGCGGCACTATGTGCAGAAGCCGCCCGAGGTCGAGCAGCAGAAAGGCGATGACGAGATAAAGAAGGATGAATATGGAGGAGTTGCCCACCTCGTAACATGCCGAAGCCAGATTGAGGGGAAGGCCGTCGATGGCACGCGAAAAGTTAAGAAACAGGGTGAGAAATGCCGCGATGCATAAGCCCACCACGGTCCAGCGCCAGCCGGCTGACAACGGCAGGAGGCACCACACATGCCACAGCACGTAAGCCAGCCCTATGAACGGCAGCACGAAGAAAAGAACGAACCACATTGTCTTCATTGTTTTAAGTATTGATGCAAAGTTACATTTTTCAGCGCACTTTAGGTCTGTATGACGCATGAAAAATGGGATAATGGTTATTTTTTCGGTAAACGATATACAAGTGCAGCAAATAAAAAGGATGGCGGCAGAAGAATTATACCGGACACATATAAAACAAATTTACAAAAGAACTTATCACTCTGTTATGCCTACATTACCGTAATAAGAAGCCTAAAAAGTGGCTCAAACAGGTCTTTGCATGACTTAGAGAACACTATTGTCTACTTTTAGATAGTTGCACTCTTTCAGTTAATGCCTATCTTTGTCCACAAAAAACAAATTAAGGCAACTTATGACAGTAAATAAACTCAAAGTCAACATTGAATCAATTGTCAATGAAGCCAAGACAGACTATCATGATGGTGATATAGTGGTGATGGATAACCTGAAAGACATTCCGGTTACCCCCGACATGTGCCAAATGGAGATGCTGCTGATTGTCTATTGTGCCAAAGGACATGCCAACTGCCGTATAAACGAATCGACATACAGGCTGGAAGAAGGCAACATTCTGCTGTGTCTTCCACATACATTTATCACCAACATGAACACATCGGACGACATTGAGCTGAAAATTCTCGGACTGTCGAACAATGCTCTCTACCGGAGCATGGATATGAGCAAAGACTTCTGGAACATTATATTATATGCCTCGCAAAACCCTCTGATATGCCTAAACAACGAGAAGCGGATTCTGCTGAACAAGTTTCACGACCTGCTGCATTTTAAACTGAGCAATGCTCACGGAATGTTTCATAAGGAGATTATGCACTCGCTGTTCCAGTGTGCGTTCTACGAACTTGCCGACGCGCTCGTTTCATGTAACGACAACAAACGGTTCAGCGGAGTGATAAGGCAGGGCGACCTGCTGTTCAGGCGATACATTGAGCTGCTGACCGAGAGCGGAGGCATGGAGCGCTCGGTTAAGGCTTATGCCGAAAAGCTGTGCATAACGCCCAAATACCTGTCGTCGCTGTGCAAGAAAGTGAGCGGAAAGACAGCACTTAACTGGATTCACCAGTTTACGATAGACTCTATAATAAAACGCCTGAAATACTCGAACATGACAATAAAAGAAATATCCGACTCGATGAACTTTCCAAACATATCTTTCTTCGGAAAGTTTGTAAAGTCGCAGACAGGCATGTCGCCGAGCGAATACAGAAAGAGAATGTGCTCGACAGACAGCATAAAAAAGCATGATGAAACCGTGCCGACTAAAGAACAGGCAGAATAAGCAACGCAAAAAAGACAACAGCGCGCCGCCGTAATAACGGCCGGCGCGCTGCGTCATTATATTCATTAGCCAACAAAATAATCAGAACTTAACTGCCGAAAGTATTTTTTCGGTGGCTCCGGCCTTGCTGCTTACATACTGTGCAGCCTTGTCGCCGTCGGCCTTTCTGCTGCTGTCATCAGCTATATATCCGTTCATGATGCTTTCAAACTGCGAATAGTCCTCAATCTGGCGTCCGCCGCCTGAAGCCAACAGATCCTGAGCTTCCTGAAAACGCTCGTTGTTAGGACCGAATATCACCGGAATATTCCACACGGCAGCCTCAAGCACATTGTGTATGCCAACACCGAAACCTCCGCCGACGTATGCCACATGACCGTAGCCATAAATGCTTGAAAGCAGTCCGAAACAGTCGATAATGAGAATCTTTGCGTCAGCAACGTTATCGGGCGTCGCCTCGGTGTATCTCACGGCCTTGCCTTTAAGCTTTGACAGTATCTGCTGCAGATGGTCTTCGCCTATCACATGAGGTGCAATAATCATCTTCCAGTCGTCGCGGCTGTTGAAATACTTGATGAAAATATCCTCGTCGGGAGGCCAGCTGCTGCCCGCCACAAACACCTTATAGTCCTGTCTGAAAGCCTCAACTATAGGCAGATTCTTAGCCTGTTCCTTAATCTGGATTACACGGTCGAAACGTGTGTCACCCGTTATGTCGACGTCAGTTATGCCGAGCTTGGCAAGAAGCTGACGGCTGACTTCGTTCTGAACGAAGAAACGCGTGAAGCACTTCAGCACGTTGCTGTAAGTGCGGCCGTACCAGCGGAAGAACACCTGATTGGGTCTGAATATGCTGCTTACGCTATAGACGGGCACATGGCGGTGCTTCAGTATGTGAAGATAGTTCCACCAGAACTCATATTTGATAAAGAACGCCATCTCGGGATGCACAAGATTCAGGAAACGGCGTGCGTTCATGTAAGTATCAAGCGGCAAATAACAAATAATATCGGCACCGTTGTAATTCTTTCTGACCTCATAGCCCGAAGGCGAGAAGAAGGTCAGAAGAATCTTATATTCTGGATGTTCAAGGCGCAGGCGCTCAATGATGGGACGGCCCTGCTCAAACTCGCCGAGCGACGCCGCATGGAACCATACATAGCGTGCGCCGGGGTCGACGCTGCGCTTAAGGATACTGAAAGCCTCGCGCTCACCCCGCCACATCTTCTTTACCTTGTCGCTGAACAGACTCATCACAGCTACGCCCAGCGTGTAAAGGCTGATAACAATTTCGTACACGGTCTATTGTTATTTGTTGTATCTATTTAAGCACCTCTATTGCACGGCGCAGACGGCGCAGAGTCTCTTCCTTGCCGAGATATGCCGAAATGTCAAACATGCCCGGGCCCTTGCCTTCGCCTACAAGCGCAAGACGGAACGCATTCATCACGTCGCCGAGTTTGTAGCCCTTGCTCTCAATCCATGCCATGACGATGTGCTCCTGATTCTCGAGCGAGAAGTCGTCGATACCTTCAAGCACTTCGGCAAGCTCGCCCATAACCTGTGCTGAATTTTCTTTCCAGCGCTTGCGCACCGTCTTCTCGTCGTACTCTGTGGGAGGTATGAAGAAGAACGAGCACAGCGGCCACAGTTCCTTTACGAAGTTTACACGGTCTTTCATCATTGAAACGACCTTGGTTATACGCTCCATCGACTCGTCGATGCCGTTGCCTGCAACGATTGGCGCAAACAGTTTGGCTATCTCTTCGTCGCTCTTGCGCAGTATGTATTCGTGGTTGAACCAGATACCTTTCTGATAGTCGAAACGCGCTCCTGCCTTGCTGCACTTTGTGATGTCAAACTGCTCAACAAGCTCGTCGAGAGAGAACAGCTCCTGCTCTGTGCCGGGGTTCCATCCGAGCAGTGCAAGGAAGTTGATTACAGCCTCGGGGAAATATCCCTGCTCGCGGAATCCGTTAGACACTTCGCCAGTCTTTGGGTCGTGCCACTCCAACGGGAATACGGGGAAACCCAGACGGTCGCCGTCGCGCTTGCTCAGCTTGCCCTTTCCGTCCGGCTTGAGCAGCAGAGGCAGATGCGCAAAGCGCGGCATGGTGTCTTCCCAGCCGAAGGCTCTGTAAAGGAGCACGTGCAGCGGTGCGCTCGGCAGCCACTCCTCGCCACGTATAACGTGGGTTATCTCCATCAGGTGGTCGTCAACAATGTTTGCAAGGTGATATGTAGGAAGCTCGTCGGCGCTCTTATAAAGAACCTTGTCGTCAAGGATGTCGCTCTTTATAACAACGTCGCCGCGTATCATGTCGTTAACGTGAACGTCCTCGCCCGGCTCAATCTTGAAGCGCACAACATACTGACAGCCGTCGGCAATGAGTTTTTCAACCTCATCGGCAGGCATGGTGAGCGAGTTGCGCATCATCATTCTTGTGTGGGCATCATACTGGAAGTTCTTAATCTCATGACGCTTTGCATCGAGTTCCTCGGGAGTGTCAAAGGCTATGTATGCCTTGCCGGCATCAAGCAGCTGGTCGACATACTTCTTATATATAGCACGACGCTCGCTCTGACGGTAAGGACCATGCTCACCGCCGAAGCTGACACCTTCGTCAAACTTTATGCCAAGCCATCTGAACGACTCTATGATATACTCCTCGGCTCCCGGAACAAAACGGTTTGAGTCTGTATCTTCTATTCTAAAAACGAAATCGCCGCCATGCTGACGGGCGAAAAGATAATTATACAATGCGGTACGTACTCCGCCAATATGCAACGCCCCGGTGGGACTTGGTGCAAAGCGCACCCTTACTTTTCTTTCTGCCATTTATTAATGAAGATAAGATAAATTTTGTGCAAAATTACAACTTTTTTAGCAAAGTGGTGTATTTTTTTATTATTTTCGCAGAGCAAAGCATTTAAAACGAATAGAAATGGGCAAATTCAATAAAACTGACAAACATTATTTAAGAGATATCCTTACACGAATAGCGCTTGTCGTAGCTGCCGTAATCATAATTGTATGCTTTCTGCCGCGCAACAGCGGACCGCAGTTCAGATACGACATAGGCAAGCCGTGGATGTACAGTTCGCTTATAGCAAAGTTCGACTTTCCTATCTATAAAACCGACGAGGCCATAAAGGGAGAGCAGGACAGCATAATAAAGGCATTTGAACCTTACTACAACTATAATCAGGACGTTGAGAAAGAGCAGATAGGCAAGTTTCTCAGCAAATATAAAGAAGGCATACCCGGACTGCCATACAGCTATGTCACAACCATCGCCGACAGGCTGCACCGGCTGTATCAGGCAGGAATCATGGACACGCCCGAATACTCAGAGATAAGCAAGGACACAACAAGCACCATAAGGATTGTGAGCGGCAAGAAGGCAACCAACGCCGAGATAATGTGCATCTACTCGACAATGACTGCCTATGAACAGATGTTCAGCGACCCGAAACTGGCTGAACAGAGGCAGGTGCTGCAGAAATGTAACCTGAACGAATATATACAGCCCAACCTGAGCTATGACGAGGAGCGCAGCGAGACCGAAAAGGCCGACCAGCTTAGCACAATCCCACTGGCCAGCGGAATGGTGCTGAGCGGACAGAAAATAATTGACCGCGGAGAGATTGTGGACGACCATACATACAGGGTGCTAAATTCGTTTGAGAAAGAGACGCAGAGGCGCAGCGCAACAGTGAGCGCCATTCCGTCGACAATAGCCGGACAGATACTCTTTGTGGCAACACTCATAATGCTGTTTACAACGTATCTGGGCCTGTTCCGCAAGGACTATTTTGAAAAGCCGCGCAGCATCACCATGCTCTACACCATGATAACGCTGTTCCCTATACTCGTGTCGCTGATGATGAGCCACAGCATTCTCAACGTCTACGTGCTGCCGTTCACCATAGCGCCAATATTCATACGCGTATTCATGGACTCGCGAACGGCATTCATATCTCACGTAATAATGATTCTGATATGCGCAGCGGCCGTGAAATATCAGTATGAGTTTATCATCGTGCAGCTCGTTGCCGGACTTGTTGCCATATATTCGCTGCGCGAACTGTCGCAGAGGGCGCAGCTGTTCAAGACGGCCGTGCTCGTAACGATAGGCAGCAGCGCCATGTATTTCGCGCTGCAGCTTATGCAGGACAACAACATTACGTCGATGGACCACAGCATGTACAAATACTTCATCGTTAACGGCGTGCTGCTGCTCTTTGCATATCCGATGATGCTCATCATCGAGAAGACGTTCGGATTTATATCCAACGTAACGCTCATTGAGCTGTCAAACACCAGCAAGGATCTGCTGCGACAGCTAAGCGAGGTGGCTCCGGGCACATTCCAGCACTCGGTCATGGTGAGCAACCTTGCAGCCGAGATAGCCAACAAGATAGGCGCCAAAGCTCAGCTCGTAAGAACGGGCGCCATGTATCACGACATAGGCAAGATGAAGAATCCTGCTTTCTTTACTGAAAACCAGGTGGGCGTCAACCCGCTCGACAAGATGTCGCGCATAGAGGCCGCGCAGATTGTGATAAGCCACGTTACCGAGGGACTGAAGATGGCAGAGAAATATAACCTGCCGAGTGTTATAAAAGACTTTATAAACACTCACCACGGAAGCGGCAAGACTAAATATTTCTACATATCATACAAGAACGAGCATCCTGACGAACCAGTTGACGACTCGCTGTTCACTTATCCCGGTCCCGACCCGTTCACTCGCGAGCAGGCCATACTGATGATGGCCGACACTGTGGAAGCCGCATCGAGGTCGCTGCCTGAATATACGGAAGAAAGCATATCCAACCTTGTTAACAAGCTCATTGACCAGCAGGTGAGCGAAGGATATTTTGTCTACTGCCCGATAACATTCCACGACATTGCCGTAGCTAAGCAGGTGCTTACAGAGCGTCTTAAATCGATTTATCACACAAGGACGAGCTATCCGGAACTGACAAAGAAGGAAAACAAGACAGAAAACACGCAGACCGCAAAAAAATAAAGCCGGAAAGCACTACGATAAGACCGGCCAATGTTGCTCTCATGCAGCATTGGCCGGTCTGTTTTTATATGAACCTTGTGTAAGAAAAACATGCACACATCAACATATTTGTGCATTAAGAGTTACTTATCTTGTTAATAAAGATTAAACAAAATATACCATTTCAAGAAATACAGAACAATAATAATACCTTTGCAGCCAATTTTTTAAGGTAATTAAAGATGAATAAAACAAAATTAATCTGCGCGGCTCTTGCACTGTCAACAGCCGCAACGGCCAGCGCAGGCGGCATTCTTACTAACACTAATCAGAACATCGCTTTTCTGCGAAATCCGGCTCAGGATGCCGTGATAGGCATTGCCGGAGTGTACAGCAACCCTGCCGGAGTGGCATTTATGAACAACGGATTCCATCTGTCGCTCAACATACAGAACGCTCACCAGACGCGTGAGATAACCTCTACGTTCGCACCCTTTGCCTATGGAGCCAACAACTTCGGCAACACCACCAAGACTTTTAAAGGCGAGGCCAATGCCCCGATAATTCCGTCGATACAGGCTGCATATAATAAAAACAACTGGAGCTTCCAGTTTAACTTTGCCATCACTGGCGGAGGCGGAAAGTGCATCTTTGACAATGGCCTGTCGTCGTTTGAGGGCAACATCGCCCTGCTGCCGCTGCTCTCACAGAATCTCGACGCTCTGACGACACAGCTCGGACTCGGCTCTCTGGGACTTCCTACCGTGTCGCAGTATGGCATGGACACATACATGCGCGGGCGCCAATACTACTACGGCTTCACGCTCGGAGCAGCACGCAAGCTGAACGAACACTGGTCGGTGTATCTGGGCGCACGACTGCTATACGGCAATGCCAACTATTATGGCTACGTGAAGAACATCAAAGCCAACATCAACGGCGAAATGGTAAGCGCACCAGAGACATTCAAGAATCTTTCGGCTCAGGCTGCCGTGGCCGTGGGAACATGCACCGAGATGGCAAACATGTATCAGCAGGCAGGCGACATGACCAACGCTGCCAAATATGCACAGATGGCCAAGGACTACAAGGTGAAGGCCGTGATGCTCGGGGCGCTCGGAGCTGCCACTGAAGACGTTACGCTGAACTGCGACCAGACGGGCTGGGGCATCGCGCCGATAATAGGAGTGGACTATAAGACGGGCGACTTTAACTTTGCGGCTAAATATGAATTCAAGACACGCATGCGACTGAAAAACCGCTCGGCCAACAGCGAGAGTGCCACCAATCTGGAGCAGCTCAGAAGATATGCCGACGGCATTGAGGTGGCTGAAGACTCGCCTGCACTGCTCACGCTTGGCGCACAGTGGTCGCCGCTGCAGCAGCTGCGCGTATCTGCCGGATGGCACCACTATTTTGACACCGACGCAAAGCAGTATGACAATCATCAGAACAAACTCGGAGGCAACACCAACGAGTATCTTGTGGGTGCTGAATATGATATAAACAAGCGAGTGCAGGTAAGCGCAGGAGCGCAGTTTACCGAATACGACTTTACCGACAGTTACATGGAGGACATCAGCTTCAACGTAAGTTCATGCTCTGTGGGCCTTGGCGTAGGCGTTAAGCTGACCGAGAAAATGAAGCTCAACGTGGCCTACTTCCAGACTTTCTACAAGGACTACAAGCGCGAAACCAACAACTATTACAACATTTCGGGCCTGGCAGGCAAGGTTATAGGCAACGTGGCAAACGAGCTGATGGGCCCTGAGGCTGCACAGGTGGCTGTGGACAAGACCACGGCCCTGCTGACAACACCCGACCCTTCGACAGGCAAGAGCATGCTCTATGGTGCCGACACGTTTACACGTACAAGCCGCGTGATAGGCGTAGGACTCGACATCAGTTTCTGATCATAGCCGCAAAGCTATCTGACTGACTGTCAGGTATTTACAAAAACCGCAATTATAGCTATGCAAAAGGCCACCTTTTAGACGCTAAAAGGTGGCCTTTTGTCGTGTAATATGTGGCCTTTTGCAAGCTAAAAGGCCGTCTTTTGGAAAAGTATATTTTACAAGCCGTGGCGTAAACGAATTTTCATGACATTAATCCGACGCTGATGCGGATATTCTACAGCGGGTCTACATCGAAATAAATCTGCACCGAACGGTATTTCTTGTCCTGCTCCATCATGGCCTGTGCCTTGCGCAGATAAAGGCGTACCTTGGCAAGGTCGATGCCGTTTTCGAGCTTCAGCATTATCTTGCGTATGTTGAGCGTCTTTACCTTGGCAACAGAAGGCTTGTCAGGACCAAGCACACGGGTGCCGAACCATCCGCGCAGAATGTCGCTCAGACGCATCGAGGCCGAAGCCACCATGAAGTCGTCGCGATGTTTCAGAAACACATAAATAAGATGACAGAAGGGAGGATAATTGAACGTGCGGCGCTCTTCTATCAAGTCGGCAAAGAAGTTCTCACAGTCATTGCGCACCACCTGGGCTATAACCGGCAGCTGCGGACTCTTGGTCTGCAATATCACGAGCCCGCGCTTGCCCTTGCGCCCTGCACGTCCTGCCACCTGTGCCATCATCATGAAGGCGTGTTCGTAGGCGCGGAAGTCGGGATAGTTGAGCATGCTGTCGGCATTTAATATGCCAACAACACTAACCTTGTCGAAGTCGAGCCCCTTGCTCACCATCTGAGTGCCGATAAGTATGTCGGTCTTATGTGCCGAAAATTCACTTATCAGCCGTTCGTAGGCGTTGCGCGTGCGTGTCGTGTCCAAATCCATACGGGCTACACGTGCGTCGGGAAACAGCTCCATCACCTTGTCTTCCACTTTCTCCGTGCCGTAGCCACGGCCGCGCAAATCGCGGCTTCCGCAGCAGGGGCACACGTCGGGCACGGTATACGTAGCTCCGCAATAGTGGCACGTGAGCTGTCCGAGGCTCTTGTGATATGTCAGCGACACGTCGCACTTGTCGCAGTGAGGCACCCATCCACACTCGCGGCACTCTATCAGAGGAGCGAATCCGCGGCGGTTCTGAAACAGTATGGCCTGTTCGCCGTTGTCGAGCGCCGTGCGCACGGCAGCCATAAGGCGCGGCGAGAACGGACCGTTCATCATCTTGCGGTGCTGCAGGTCTTTTATGTCTACCACCTCTATTTCGGGCAGCTGTATGTCGTTATAACGGTGAGTAAGGCTTACAAGTCCGAACTTGCCGGTGTGGGCGTTGTTCCAGCTCTCGAGCGACGGCGTGGCCGAACCGAGCAGCACCTTGGCACCATACTTGCGGGCAAGCATGATGGCCACGCTGCGGGCATGATAGCGCGGAGCTGGATCTTGCTGCTTGAACGACGTTTCGTGTTCCTCGTCGATAATGACAAGTCCGAGATTGGTGAACGGAAGGAGTACGGCCGAGCGCGCACCGAGAATCACGTCATAGGGCGTGGCTGACAGCTGTTTCTTCCATATCTCCACGCGCTCCGCGTCAGAATATTTTGAATGGTATATGCCGAGACGATTGCCGAACACGCGCTGAAGGCGCTGGCGTATCTGAACGGTGAGCGCTATTTCGGGCAGAAGATAAAGCACCTGCTGGTGGCGCTCAATGGCCTGGCTGATGAGATGTATGTAGATTTCGGTCTTGCCGCTCGACGTTACGCCGTGGAGCAACACCACGTCCTTTTTCAGAAAACTGAAAACTATATTATTATAGGCTGTCTGCTGAGCCTCGTTGAGCGGTTTTATCAGTTCGGGATGCGGCTCGCCTCCGTGATTAAGACGGCCTATTTCACGTTCGTAAGTATTCAAGAATTTTCTTACGACAAGATTTCTGAACGCAGCCGAAGTGCCGTGGCTCTCGTTCATAAGCTCGTCGCGGCTCACTTCAGCCACAGACTCGGCACACAGGTCGCCGCTTATGGTGTCCCAGTGAGACAGCGTGAGGAACGTTTCAAACACCTTGCGCTGCGCCTCGGCACGTTTCAGCATGTCGAGGGCCACGTGTATGGCGCGCTCGTTGCGGTATTCGGGCGCAAGCGACACATAGGTTTCGGTCTTTGCCGTATATCCGTCTTCGCTCTTCAGCCCCGACGGCAGGGCGGCATTCATCACGTCGCCAACCGACGACAGATAATAGTCGGCCATCCATCGCCACAGCTCAAGCTGCACCGAATTTACCACGGGAGCATCGTCCATCACCACGGATATGTCCTTAACCTTAAAGTCGGGTTTGTTGTTATGTGTCCTCACCACCAGTCCGACGTATGTCTTGCTCTTGCCGAACGGCACGAGCACTCTTACGCCCTGCCCAACACGTCCGGCAAGACTGTCGGGCACGGAATAAGTGAAGAGGCTGTCGAGCGGCAGCGGTAATATGATGTCTGCGTAAGTCATAGGTTGTGCAAAAATACATAATTATAGCCAAACCCCAAAATAAAAGAACCCGCAAGCATCATGATTAACGCTACACAAGAGAGATGCCGGCACCACCAGCCGAACGGACAATGCTATATCTCGCTCCATTCGGGGCAGCCGCGGTCAATATATTTGTCAAACCGCATGGCCGGCATTCCGATTGCCATGGCTGCATGTATGGTGCCACCGATGCCGAGCGAACCTTCAAGTTTGCCGGGAGCAAGGCGCAGGGCGGCACACAGATAGCCGAGATAAAAATGAGCCACGCCAAGACTCTCGGCCATAAGCGACGCATTCTGATATGCGAGCTGTGCGTCGGCACTACTCATCATCTCGTTCCGGCGCGTGCTTATCAGTATCACGGCCGTTGCCTTGCGCAACACGTTGTCGTGTCCTGAAGCCCAACTTTTCACTACATGGTTCATTACCGGCACATTAGCATACACACCGGGCTTTATCAGCGACAGAAACGGCTTGACGAAAGGACTTTGCAGGCGGCGTATCGTCCTGGAGTATGTGGCACAGGTGAAGTCGGTCAGCATACGCAGTTTGTCGTCAGACGACACCAGCGTGAATTGCAGGTCGCGCGAGTTATGTGCCGTAGGCGAACTGTAGGCGGCCTCGATTATCTTTTCAACCAATGCGCGCTCAACGGGCTTTCGGCTCATGGCGCGGTTTGAACGCCGGGTCTTCATGAGCAACATAACATCGTCAGGCGACGGACAGGCTGTACGCTCATACTCTATGATATCTTCATCACTGAACAACGAATGGCTTATTGCCGATGCCGGACATACGGCCACGCACTGTCCGCAGCCGATGCAATGGTGTGGACTAACTACGGTAACGGCACGCGAAACGGTGTCGCGGCTGAACACTCCGACCGGACACACAGCCTCGCAACGGCCGCACTTGATGCAGTTGTCTTTAATATTGATTTGTGGATTGTCAGTCATATCTTCTGTTTTTATATAAAAAATACAATTGTAACGGCAACTGTAATTCCTGCCGGCAAGCAAAGCACGGAAGGAGATATGGCCTATAAACAAATTTGGGGAGATGTTTCATAAAACACAGAAACATCTCCCCGAAATTATGTTTGTTTCTAATATTTTTATTTTAGAAATAATAAGCTGCAGAAATCTGCCATGTGTTTGAACGGCCGCGAAGCACACTCTTGGCTCCGTCAAAAACAGTTATCTCACCTGTCTTTCCGCAAACGATGTTATAGTTGGCACCAATCTGCAGATGGCTGAGCAGCATAACACCTGCACCTACGTTGACACTGAAGTTAGAAGAGCTGAGGCGCCATTCTGCTATATCATTATACAGACTCTGGTTTTTGTCGCCTACATTGAACCCGAACTGAGGACCTGCTGCAATATAAACGGCTGCAAGACTTCCCAGGCCTATGTCGTAACGAAGGTTAATAGGAATATTGATCGACTTCTGTTTCAGTCTTGTTGAAACGATAGTGTTATCATCGCTAGTTACATTTACTTCACCTTCACGCTGGTCGTAAAGTGCAGAGGCGTCGATTCCGAGTCCTACAATAGGAAGAGTAAACTTGATGGTAGGACCGATGAAGAATCCGGTACGGTTTGATGTTTCAAAAACATCCTTACTGAGCGACATGTCCGTGATGTTAAGACCACCCTTGATACCAAACTTCAGCTGTGCGTTTGCCGGCACGGCGAAATAGGTTGCCGCTACAAGAACAATCAGAGTAAATAACTTTTTCATAAGCTTAATTTTAAGTGTTTATAAATTTGGCTGCCCCATAATGGGGCAGTCTAGATCAGGTATCATATCAATGTCTCTGTCTGCGTACAGTTACACGGGCTGCCGAAGGTGCGCTTGAAGAGCTCTTGCTTGACGAGCGGCTCTTCTTGACAGTAGATGTAGAACGGCGGTTTTTCTTCACCTTCTTGCCCTTCACTTTAACGTCGGCCTTGGCTATGCTGTCAAGCGAGTCCTTGCGTGCCTGGTCGCCCCAGATATTTTTCTCAAAGGCGACAAGCTCGTCTTCAATGCGCTTCTGCTCCTTTGCCATTGCCGAGTCTGTGTGGCAATACTGACTCAATGTCTGGCCAAGCATGTTAGTGGTCTTGTAAATCTTACCCTTGTACATGTTGCGCGTGAAATAGTCGTCCATGCTCATCGTGGCGGCATTGTTGAGGTTGCTCGTCATTATTATCTGCTTGCTCAGATAAGGAGCCAAATCATCGTATTTAACCCAGAAGAGGGGATACTTCTGCGCCCCGTCGCCGAAGTCGTCCTCACGCGACATGATAGGACACAGCGCCAGCACCTTTGTATGGAAAGTGGCTGAAGCCTGATCGTAATACGCGCTTTCCTTTATATAAAACGACTTTACCTCTCGCGACGGTATATCGCTGTTGTCGAGGCGCACGCGCCCTCCGTTGCGTTCATAATATATGTGATAGTTGTCAAGAAAGGCCAAAGGCTTTATACGGGCCGAATCAGTGAAAACCTCATTGCCGTCAAGACGATACTCATAGGCCTTGATGTAGCCGCTCATCATCAATTTGAAGATGTATGTAAACAGGTTCATCTGCGAACCGACTGGCTCTACCGGATAATACAGTCCGGCATTGGCATCGTCCTCGAGATTAATCTCACGGTAAATGTCACGGCGCCATACAACATCCTCAGACATGCGCGCTGCCGTAGGATATGAGATGCGGGCACGGGTGGTGAGTCCCTGAGAGTTCGACTCGTTTTTCTGCTGCTGTTGTCTGCGGCGCGCAGCTGGCTGTGCCGACGCCTCGGTAAGGCATGCAGCCATCAATAGCAATACTGCACACATACGCAAAGAACGTCTGCCAGCCACTATAATGTGGCCGTTTGCTATCTTTTTAAGGAACATGAATCTTCTCATATTTATGCTTTTATTTTTATCTCAAGCCGCGACTGGCGTCCAGACCGCGGCATGATGACTATTTCACAATAACTTCCATTGTCGACGGCAGCGTGCGCTTTATTCCGTCAGGACCAACGGCGGTGATGCGGGTAATGTAGAAACGTTTGTTGCGCGACAGGCCGCGGAACGTTTCGCGCTGACGCTGCGTGAACGAATCGCCGTCTGAAACCATCGGTACGGCGTTACCCATATTGTCGTAGAACACGGTCTCAAAGCTCAACACCTTGAAAGGAATATCGAGCAGTCCGTCGTCTATGGCTGCCTTGATGCCGCCCACTGACATAAGTGAAGCCTTGGCAAGGCCACCTGCACGGAAGCGGTTGTCGCCTATGGCGATGTATGGTGTAGGATCAGGCAACTTACGCACATGGAACGTAAACTGTCCTACGGGCTTGGCATTGCCTGTCTGAAGCGACATTACGCTTATGGTTACGTCCTTGCCGACGGCTGTAGGACGGGCTATATACTTGCCGGGACCTACGGGCTGAAGCGTGCCTCCGCTCATGGATGCCGAAACCTTGTTGAGCGGAACGCCCGGAATGCTTATGCTTATAGGATTGCTGTAACCCGCATAAAGCACATTCATGAGGTCGGCAGAAACTGTTGCACTCGGGTCGACAACGGTGTATTTCTGTGAGAAATCACGGCGTATCACATCGCCGCTGCCGTTGCGCATGGTGATATAACCAGTAAGATTAAAGTCGCCCGTGCGGCCCGTTACAATCTCATAAGTGTTGTTGCGCAGACTTACCTGACGGCCGCCGATATATATCTGAGGCTGCTGGGTTGTGTCAACCGCCGCCATTACAATCTGTGCCGAGAACTTGTCGCCGCGAACTATTGTCTGAGCGTTAGGTATGACGAAAGCGCTGAGTTTGTTGACACGAATGTCCTTCATGTCGATGTTTGCCACAAGGGTGTGCAGCACTTCGCCTTCGGCATAGCGGACATCGCTCTGCAGCTTTGTGAGCAGAGTCACGGCTGCTGCAACAGGCATATCCTCGAACATATATTCCTGCCAGTTCTTACCCATTGTCTTTGCATTTTTAGGCAACTTGGTTGTAAGGTTGCTGGCTATGATTGACTTTTGCCGCTCGTCGGTAACCATCTTCAATATACGCTCACGAAAAGAGTTGATTGCATTGAAGAGCTGTCTGCCCTTGCCTGTACCCGGCGCAAGCATAACCTGATTGGCAGCTTCAAGGTTTTCTTTGTTCTTTATGTTTAGTACATCGCCGTCGGCTCCGTCGGCTTCTTTCACTATTGCCTCCTTCAGCTGCTGTGCAAAATTGAACAGCGAGTCGCTCATCTGCTTGACGGAAGTGGCCTTCTCAAACCACTCCTTAACTTTTTGAGGATTAGACTTCATCTGAGCCTCAAAGTCGTTATACATCGACTCGTTTTCTGAAGAAGCGTTTGATGTGGTGCGGTGGAGGCTCTCCTCTACGACTGAGAATCCCTCGAGCACTTCGGTCGAGACGTTAAGCGCAAGCATGGCCATGAGGACGACGTACATAAGGTTGATCATCTTCTGGCGTGGAGATACCGGTCTTTTCTTTATTGCCATTGCCTTGCGTTTTTATACTTCTGCGTTGTTTCCGTTGTTTGTTGCTGCACGCATGTTGACGGTCATAGCCTCAATCATACGGGCATAAATCTTGTTAAGCTGTTCAATCTGTGAAGCCATCTTACGCGACTGCTCGTTTATCTGGTCGATGGTGCCAATCTGAGAACTTGCTCCCTTTAGCTGCATCTCGTAAACCTTGCATATACCGGTAAGGGTGCGGTTGAGATTCTCCATCTCCTCTGAGTCGCGTGTAAGACGCGCACTCTGATCAGATACTTTAGAAAGCATTTCTGTGAGTTTTTTGAGTTCCTCAACATAGTTGCTTGTGGCCTCTTCCATTTCAGGCGACACTTGCTGCTGAGCAGTAATCCATCCTGTTGACGGCTGCTGCAGCGGGGCATCCTGTGGAGCGGGTCCGACTGTAGCGGCATAAGGCTGTGATGCGGCAAACTCGCCGTCGGCTGATGTCTGCTCGCCGTCTGACGGCTGAATGTTGTCGCTGCCGAAAGATATTCCTGAAGGTGCAGCCTGAGGCTGTGCGCCGCCTCCGTTGATGTATACCACACTTCCGCCCTGCACTCCCTGAGGTGCTGCATGCGGAGCGTCAGCAGAAGCCTCATATCCATTATCAACAGGTACGCCATTATCATCTACGACGACACCTTCCTCATTGACATGTGTAGGTATTTCTTTGCCTATGGCTGTCTTGTCGAAAGGACGGTCGAAGGCTGAAATGAAGAACACGATAACCTCAGTGCCCATACCAAAGTACAACATGATGTTGGCTCCGGGAAGGTGGGTGAGTTTGAACAATGTTCCAAGGATAACGATAGACGCACCCCAACTGTAAGCGTAGTTCAGGAATGTTTGTCCCGGCACGCTGTCGAGCCACCTCTGCAGGCGGTAGATAATGTTATATTTGCTGTATTCTGTCATGTCTTACTTCTTTTTCTGTTTTGAACTTGTTGTACTTGCCAGACTTCTTACACAGCGGAAACCTATGTAGCTTCGAGGCTGGTTTTGATACTCCCATGTGCGCCATGCCGAACGGATGTACGACTCAGGGTCTTTCCACGATCCTCCGCGCACGCTCTTTTTCTTGAGTTTATACGAGTCTTCCTTCGCAGCATTATAGCGCAGCTCCGGGTTAAGGTCGTTCATGGCGTCGATACCCGCCTCAGTGTATGTCGTGCTTGTCCATTCAGCCACGTTACCGGCCATGTCGAACAGTCCGTTTGAATTGGACGAGAATATGCCCACACGGCTTGTTATCAGGTTGCCGTCTTCAGTATAATTGCCACGGTCAGGCTTAAAGTTGGCAAAGAAGCAGCCCTTGTCGTTTTTAACGTCAACATTCTCCCACGGGAACTCAGAACCCTCTTTACCACGTGCCGCATACTCCCATTCGGCTTCAGTCGGCAAGCGATAGCGCTGAATGTAGCGTGCCTCGCCGCCGAGGCCCTTAAGCAGATAGTCGGTACGCCATGCACAGAAGGCGTTTGCCTGTTCCCATGTTACGCCTACTACAGGATAATCGTTGTATGTAGGACTGCTGAAATACAGGCGCATATATGTTTCGTTGTCAGAGTTGACAAAATCGTTCACCCAGCATGTCGTGTCAGGATATATATTAACGATATACGTGTTGAGGAAGTCCCACGGTCCGCTCAACGGGCGGTCGATGGTCTGTCTAACTATTCGTCCCTCGTCGTCGATATACGCAGTGTCCTTGGATATCATCACCACTTCGTCGGGATTCACAGGTATATCGGTGTTCAGATTGCGCTCGGCAGGATTAAGTCTGTTGCGGCGCAGGGCTGCTGCCGTATAGTCGTACACCTCATACCGATAATTCATCTGACTGGCGTCGAGCATCTTCTCGCCGGTAACCGGGTTGGTTACATAGAGGCTCTCTATTGCTCTCTGCTCATCTTCGTTAGGCTTGCGCGGCAGAGGCTTTTTCCAGTTGAGGTGAGGAGTTACAGGGTCTCCGTTTTTGTCTTCGGTTATCATATAACTCTCGTCGCCTCCGTAAGACGGGTCGGCAAGTCGGGTGCGGAGTATAGAGTCGCGTACCCAGAACACAAACTGTTTGTATTCAGAGTTGGTAACCTCAGTTTCGTCCATCCAGAAACCGTCTACCGATATTTCTTTTACCGGAGTCTGCTTTCCCCATAGGCTGTCTTCTTTCTCCAATCCCATTTTGAGGAAGCCCCGCTTTATGAGCGTCATTCCGTAGGGCGTAGGCTCAGTGAAACCCCGTCCGCTTACGCCAACCACCTCGCCTCCGCGTCCGAGCGACGCCGAGCGTCCGCCGAAACATGCGGTTAGCGTGGTCAGCACTATCACGCCGAGAGCAACTATTGTCTTTATTCTTCTCATATCTTATAATATTCTCACGCTTTTATGTTTATTCTTTCCTTTTTTATAAAGGTTTAGTGTTGTCTGGTAGCCGATAAAAAGTTCATGGCTGCCGTTACCGATATTTATCGCCGAGGTGTACACCTCATAGCTGTAGCCTATGTTGATGCCGTGGAAGCTGCCGCCTACAAGCACTGTAAACGAGTTGGTCGGACTGTATGACACGCCGCCATATAGCATCTTTTTGTCGTTGGTGTAGACCAGACGGCCCGACACGTCGCCTCTCCAGGCCACTCCGTCGGTGCGCAACAGCACAGACGGATGTATAGTAAGAAACGGATTTCTCAGTTTAATATTGTATCCGCCGGTCAAATAAAATGTGGGATCAATCTGCAATTCGTTGGTTTCGCCCAGTTCAACAAGCGGCGAAGTTAGATGCTGCCCCGACACGCCGACATACCACGGGCCATGAGTATAATAAAGTCCGAAGCCCACGTCGAATGCGCTTCCGTTGATGTCAGACGTGGTAAAAGCCGGGTCGCTCGAGTCTTCCAAGTCGAGTTTTGAGCCGTCAAAGCCCTCGCTGAGCAGTCCTACCTGCACGCCGGCACTTATCATTCCGCCGAACAACTTGTGCTTATAGGCATACTGCAGGGCCAAGCGCTGATGCGTGAACAGACCAATTTGGTCGTTAAGGAGCGATACTCCCACGCCGTGATAATTCTTGAGAAGATACAGCGGCATGTCTGCACCTACATACATTGAGCGCGGATTGTTCTCAAATCCGGCAAAGCTCAGGGCATAAACCGCCGCGACGTTAAGCTTTGAGGCCTTGCCCACCGAGCCGGGATTATAGTAAGGCTCAAGATCCCAATAGTGACTGAAAGACACGTCATACTGCGCGCTGACCCTTGCCGAGGCCAGCAACAACACTGATAATATGGTTAAAAGACGTATTCGCACGACAATATAACGCAAGCCATGCAATTTTATTGTATGCAAAAGGGCGGCTCTTTTTATTTGAGCTGCCCTTTTTATCAAATTAAATCAATATTCGTCTTCATTAAACAAGAAATCCTCCTTGGTAGGATAGTCTGGCCATATATCCTCGATGCTTTCGTAAACATCGCCCTCGTCTTCTATTTCCTGCAGATTTTCCAGCACCTCCAGAGGAGCACCAGAGCGGATTGCATAGTCGATTAACTCGTCTTTTGTTGCAGGCCATGGTGCATCTTCGAGTTTTGAAGCTAATTCAAGTGTCCAATACATAACCTTTAAAATTTACGTTTTTAATACACCCACAAAAGTACTATAATTTTTCTTATTTGCAAGGTTTCTTCCAAATTTTTTCTCTCACTCCGTAAATAAAGTTTAATTTTCTCGCCAACACGAAAAGATAATCCGACAAACGGTTGATATACTGCAACACTTCGGGGTCGAGTTCGGTATGTTCGTTGAGCTTGAATATGCGGCGCTCTGCCCTGCGGCACACCGTGCGGCATACGTGGGCGATGGCTGCCTCATGAGATCCTCCGGGCAGTATAAACGTGGTCTGGGGAGGTATGCTGGCGTTTATTGTGTCTATTTCCTGCTCAAGAACAGTAACTTCACCCGGATCGAGCGTGTACGACGGTGCGAGCGGTGTCTGAGTCTTGTCGGTGGCAAGGTATGAGCATACTGTAAACAGATTGCGCTGCGTGCGGTAAATAAGGTTCTTGTCGTCGCCGTCTTTCATGAAAGAGGCAAGCATGCCGAGCTGCGCGCTCAGCTCGTCGACAGTGCCGTAAGCCTCGATGCGTGCGTTTGTCTTCTCTACTCTGACACCTCCCACCAAACTTGTAGTGCCTTTATCGCCGGTCTTTGTATACACCTTCGTTATCTTCATAGTCATTAAGGATTTAAAAGTTTATTATGTAATTTTGTTTATAACGCTTCTCGTCGAAAAACACAAGCCCGCAGTAATACAGGTCGAACGTAACGATGCCCGGTTCTTCGCGCACTATGCGGCGCCAAAGGTTTCGGGCATTGCGGTCGGAATGTATACCGTGCACCATCACCGCCGAACCGGCGTGGGCAGCACCGCAAGCAGACGTAAACAGGTCGCTCAGTCCCTTGCCGGGAACCAGTCTTACAACAAACCGCCCGCCACAGCCCTTGAGCGTGTCATAAAGGCGCACAGGCGACAGACCTGAATCAGCGTTGTCGATGCGTGCCTTACGGCATCCGGCCCTGAAATATGCTTCATAAGCACCGCCGGCATCGTCAAAGTTGACAATGAGCGACGGCTGCACACTGTTGGCCAGACGCAGGCTCAGCTCGCACAGCTTGCGCTCTATCACACTGAGACCGGGATAGCTCAGTTCCAAGGTGTCATAGGCATAATAAGGATAATGCTCGTTGATGACATAGCGCACCATACGATAGGCCCACGGCGACTGCACGCCAAAGCCGCGGCTATGGCCTATGCGCCCAAGCCACACGAGCATGCGTTTGAATCTGCCGCACGAGTCTGCCGCACCGTATCTGGTATTATCTGTCATCATTATTGTATCACCTTTGCAAACACAGGAAACATTACATTTTTTACGACATGCGCCATGGCCCTATCCTGCAAATACCGATAAATGCCGGCAACACCAATGCCATCAGCAGGCAGGCCACAAAGCCAAAATCATAAAAACGTTCTTAATATTGCACCGCCGCAATGTTGTATTATGCAAATATATATATTTTTATTCGGAAAAAAAACATTTTTATCCGAAAAAACTACATTATGTAACAATACTTCATATCTCGAACAGCAACAAATATTAAAACGACGACACTATGCAAGACTATCGCCTGGCTGATGCCAAAGACTTACATCAGCGGCGTTGATGCTACCCAATCATGCCAACATATATGCAGTAATATAAGCTATGCCTGCCAGCTATTTATAAAAGGTATGCTTTTAGCCTGTAAAAGGCCGTCTTTCAGCCTGCAAAAGGCGTCCTTTTGGAACGTAAAAGGACGCCTTTTATAACCCGTTGAATATCAACACGTTATAAAGACTCTCATCTTTTGTTTACAAACTGGCCACAACGGCTTGCACTTCACATCATATCCGGGCTTTACTTACACGGTAAAACAACTTTATACAATTTAATATATGGTAAGCTGTCAGCTTTTTGTCAATTTTACATATTAATTCAAATACCACCTTTTAAGTGTCTATTTGACATTTACAATATAAAATATTACACATTTCGCAATAATAATAATAATAATTGTTTTATTCAGAATAATTACGTATATTTGTATTTGCAAACTGTCAAGTGCCTCTAAACACAGAATTAATTTAAATTCTATCAAGATATTATAATATATGAAAAATGGCAAAACGATATATTCTGATGCTGATAAACAAACATCAGACACACAGGCACCTACAACAATACGGTATACATAAATATGGCATGCTGACAAACTTATATTGCAACAGGAAACCGGACACCGGCTATAATTGACATATCTGCATGACCTGTTTAACCGTACACTAACATTTTAAATAAAATAACAACAAAACCACTATAATATGAAGAATATCATCTTAATTAGTCGCCCCTTAAAAAGATTATTATCTACTGTTATTCAGTAATTTAATCAATAAAAGTCTTTGATAAATCTGCAAGTTTTCTTATCTTTGGGTTAAGAAACTTGCAGATTTTATGATTAAAAATACTAATAATAGCCCTTCTTTATTCAGCAGCCTGTCTGACATGCTGAACCAATCACACCCGCTTTACCAATTGGCCGACAAAATAGACTGGGGAAAATTTGAGACCGCTTTCCAACCTTTATATTGTCAGTCAAACGGCCGTCCCGGCAAGCCAATCCGTCTGATGTGTGGTATGCTCATCCTGAAGCACCTTCGTAATCTGTCAGATGAGTCTTTGGTAGAACAATGGAGCGAAAACGCTTATTATCAGTATTTTTGTGGTATGCAGGAGTTCACTCCGTCTGCCCCGTGTGCCTCTTCAGAACTTGTTCATTTCCGCAAGCGTATCGGTAAAGAGGGAATTGAACTTATCTTTCAGGAAAGTATTCGCGTGAATAACGAGGATGATGAAGACCGTCATCATGATACGGCCTTTATTGACTCTA
>OKVE01000087.1_pt1 | contig 39232 bp, 43 predicted proteins | sample 1604781 | NCBI WGS metagenome assembly OKVE01 (sample SAMN01760918, study PRJEB22395) | human gut metagenome
CTTAAGAGGTATGTGCCTGTCACACTTCACGAAACTTACAGCAGCGGGACTGTTCAGGATTCTCACCTGATTCCCTTTTAATTGCTTTCCCGAAAGAGGATTGCAAACCAATGCAGCGCAAAGATAAAAAAACTCGCCAACATACGGATGAAATTCGGAGGAATAATGCAAACAGTTGGAAATGAAAGGTGATGTGCGGTTGTATTCCATATCCATCATTGGAGTGCATCAGCCGTTTTTTGATGGGTTAGGAAAATGAATTGCTACCTATCCGTTGCCTTTTTCGGGAAAGAAAATCCACGCGAAACGGACTCCCGATTCCTCTGTCATATCACCGTAAAGAACGCTGTCCCTGCATATTTGCGTTAGCGAAGATAGTCATTTTTTCGCAGAGCGGGAAAAATATGGGCCGGTTCTTTTGAGCATGGGACTTGTTTCTATATTCTGCCATATTCGTCATGCCTCTCATTTGACCTTTATCCGGTAATTTTGCAAGAAAGGAAAAGGTTATGAATCAGACGAATGTAAAGGTGTCGTTCTACCTTAAAAAGAGCGAGTCCGATGCCGACGGGTATTGTCCCGTGATGGCAAGGCTGAACATCGGGAAATACTCGGAGTCTGCTTTCAGCATGAAGCTGAGGGTGCCGCAGAAGATGTGGGCGGCAGGCCGGGCTACGGGCAAGAGCGTGGCGGCTAAGGAAATCAACAACCGCCTGGATGAGATACGGGCAAGAGCGCTCGGCATATATGCGGAACTGTCCGCCGTGCGTGATGGGGTCAGTGCCGAGGATGTGAAGCACCGGTTACTCGGTATGGCTTCCGAGCAGGAAACCCTCTTGGGCTATTTCGTGAAGTTCATCGGCAACTTTGAGAAACGGGTCGGGATAAACCGCACGGCAAAAAGTCTCGGAGGGTATAGAAACGCATACAGACATCTGGAAAGGTTCATCCGGTCACAATACAAGGTATCGGATGTCCCGTTCTCGACATTGGACCTTTCCTTCATTGAGAAATATGACCTGCATCTGCGTACCGAATGCCGTTTGGCTCCGGGTACTGTCATCAATCTCACGGTCCGGCTGAAGACCGTGGTAGGCGAAGCCATCGCTGACGGCATCATCACCGCCTACCCATTCTTCGGTTACGAACCCGTGCATCCGAAACCGGAACAAAAGTACCTCACGGACGAGGAACTGCTCCGGATCATGACCACACCGCTTCACAATCCGTCCCTGTACCATGTGAGGGACATGTTCCTGTTCTCCTGCTATACCGGTATTCCGTATGGCGACATGCGGCTGCTGACGACAGACAACCTTTCCCTGGCCGATGACGGGACATGGTGGATACGGAGTTCACGGGAAAAGACGGGAGTGGAGTTTGAAATCCCTCTACTGGAACTTCCCTTGCGGATTATCGAGAAGTACCGCGACACCGCACAGGACGGCCGGCTGTTGCCGATGTATGCCAACAGCACAATGAATTTCTATCTGAAGCGCATTGCGGTTATCTGCGGAATAGACCGCAGGCTCGTCTTCCATTCAGGGCGCCATACCTACGCCACGGAGATCACCCTCTCGCACGGAGTCCCGCTTGAAACGGTCAGCAGGATGCTCGGCCACAGCCGGATAGAGACCACACAGATCTATGCCAAAGTGACTGATGACAAGATAGACTCTGACACGAACGCCCTGAACGAGAGAATCGCGGAGCGTTTCTCCGTAGTCATATAATAACTTAAATACACTGGTAATATGAAAAAGAATACAGAGAACAACGACATCAAACACCGCAGCACCTTTGCGGTACTGTTCTATATCAACCGCACGAAAGTCCGCAAGGACGGGACCTGCCAGCTGCTGTGCAAGGTCAGCATAGATGCCGAATGGGAGCAGATCGGCACGAAGGTATCAGTCAATCCGGCCATTTGGAACCCGGAAAAGGGACGCGCCGACGGCCGCAGCGCAAACGCCGTGATCGTGAACAGGGCCATAGACGACCTGACCGCCGAAATTGAGGGACATTACAGGCGGATAAAGGACAGCCTCGGCTTCATCACGGCGGAACTGGTAAAGAATGCGGTGAAGGGCATCGGACAGAAACCGCTTACCCTGCTCGCCCTTTTCCGGGAGCACAACGAGGAATACAGGAGACGGATAGGAGTTGACCGAATCAAGGAGACCTACGATTCCTATATGCGGTCGTACAAGCACCTGTCCGCCTTCGTGCATGAGAAAAAGGGTGTGGAGGATGTGACATTGCGCAGTCTTGACCGTGTTTTCTATGATGATTTTGAGGTGTTTCTGCGCATGGAACTCGGCCTGGCTCCCAAAACGGTGCATGAGCATCTTTACAGGCTGAAGAAGATGACCATGCGGGCCGTGAGCCAGGGGACGCTCCGCAGGGACCCCTATTGCCGACTGCACCCGGAACTACCCCGGCGCAAAAGCCGCCACATGAAACTGGAGAACCTGAAAAAACTGATGGAGACTCCGGTTGAGAAACCACAGCTTCAGTTCGTCAGGGACATGTTCATCTTCTCGACATTCACCGGATTGGCGTTTGCCGATCTGAAAAGGCTGAAGACGGACGACATCACGCAGGCTGATGACGGCACTTGGTGGATACACTACCGGAGACAGAAGACGGACACGCTGTCTTCCGTCCGGCTGCTGGACATCCCGATGAGGATAATCGATAAGTACAAGGACCAGAGGAACAGCGACAGGGTGTTCAACCTTTACTGCCGCAAGTATTTCCTCACGCTCGTTACGGAACTGGGAAAGACATACGGCTTTCCGCTGACCTTTCACCAGGCCCGGCATAATTTCGGTACCCATATCACGCTTTCGTTGGGTGTCCCGATTGAGACGGTGGCCCGCATGATGGGACACCTGCGCATCGAGACCACGCAGATTTATGCGAAAGTCACTGACAAAAAGGTGGAAGAGGACATGAAAAAACTGAAGGACTCCTCCGTCAACCGGGAAACATTCCTTTATGAGGAAGAGTTTGATGGGAAAAGGCGGAAACGGGAGCAGCGTGCCGGATGATGAAAAAAAATGGAGAAGCGGCAGCCCGGCCTGTTTCTCCATTTTCCTGTCTTATGCTATACCCACCTCTGTTCTTCCCGGCATCTCTTGTAGGCATCCTCCAGCATTTTATGTATGTCGGATTCCTTGTAGAGCACCTTTCCTTGAAGGAGGTAATAAGGGATGACACCGAGCGTGCGGTACTCCTGCAGGGTCCGCCGGCTTATCCGGAGTATGCCGGACAGTTCCTCGTCCGTCAGGAAACGTTCTCCCTTGAACATCGGCTTGGGAGTCTTTTCCATATCGGACAACATTCTTTCCAAATTCTCCAGTCCCTGGAAAAGGACTTCAACGTGAGGGTCTTTCCTCTCTATGAAATGGTAACTCATGGCTTTCTTTTTAAGGGGTGATAACTTGATTCCAACAGGTTCTGCACATCTTCAGGCTTGTAGAACATCTTGTGCTTGATGCGTGTGAAAGGCAGAAGCCCCTTGTCACGGTACACCTGCAATGTCTTCTTCGATATGTGAAGCACGTCGCATACATCCTGGTTGTCCATCCAGTTCTTCAAACCCATGTCCTTGCCTGAGCGGCACAGCCGGGCAAGCCGGCTTTCAAGTTCGCAGAAACGGATCCGGAACTCGTCAAAAGCCTTTTTGTCTATACATATTATTTCCATACGTCTTCTGATTAAGATTGAATACCCAGTTCTTTCCTGATCCTTGCGGGCAGCGCCTTCCCTTTCCGGTTCAGGAACTCCTGAACTTCGGAAGCCTTGTAATAGGTGCGTCCGTCAATCATGTAGTAGGTCACGAGCTTTTTCTGACGGTAACGCGCAAGGGTGCGCTTGGTCACGCCGAGCAGCTCGCACATGTCCTGGTTGTCGAGCAGCTTATCACCTTCAAGGGCGGCCGTCTGCCGGTTCATGCGGTTCAGCCTGTCCTCTATCTTGTCAAAGCGTTCCATAATCTGGTGGAGCATCATCTGGAATGTCTCCCGGTCTATCTGTATCATACTGAATTCTGTTTTAGTGCGTGAATACTTCGTTTCTCACACTGTTGCGCAACAGGTTTCAGTATGATAAAGGCCAAATCACAGACCAACGCGGCAGATTATTCTTCCGAAAACAGGCAAAACGCTGAATATCATAGAAATAAAAAATCAGCCTTCCAGGAAGAGGGCTGACGGGCATATTGCATTTGCAATGTCCTGCAACGGTCTATTGCAACGTCCTGCAATAATGCAGACGGCACACGCCGTTCCGGAAGGTCTTGGATCTGACGAGCCGCCAATTGCCTGACGGGAGGTGAGCGGAGACGGACAAAGGGAAGGTACTGACCGAGGGGATAAGAAAGATTACAAGCTCGTCGACAAGGCTGTAAAGTGACAGCCCCCGCAGAAATTCCACGCTCTTTTCATCGTATATTTCCGCATGGAAAACCGTGGAAGGCCCGGCAGTATCTTTCTCGCAGATAAGACTAACCAGCGGATAACCGGGAAACAGGAGTCTGGTGCCGCGCTTCCGCCAGTACGGGAAGCCGTCCCTGTCCGACTGTATCCAGTCCATCAACGGTTCGCTTTCCGTAGGAATGGAACCGTCCAATGTCATTGCTATCACTGCCTGTAACTTAGCCATACTTCTACCCTTAAATGAAAATAGCGTGAAATCCACGCATTATCAGGTAGAGGCTCTGGCAAGCCCAAAAACAGATCTGCATGGACTCACGCTATAGGGTATAGCATAAGCCTCACGCAAAAGCCTCTGTTTTTGAAATTTTGCCAGATTTCTACCTGAGACGTCTTGCGACTTATGTATGATAACCGGCAGGACTCCAGTCCTTGCCGTCATCAGTTCAGTATGTTGTGGCCGGAACTTATGCGGCGCACAGTTTTCCGACCTCTGTGCAAAAGTAGGCATTTTCTTTCATTCTGTAATGCCTTTTGCTCCTATATCTTGCTGCTGACAATGAAAAAGATGCCGTTCATTTGTCAAGCAGACCGTATTTCTTCATTTTCCGGTACAGGGTGGAAGGATCGACATGCAGCATCTCAGCCGCTTTCCTGCGGTGTCCTCCGCTTGCCGTCAACGCCTTGAGTATGGACTGTTTCTCCTCCGCTTCCGTTTCCGGGAACAGGTTGATTCCGCCGTCCGTTTCTTCCTGCCGGATGTTCAGTTCTGCCGCTTCTATCACCGGCTGTCGGGCCATCAGCACTGCCCGCTTTATCTTGTTCTGCAATTCACGCACGTTTCCCGGCCACCGGTAGGAAAGCATTAGCCGACCGGCTTCGGGAGAGAACCCTTCCGTCTGCCGCTTGAGTTCTTTGGAAAACTTCTCCCTGAAGTGTTCTGCCAGCGGCAGGATGTCTTCCGGGCATTCATGCAGCGACGGCATGACTATCTCGAACTCACCCAGCCTGTGGTACAGGTCCTCGCGGAAACGCCTCTCCTTAATGGCCGACTGCAGATCCTCGTTGGTGGCGGCCACTATCCGCACATCGGCCTTTCTTTCCCGGCTGCTGCCGATCGGGAGATAGGTCCCTTCCTGCAAGACACGCAGGAGCATGGCCTGCACTTCCGGTGACAGTGTGCCTATCTCGTCCAGAAACAACGTACCGCCTTTTGCCAGGTCGAAATACCCCTCCTTGTTGCTGTCCGCACCTGTGAAAGTCCCTTTCATGTGTCCGAAAAAGAGTGTCGGTGCCAGTTCCTTGGGAAGGACAGCGCAGTTGACGGCCACCAGCGGTTTTTCCCTGCGGTTGCTGGAGTAATGTATCCGCTGCGCGATGGATTCCTTGCCGGCTCCGTTCGGCCCGAGAATAAGCACGGATATGTCAAACGGAGCGACAGTCCGGGCAAGGTTCTCCACCTCAAGCATCTGCGGGCTGTTCCTGCGGAAAAGGCTCCTGTCTCTGTCATAGACCCGGGAACTCGGCTGCAATATATCCTTGATCAATTCAAGAAGCTCGTCCATCTGCACGGGCTTTGCCAGATAGTCGTCCGCGCCAAGCTTGATGGCTCTCACGGCGTCGGGCACGGAGGCATAACCGGTCATGACTATGAAGGGGATGTCGATTTTCTCTTTGCGGAGCCATTCGAGCAGGGATATCCCGTTCCCCTCGGGCAGTCGCACGTCGGCAAGGACCAGGTCGAAGTGTTCCGACTTTATCCGCTTCCTGGCACCCGGCTCGTCTATCGTGGTCGAAACCCCGTAGCCGGACTTCTCAAGCCATCTTTTCTGCTGGCCGGCCAGCATGACATTGTCTTCTACGATAAGTATTCTGTGCTTCATTATATGTTTCGTTTTCTATTGTTGTCCGTTTCCAGTCTCCGACAGCAGCCTTTCCGCTTCTGCAATCAGTCCACATATACGGCCGATTATTTCCTCCGTATGCCTTTGGACCGTATCCCCGTCCGAGCCGTCATCATGCAATATTTCACTGTACCCTTCCAACTCGTGGGAGATGCCTAGCTGCTCCCATACCGGGTACATGCGGTGGAGCGTCTCCCTCATCCGTCCGAAATCCATTTCCATGTCCGAAAGGGATTCCTGAAGCTCCGCCTTGTTCTTGAGGGATTCTCCGATGAATGTCTCCAGAATCCATTTCCTGTCTTCGACGTCGGCGGCCAATGCGGAGAAGTCTGCCGAAGTGGGTTGTGCGGCTTTCTCCTTCTCCGTAATGGATGACAGGAACGCCAGCAGTTCGTTCATGGAGAACGGCTTGCGGATACAGCCGGAGAAGCCGGCTTCCGAATAGCGGCAGCCGTTCCCGTCATTCCGGGCCGTCATCGCAGCTACCGGTACCGTTTTTGAGTCGCCTATGTTGGAGTGCCGCAGCAGGTACAGCAGGTCGAAACCTCCCGTGCCGCGCATCTGTATGTCTGTCAGGATGATGTCGTAACGGGTCCGGCGCAATTCGTTTACCACGCTTTGGGCATTCTGGCACTTGCAACAGGACACGCCGTTCCTTTCCAGCATTTCCCCGACGATGCGCAGCTGTATCGGGTCGTCATCGACCACAAGGACCTTTTGCGGAAGGCTGAGCCTGCCTTCAATCGGGATGGCGGTGTCTTTTACCGGTTCCTCCGTCGGGGAAAGAGGAATCCGTATTTCAAAGGAACTGCCCTCTCCCGGACGGCTGGACACGGAAATCTCTCCTTTGAGCAGGCTGACAAGACCCCGGGTTATCGCAAGACCGAGCCCGAACCCCTCGGCGTCCACTTCGGGTGCGGCCCGTTCAAAAGGCTGGAATATCCGTTCCACGGTCTTCTCGTCCATGCCTATGCCCGTATCCTGTATCCGGACTGTCAGCATTTCTTTTTCATACGAGGCGGAAAAACTTACAGAACCGGACTTTGTGAACTTGACGGCATTTGACAACAGGTTGTCCAATACCTGTTCCAGGCGGTCGGCATCACCGGAAACCACGATGTCCGGGACATCCACATCCTTGGAAAAAAGCAGCCCTTTGTCATTGGCCGGACGTGTGTATTCGTCTGCCATCCCGTCAAGGAACGGAATGAGCTGGAACGGTACGGGATTAAGGGTTTCCTTCGCCTCGTCCAGCCGGGAAAGGTCGAGCAGGCTGTTGGCCAGCCGCGCGATATGCCGGGAGGAATCCATGATGTCCGTCAGATAGGCGTTGCGGCGTTTCCTGTCCCTGGTGCCCATCGCCAGTTCCGCGCTTCCGCTGATGGTGTTCAGCGGGCCGCGTATGTCGTGCGACAAGGTCACAATGATGCGCTTGCGTATCTCTAATAGTTCATATCTCTTGTGGTGCGAGTCCTCCAGCTCGCGGCGGTCACGGTATTTGCGGCGGATGTCGCGGTAGATGAACACGTAAAGCAGCAGGGCGCACAGCAGCCCCGCCGACGAGATGCCGCATATCAGGGCGAAGGCCTCTTCCCGAAGGGCGGACACCCGTTCCAGCCGTTCCTCCGTGCGCAGCATGGCGTCCCGCTCGAAGTCGTTCACCAGACGGTTGATATGCCGGTTCAGCACCCGGTTGCGGCGCTCCAGCGAGTCGGAAAGGGCATGGTACATCTCCTTCTGCTCTCGGAGGGCGGCGAACACGTCGTCACGGAACTGCCGCATGTCACGCACATGGCGGGTATTCGGCACGACACGCACGGTGCCCGCCCCATGCGCTCCGGCATTCCCGTCCTTTTCCTTTTTCTTTTTGGGCCTGAGCCAGTCCCAGAAACTCTTTTTGACTTTCTTCCCGCCTTCATTCTCCGGTGTGCCGGCCACGCGTTCCGGCACGGAGGCGGAATGTTCCAGCGAAGGCAGACGCTCGCTGAGCAGGCTGTCCATGCGGCTGGCCGTCGAGGGCGTTTCCGCCAGGCGGTATATCTGGGCCTTCTTCTCGTCAAGCAGCAGCCGCACCGTGTCAATGCGGCTCTGTTGCAGGGTGTCTGAATAGACGGAGCCTAACTTTTCCAATATCTCCGACATCCGGCGGTCCTTCTCTTCGTAGGAGCGCAGGTCGTCCTTGTCCCACAGCAGGGCGCCGTCGCTGTAAAGCAGCAGGACGATAAGGCTCTTGAAAGCCGAGTTTGTCAGACGCCGTTGCTCCAGCATCGCCCGTTCCTCCTCTTCGGCTTCCTGGAACACCTGTTTCTCGTTCCACACGGCATAGACGATGCCGCCCACCAACAGGGTAAGCAGCAGGTAGCCCGAAAGGATCTTTATCTGCAAGGTTCCTTTCGGGCGGGGCATGGTTGTATGTCGTTTTCCCATGAACTTTGCGGATTTACAAATAAAAGCGCAAAGTTACGGCGTCAACGGTGAAAACAAGTTCTGATTTTCAGCGTAAAATTTCTGATTTCCGGCGGACACTTATCCGGCCGCGTCTTTCCGCAGCTGCGAGGGGGATTTCCCGAAATTCCGCCGGCAGTAGTCCGACAGGGTTGATAGCGACTGGAAGCCGTTGCGCGCGGCCACGTCGGACAGGGGCGTTCCCGTATCCGACAGCATGGCGAGGATGTCTTCCTTGCGGCGCTCGCGCAGCCATCCGGACACGGGCTGCCCGAACTCCTCCTTGAACCGCCGGCGGAACACCGTTTCCGACTGGTGGCAGCGGGCGGCCAGTTCACCTGCGGTCAAGGTGCCCACGGGCTTGCTGCCGGTTCTGATGCGCACCATCTCCTTGAAGCCGCGGCACCGGAAGTCCGGCAGGCAGCGTTCCGCCTGGCGGAAGTCCGCTTCTGTCAGAAAACAGGGATAATCCTCGTCACCTTCAAGCAGGCGTCGCCATTCCCTCAGAACCAGCCCCATCATCAGGTCGTAAACGGAATTCAGGTGCGGATATTCGTCATGGAGTGTCATCCTGCCTGCCACTTCCAGGCAGAACAACACCCCGGCACGGTGTTGGGTGCGGTAATAATGTACGGAAATGTCCCTTATATAGCCCAATGCGGTGTTGTCCCGGCAATGGGCGGCCAGCAGGTACAGGACGCACCATGTCCTGTCGTCCGGTGACGGGGCGGTGGCTGCCTCGCGCAACTCCCCGGTGAGCCACTGCACGGCGTGAACATTCTTCGCCGGCTGTTTCAGCACCGCCCATGTGTCTGCGCGGCGCAGGTCCACGAGGTCGGCTGCCTTCTTCACTTCTTTCAGCCATTCCCGCCACTCCGTGCCGAGGGCGGCATATTCCAGCATGTCAAATAAATTATCACTTATCATATATGTTTCGTCTTTATTTTTATCCTTCCGTTTTTCCTTTTTCCATATTTCATTTGACTTTATTGTCATGCTACAACCAATGCCGTCTGTGTGAGCCAAACGATATCCGGACTGGAATACAATAAGGCTTGTCAGAATGGTATGAAGGCCGGTAGCAACTTATTCACACTACAATACAGCGACAGTGCAAAAAACGCGACAGCCGACAGGATATACAGCAGCGAGAGTGTGCTCCAGAGCATCTTCCGGGGTTCTTCTTCAACCTCCTTTTTTATACGCTCGAACGCATCTCCTTTGCACAGGGTATGGTTGTGGACTCTCTCAATGATTACAGCTCCGCCAAGAAAGAGAACCGTATGCAGAATTTCGTGTCCGGGAAGCAAATGATAGCCGGTAAAGGAATCGGCAAAAGTTATCACTCCCCAATAAAACAGGCAGTCAAGCAATGCCACGAACAACATGGCCGCATAATCGTCCGCACCATCCTTTCCGATTACCCTGCGGCGTTTTTTGAAGAACTGTATATAGGTATATTTCCAGACATTCATATCATTTGGCATTAAAGGTTATTATAAAGAGTCCATCCGCATCTGCCGGGATGTCGGCCATACAAAAAGACAGCAAATCCCTTATATCAACCAAGACCGGCAGCATCTTTTTGCCCCACAAATACACCGACAGGAGGAAGAATGCAACAGCCGACAGGATATACAGCAGCGAGAGTATGCCCCAGAGCATCTTCCGGGGTTCCGCTTCTACCTCCTTCCTTATGCGATCGAACGCACCGCCCTTGCACATGGAACGGTTACGGATGCCCCCGATAATGAACGCCCCGCCGAGAAAAAGAATTATTTCCAGTAGTTTGTGTTCGGGAAGCAAATGATAGCCGGTAAAGGCATCGGCAAGAACTACGATTCCCAAATAAAACAGACAGTCAAGCAACACTACAAACAGCATTGCAGCAAAATCTTCTCCCAGCGTTTCTCCCAACAGCCATCGCCGGAATTTGAAGAACTTGATATATATGTATTTCCAGACGTTCATATCAATATCAATTTTCTAACGATACCGACTTTAAAAATGTCGCCCAGGTCAGAATGAAATAGCAAAATGCCCATAAACTTCCACAACTTCGTCGTCTCTTGGATTTTGCCGCATACTCCTGAATCATATTTGAGAACTTTTCCTTGGCGAAATATCTCTTATATACAAAGCAATGAATGGAGCCATTATGATGATTATACAAATCCAGGAAGTCAGCTCGTATCTTGTCGTTACCGGTATATATGCGAGCACATCAATGGACGTGTAATAATTGAGAAAATTCAGCAAAGTAAGTACATTCGCAAACAGGCATACTGAAACAACCATCACTGAATCCATCTTCCCGTCATTATCTTTTCTTTTTTGAGCGCGTCTCAGTTTGTAGAAAAAACGATATGTCCAATATACTATTTCTTTCAACATAAGCTCTAAGTTTTAGTGTCTTTCTGTTTGTTCCTTATACTTCGGAGAATCGACGGTTAAAAGCTCCAATATCTTCCTTACCTTTTGCACCGCCTCTTTTCCGTCATGGAACAGGCTGCACCACACGATGACCAGTTTCCTTTCCTCTGTGAACACAAGGCATTGTTCCGGGGATTCCGGCGCCCATTTCAAGGCGTAGTAATCCTTTTTCCCAATGGCATTCAAGCAGCGATTGAAATCCGGGTTGGTGAACGACAGAATGTCCACCGTTATCGGGGTGTTTCCTCCCTGCAGGGAATCCGTTCCGGGCACTTCGAGGTAATGGCGGACATCGCAGTATCCGGCTCTGTCGGCCATGCGCTCCGCTTTCCCGCATCCGTTCAGGGAGGTTGCCAGCTCTGCCAGGACAGGCCGTATCATGTTTTCATGGACGGATGCGCATTGCTCTTTGTCCGCACCGTCCGTCATTATGATGGAATCACCCGTATAAGCGTACCGTATGCTCCGCAGCAGCCGGTAATCCGGCAGCCTGTTCCCGTTGCGGTCGATATAATACCATCCGTCACTTTCCCAATAATGGTATTCTCCACTTGAGCTGGGCACCTCTTTCCGTTGGCCGGAATCCGTCACCTTTGCCCTGCCTCCCTCAAAGGGATAGCCGAAAGCAAAACGGGGGCGGATGACCGTCTTTCCCTCTTTGTCGGCATAGCCGATGCGTCCTTTCCTGTCCACGATACGGTACAGCCCCTCACTGGAATAATCGTCGCCGTTGTCGTATTGGAAGACCGCGTAATGCCGTGCGCAGCCGCAGCCGCAAAGCAGCAGTATGGCAGCGTATAAGAGTATTTTCTTTCCCTTTGTTTTCAGCCCGTATTTCCGTTGTCCCTTCTCCATATACGTCAGTAACGTTGTCGGTCAGTTGTCATGCTCCAACCGGATGTACCAGTCTCCCTTAATCCGTTTGTACAGCGTAGTGTCGTTGTATGTCCTGCGGTATATCCCGTTCAAATCCCCGTGTTCCGTAACCTGATACGCGGGGTTGTTTTTCAGCCCCGGGTCATACACGAAGTCCTTGCTTGTACCGCCTATCGAGTAACCGTGAGAGAAGTACGGTATGGTGAAACTTGTGTACGTCGTGTCGTATCCGTTCCAGCCGGATTCTTTCATTGTTTCCTTCCCGAAGTAGAACACCCGCTCACAGGAGATTGCCTCCAGCAGCGAGTCCAGTGTATGCCGGTCTTCCATAGAGACGCCCTTTAGACAGGCGGTGTCCTGCATGTCGTATGGCGGATAGTAATCCCGATAGGGACAGCGGGCGATGACCTCCCGGATTCCGTCGAACGCCGTTTCGTGCGCGAGGAAGTGCCGTGTCATCTCCGCATCGGACGGCGGCATGGGAGGATTACCGCACCCTGCCATAAGCAGCAGTGCCAACATAAAAACCGATATGTATTTTCCTCTTTTGCTTTTCATTTGATTACAAATTTATAAAAAACACTTCTTACAGTTACCATAAAAGTCGGAAAAACTGTATCTTTACATTTAGTATTCGATAATTGGTGCGGCTATGCTGAAATGGATAGACTATATATGGTTTGTCGGAGAGGCTTTTCATCGGCGTGAAAGGTCTCCGGGCGACGGCGGGGCATTGCTGATGGTATGCTGGTATATGGATGTGTTCTTGCCATTGCTGACCTTTTCCCACAGGGTGCTGAACGGCTGGTGGTTCTATCTGGCTGCCGCTCCGGTCCTGTTGCTTGCCCCTTTCGTTTTCTGCCGTTTCAGATACACAGCAAAACGGCGGGATGAGATTTGGACAAGGTTCCATGATTATAAGCACATGGGCAGGAGGCTGTTGGCGACAGGAGCGGTGATAGCCGGTATATGCTCTCTCGAAATCTTCCTGATGATTCATTTCGGCTTTTGGAAGTTGGGAAACCGTTGATATATGCCCCGGTATAGCCGGATGTTTCTATGGGAAGAAAATGATGGATGAACATAAAGACACCATTCATGTCTCCTTAAAAGAATTCAACAGCAACTTTGGATATGTCATTGACAATTTCTTTGAAGGCGATTCCATCTATTTGCATTTCCATGACCACAAAAGATGGCATGACATTCCGTTAAGGGTTTCGTTCAATCAACAATAAGATAGTCGTTTAATAAAACACTTGTTTTTGGCTGATGACAGCATAAAATTTCCAGCCTCCCTTGTACATTCTTTCCGTAATGAAACGAGTTACATTACACGGCCAGACTGTTTTTCCTCTTTGTCATTGCATCGTTCCAGTTATCCATTTCAATGCGGTTGATAACAAAACCATTTCCGGTATGAATAAAAGAATGAGGGTAAAAAAGATAAAGTAACACATGGTTTGGCTGAACTTGCGTCCTTCATAATGCTGCATGACCGCTTTCCGACGGGAGGGTGGGTATATTTTGCCGAGCAGCCTGTCTTTCATGATGACGGCAACAATCCAGACGATTAAAAGGACGAGTGAAAAGAATTCGAAGATAGAGCAGTCATAGTCATAAAGAAAATGGCCGACGATAGTCAGAATGGGTATGAATATAAAGGACATGGAACAAACCACCAACATTTCATTCCCGTTGGGTTGTTTGATATCGTATGTGTGATAATTCAACCATGTTATTTCTCCCAACCAAAACAAGTAGTCGAAGAAATAGTAGCGCCGTGGCTGCTTTTGCTCTTTATATTCCTGTTTCCTCATAAGGCTCTCCGTTTTTCAGGCTACTTACTTCGTGGAGAAGAACCCCACAATACATAATACCAGAAGGAGGAACAGCAATACACCATGCCAGAAACGCACCGCCCTCTCGCCGAAAGTCTCACGCACCCAGTTCCATCCCCATGTGCCTCCCTGGTAAGTCCATTTCCATCCGCATATCACACCGATAAGGCACAGCAACAGGATGCCGCTGGCTATCAGATAGCCGTAGCGGGGATTCTCGGCTATCTTTTCAGAAAATTTATCTATCAGTTCGTCCATTGTTCTATAATTATATAATTAAATACTTTTCTGTCGAATACTCAGAAAATGAATTGCACCCGAACAATGTCAGTAGGGCCATGATGTACACTAAATGTTTCATTCCACAAAGATAATGTTTGTCGGCCGAGTCGCCTTTAGTTTTTCACCTGTTTTTGGGCAGCCAAGAATGAAATTATGTCCTATTTATACACTTTAAAGTAAAAAAACAGCAGTACAATGATTGCCAATATTAAAAACACAGCATACCAGAAACGAAAGGTGGCAGGGCCAAAAAGCTCCACGAAATAATTGCCCAGCCATGTCCTTGGACGGCACACCCACTGCCAATTCATTATCACCCCTATTAAGAACAGGGCTATTACCCCTATGATAGCGAGGTAAGCTACATCCGGATTGTTCCCAAAATAATGCCTGATTCTGTCTGGTACAGATTCTGCATCCTGTATGTTATTGTTCAAATCCACTTCCATATTCATATTGATTTTATATGTTTGATAATGTTTGGTGGCTAACCGACCTTTCAAGGGAAGTTAAGCCACTTGTTAGCCACTAAGTTATGTATTTATAAATACTTATATTCTTCATCATCAAAGAAGTCTTCTGTTATCAAAACAGAAAGATGTTTTTTTGAAAAAAGAACATAAGTTTCTTCATATAATCTGTTTTTATTTTTACACTCAAATAATAGCTGGGCGATATTCTTTATATCTTCACTATCTGTCGTATTTTGCGAATATTTATTGGCTAAATCTGCAATAGTTTCCACCAGTTTGTCATCAATAAGCCTAAGAATTATAGATTTTGCATAAAATGAGTAGGTGTCATTACTATATATTAAGACATAAAACAAATCTTCTAAAAGTGAAATACATGTTTCATTAGGCATATACCTCAGAACTTCTAAAGCATAATAGCAATTAATATTACTACTATGCAAAGCTTTTGAAAGGTCTTTTGTTTTGCTAATATATTTTCTAAATACAGAAAGACTTTCTTTATATGCCTCATAATTCTTTACGACTTGACTCCATTCTGCTGAATACATATTTATTCTTTTTTTTAGTGGCTAATGTTTGGCAGCTCATCGCCATTTGTGGCGATGAGCTGCATGTTACTAACGCATGATTTTAATTTTCTCTTTATTGAAATGGACTATGTATCTAATGAAATACTATCCCAATTCTTGTCATTACAAATTAGCCATTCCAATGCTTTTCTTCGTTCCATTACCACTTCTTCGTTGAGTTCACCACAATTTGTGTTCGAGTTTATACGATTATCTACACAAGCCCAATGATAATTGTAATACAAATCAAGCATATCCATTATTTCTGAAGGCTGACGCAGATTGCATGACGCCTTGAAATCCTCGAAATCATGGAAAGGTTGGACAAACTTGAACAAATCATGAGAATCAGGATGGTTACAAGGTGTTTCCATTTCCTCAGTTGAAATTAAGCCAAGAGCCCAAGCTAACGAATAGCTACATTCAACCGTCCAACTCACATTTACGGCAACACGATCGTCACATTCCCCAAGCACTTTTTTCTCATCAGGGAACAGATAGTTTTTGAGTCCGAACTCTTCTATGGCTTGTTCTGTGATCTTTTTTCCATCGGTTTTGTAAAAATCACGGTCTTGCATATAGTCACACGCAAGCAATGAAGAAAATAGGCTTGCGATAAAGCGTTTGCAAATTTGGTTCTCATTTTTGTATAATTTGTAATCCCCTATTAAAGGGAGTCCTTCGCAATGGTCAATACCCCAAAAGCCGAGTTTATTGAGTGTTACCTCGCGACGATTGATTGCTATTTGTTTATTTTTATCCATTTCATTCACAATTTTGCGTTAGTAATGTTTGGTGGCTAACAGACCTTTCAGGGTAGGTTAAGCCGCTTGTTATCAGCCCGCTTTATTCCTCTTCTTCGTAAAAATGATTTATAAAGAAATTGAATGACTGGGCGATGTAACGAGTGTTCGTTTCAAAATTGTACTCTCTTGAAGCGTTTTCGTCCCATACGTCAGTCAAGTAATAGTAAATCTTTTTATTCTTCAAGTTCAACGTATAATAGTTGCCACCAGAATCCATAGCAAAAGGCAACAAGTTGCGTGGCATTAGATTCTTACTCCAAATATCTTTGGCTATGACTTCTATTGTTTCAAAAGCATCGGTACGCTCTTTTATCGGAAAGAACGCATTTATTTCCACCCAATCCATATCTTCGTTCTGCGGTTGATAACAATATGGAGAAGGCATACCTCCGTTGAATTTGAGATAAAATTTCTTCATGCTTGTCGGAATCTTTACATTCAATTCTGTCTCAAAATCCTTTATATCTTCTTTTGTGAGTGTAACAGAACAGTCCGAAAGTTCAGGCATTACACCTTCTATTTCTATAATTTCCGTTTGTTGTTCCTCTTCAATTTTAAGATTGCTAAAAAAATCATCTATTGAATCTGCAACCAATCGAGGTTCACCGAATACAAATGCACCATCAAATTCTGTAAAACCTACAACTGGATAACTATATACAGCTCCATCAGTTATATTGACAGCGATTCTTTCACCTGACCTTGATATTGAAAAAATAAAAATATTGTCATAATTAGAATCAGTTCTTCGCTGTAATAAGTTTGTTCCTTCTGCTGTACCATCAGGGTTATTCGTATAACAATATTTAAAGGATATAAAGAACCTAATTCGTACCTTATGATATTTGTCTATAAAGATGCGCTGTTTCGTATCTCCTCCATTATATTCTAAATAAAACTCTTTTAATCTTTCCGGCAAAGCATGCCCCAACTTGCTCTCAATTTCTTCAAAATCTTTGAGAGTAAGACTTTTTTGACAATCTTTTAATTCGACTTTCATATTCATTCTTTTTATGGGTAGATAATGGTTCGGAAATAAGCACCGTTTAGGTGCTTCATTTCTTTGTTCAAGGCAGTTTTACCCACCATGCACTATTACATATTTATATAGAACTTCAATTTTTGACTGCTGTTTCCGGCAGAAAGGGGTGTGAAGTTCATTCCTGCACCCGGTTCGTTTTATTACAGTTCTTATTCGTATTTCATTCATTTTTTTGTTCTCCTTTCTTCTATTTTATGGGATTTTACTGTTTCTGTTCACGGCAGGGCATAGCTATCCCATATTGCTGTCATGCCGATTTTTCCCGGTGTATGTCGCAATGTTCCAATACAACCGTATATGTGATGCCGCCACTCGTTACCGTAGTGTGGCTGTAAACTCTCATCCGTCCGCAATGCTCGCAGAAATAAGGATTCTCGTATTCACTTTCCGCCTGTTGCACTCCGGCTTCCTCTATCTCGCTTTCATCCCGTCCGAAGTATTCTTCCGGCAGGTTGCCTTTGTTAGAGTAGAAGCCGTAATACCTCACGATGCGGAAATAGCGCAGGGGAACGTGTTGCAGCAGCCGGGGAAAGAACTCACGGTAATGCAGCGTCAGTTCCTTTTCCACCGGGTTTCTCCTGTCGGGTGAATTTTTATAATCACGGTATCGGAATGAAATGTTCTCGCCATCCATTGCCGTAATCTTGTACTCGCTCAAACATGCCCGCTTGGAATACCTGCCTACATACTGTATCACCTGCTCCGGCATCTGTATGGGCGGTTCCAGATGCACAATCCAGTCCTTTCTGTTCGCCACCTTTTTGATGAAGCCCATAAACTCCATGCGGTCGTGAAAGTCATGTTCCAGCCTGCCCGCATCGAACAGTCCTATCAGCGCATTCTCAAACTTGTAGCGGAACACCCTGCGGATAGAGGGGATATGCACGTAATCATGTTCGGGAACGGCTATTTTACCTTCGCTGTCGATGCCGCCCCACGACATAATCATGTGGGTGTGTACATGAAGCTGCTTTGTTTCCCCATAGGTGTGCAGCACGGCAATCACCCCGGTTTTCAAGCCGAACTTGTGCATCATCCAGTCTTTCAGCGTGTCTGCCGAAGTCCGCATCAGAATGTTCAGTATTTCTTTCTTGTTGCGCTTCACCAAGTCCAGCAGGATATGCGGCAAGGTCATCACAACATGGCGGTGCGGCACTCGCAGCAACTTTTCTTTCATGCGTGCCGCCCATTTCAGCGTATCACGCCAGCCACATGACGGGCAAAAACGGTTCTTGCAGCTATGACTGATTTCCCGCACCTCCCCGCAATCGGGGCAGACGTATGTGTCTATTCCCAAAGCGGCTGTACGGCACACACGGATAGCGTTCACCGCCTTGTACTGTTCGGGGGTGATGTACTCCGCAGGGTGCTGTGCGTACTCGTCCCACCAGCGGTTGAAAAAGTCCGCCAAGCGATATGTGCTTTCCCGGGAACTACACCTTCCTATGTAATCTATCAAATCAATCATTCACTACCGTTATTTTTTTTACATTTGTTTATTTGTTTGCAAGTTGCTGTATATTAGTTGTTTTAATTTGCCTTGAATGTTTGGCGGATAAACCACCTTTCTTAAAAGTCTTATCTGTTTGTTAGCAACCTATAAAGTCGTCATAGAAACTTCACAAAATCCTCTAAATCTGGATAATACCATTTCACTTCTTTTATTACTACCCAAATTTACTATTATCTTCCCAAGTTTGGGAAGATTTTCTGGTCTCACATCATCCAATGCATCCATAGGTAATTTTACTGCTAATTCTTTCAATCCCATGTGGTGTATTGGAAACTTTTTTAGGCGTTTCATATTAACAAGACGAAGACTTTCCAATGTTGAAATACTGCTCAAATCAGGTAATTCTTCAATTTGGCTTAACCCCTCAAGACGAATATAATTCAGTCTCTTAAGGCCAAATAAGAAATCTAATTCTTTTATCTTGGGAGAATCGATTATGATTATTTCTTTTAGGTTTGGCATCACATATTCCAAATTACTTCCGTCTTTAAAGCGATAACAAATTAATTCCTCCAGGTTCGGTAAGCAAGACAACATATTCGAATCCAATCCTACGACTTTCAATCGCTTCAAAACACTCAATTTATTCAATCCGGGGTATTGATATTTCGTTATTGGAATGGGACGCATATTGAGTTCTTCCAAATTCTCTAATGAAGCAAGTTCATCGATACACAGTTTATTATCATATAGCTGATTGATAACAACATTTCTCAAGTTTTTGAAAATGGAAATTCCTTTGATTGATTTCAACATTTCACCATAGTTGTATGATTCAAACCCTACCACATTATTACTTATACATTCAAATTTAGATAATTCTATCAAATTATTATCATTCGACCATATTACTAATGTAACTTCTGTTGTCTCATTGATTATTGCATCTTTAAGAAGTTGTAACTTCATTAAATCTGGCTGTTCATCTATAATCAATCGCACCTTATTATCTTCATTCTTTAGTCCAATAATCTGTTCTTCCGAATATTGATTTAATTTTCGTATATTCATATAACAAGTTGTATTTATAAGGTTGCTAATGTTCGACAGCTTGCCGCCATTAGGCGGAATAGGTGTATGTTATTCGCAGTCTTCCATGTAGTCTTCATTGATAAAAGGATAACCATCATCCATTATGTTTTTAAGATAATCATCGAAGCTATCGGCAATAACCATCAATTCATCAGGGTCGTGCAGAAATCTTATGATTTGACCTTTTACTCCTTTTTCCGATGGTGAGAAGTCTATGAACAATTGTGAAGTTCCTCCATTATTAATGCAATCAGAAAAATGCAGCCAGTTCATTTGCTCTGCATCACTGATTATTCTCTCATCCACTTCTACGTCTTCCGCATCATACTCACGATTGACAAAATCGCCATACCATTCTTTTATTTTGTCTTTATTCTCTACGATTTGCTTGGCTGACAACAAATAATATGGATATTCGCCGTCTTCCACATCAGAGCCAAGAAAATGAGCCAAGACTTGATTGTCACCATATTTCCGGTGGTATGTACCGTCGATTTGCCACAAAAGGCCAATTAGAGAATCAGGAACTTCCGGATATGCTTTCTTCAAAGCCTGGATGTCATTTTCAGATGCACCCTCGGCAACCAACTCTATGTTTTTCCAGACTTCTTCACCTCCGGCTTCGACATACGCTTCCTTTAATCCTTTCAGGTAGCTTAATGCTAAATCATTTACTTTTTTCATATTATAATATTTTTATTGTTGTTGATTTGCGAATAATGGTTCGGAAATAAGCACCGTTTAGGTGCTTCATTTCTTTGTTCAAGGCAGTTTTACCCACCATGCACTATTACATATTTATATAGAACTTCAATTTTTGACTGCTGTTTCCGGCAGAAAGGGGTGTGAAGTTCATTCCTGCACCCGGTTCGTTTTATTACAGTTCTTATTCGTATTTCATTCATTTTTTTGTTCTCCTTTCTTCTATTTTATGGGATTTTACTGTTTCTGTTCACGGCAGGGCATAGCTATCCCATATTGCTGTCATGCCGATTTTTCCCGGTGTATGTCGCAATGTTCCAATACAACCGTATATGTGATGCCGCCACTCGTTACCGTAGTGTGGCTGTAAACTCTCATCCGTCCGCAATGCTCGCAGAAATAAGGATTCTCGTATTCACTTTCCGCCTGTTGCACTCCGGCTTCCTCTATCTCGCTTTCATCCCGTCCGAAGTATTCTTCCGGCAGGTTGCCTTTGTTAGAGTAGAAGCCGTAATACCTCACGATGCGGAAATAGCGCAGGGGAACGTGTTGCAGCAGCCGGGGAAAGAACTCACGGTAATGCAGCGTCAGTTCCTTTTCCACCGGGTTTCTCCTGTCGGGTGAATTTTTATAATCACGGTATCGGAATGAAATGTTCTCGCCATCCATTGCCGTAATCTTGTACTCGCTCAAACATGCCCGCTTGGAATACCTGCCTACATACTGTATCACCTGCTCCGGCATCTGTATGGGCGGTTCCAGATGCACAATCCAGTCCTTTCTGTTCGCCACCTTTTTGATGAAGCCCATAAACTCCATGCGGTCGTGAAAGTCATGTTCCAGCCTGCCCGCATCGAACAGTCCTATCAGCGCATTCTCAAACTTGTAGCGGAACACCCTGCGGATAGAGGGGATATGCACGTAATCATGTTCGGGAACGGCTATTTTACCTTCGCTGTCGATGCCGCCCCACGACATAATCATGTGGGTGTGTACATGAAGCTGCTTTGTTTCCCCATAGGTGTGCAGCACGGCAATCACCCCGGTTTTCAAGCCGAACTTGTGCATCATCCAGTCTTTCAGCGTGTCTGCCGAAGTCCGCATCAGAATGTTCAGTATTTCTTTCTTGTTGCGCTTCACCAAGTCCAGCAGGATATGCGGCAAGGTCATCACAACATGGCGGTGCGGCACTCGCAGCAACTTTTCTTTCATGCGTGCCGCCCATTTCAGCGTATCACGCCAGCCACATGACGGGCAAAAACGGTTCTTGCAGCTATGACTGATTTCCCGCACCTCCCCGCAATCGGGGCAGACGTATGTGTCTATTCCCAAAGCGGCTGTACGGCACACACGGATAGCGTTCACCGCCTTGTACTGTTCGGGGGTGATGTACTCCGCAGGGTGCTGTGCGTACTCGTCCCACCAGCGGTTGAAAAAGTCCGCCAAGCGATATGTGCTTTCCCGGGAACTACACCTTCCTATGTAATCTATCAAATCAATCATTCACTACCGTTATTTTTTTTACATTTGTTTATTTGTTTGCAAGTTGCTGTATATTAGTTGTTTTAATTTGCCTTGAATGTTATGCTATCAGCGGAATCCGCTGTTATTTTCTTTAAGTATCAGACCTCGCCGTCCTCCATTATTAAGTCGTCCAACGGACTCTTGATATTGCTCTTATAGGTGTCGGCGATATGGACATACCGCTCCGTTGTCTTGATGTTGTTATGTCCCATCAATTCCTTCACAATCTTGATGTCCGTCCCTTGCTCCAGCAGATGCGTGGCAAAGGAGTGGCGCAGCAGGTGCGGATAAATCCGTTTCGTGATGCCCGCCTCCTGTGCGGCGGCTTTCAGCCGTTTCGACACAATGCTTTCCGTAAAGGGTTCGCCCGGCCTGCGCTCGAAGAGCCACACTTGGGGCTTATACAGACGGTTGTATTCCGCCAGTTTCTTCATCAGCGGCCTCGACAGCAGCGTGTACCGGTCTTTCTTGCCCTTGCCCTGCCGCACCCGTATCAGGTTGCGGGACTCGTTGATGTCTCCCGGCTTCAGTTCCAGCAGTTCGCTGATGCGCAAGCCGGCGGAGTAGAGGATGGAGAACATGCAGAAGAAACGCAGGTCTTTCGCCGCCACATCGAGTATCCGCTTGATTTCCTCCTTGCTCAGCACGTCGGGCAGGGTCTTCTCGCGCTTGGCACGGTTCACCTTGTAGCACCGCCGTTCCTGACCGAGCACTTTCTCGTAGTAGAACTTGATGGCGTTGATGCGCTGGTTCTGCTGGCACGAGGATATGTTCCTTTCGTGGATGAGATACAGCAGGTAGCCGTTTATGTCTTCGGAGGTAATGGACTTTACATTCCGCCCCCTGAAATGCTCCTGAAAATCCCGGAAGTAACTGGTATATACCCGTACCGTGTGGTCGCTGTATCGCACCTGACGGAGCTTTTCCAGATAGCCGGCGGGCAGCGGCGGACGGCTGTCCTCCTTTTCTTTCCGGTCCGTGTATCCTTTTATGGCGGAATAGTCGATGAACGCCATCTTCACATAGCGGTCGAAGAACTCCGCAAGCACGAAGCTCTCTTCGGGCAGATAAGCCTTGCCGCCGACAAGCTGTGCGCCTTCCTCCTTCGACAAGGGCAGGCGCAGGCCGTCGTGGTCAAAGCTGACTTCGATGAACTTCCTGCCGTATCTGACGGTCGGCGAAAGTTTTATTCGGGGTTTATTCTGATATATTTCCATAGTGAACCGCTTTTAATGGTTGTCTTGAACATTATCTCCGCTTATCTCCCTAACCGATACACTGTCCATAAGCAATGATTCAGCAAATGCATTCCGCATGTCTTCCGCCGTCACTACTCCATCGAACTTCGAGTTCATCACGAACAGGGCTTCAGCTTTCACAAGATTATCCGGGTAAGGGATAAACAAAACCATACTATGGCAAGGCATTTTGTATTGGTAAAAGAGAAGTACAGGTTTATTAAGCCCTTCACAGCGGAACACATCTTCCGTGCGCAAAACGGTAAATAAAGCTACCGTTTCGGCATCCAGTTCTTTGTTAATCAATGGAGGAAGAACATCCAGCATCCTGCGGATCACTTCTCCGCGAACTTCATCAGGAATGGCTTCTTCGAGAAATTCGGGTACCAACGGCATCATTTTTAATGCTGCTTCCAAATTTCCTATTATGAATATTCTACAAGGCATGTTTGCTGCTTGTATCGCAAGTTCTTGGGAGATGCGAATGGCGACAGAATCGGACAATGTCAGTTCCAGATACCGAGGAATTTCGGCAAGTTGTCGCATCTTTTCCGTCAATCGCAAACCGCGTTGCACGAGCAGGCTGTCCGTCGTCTTTTGTCTGGTATGTCCATAAGCGGTGAAAGACAACAGACAAAGCAATGCGCTTGCGATGATTTTGATCGGTATGTATTTCTTCTCCATTTTACAGCTGCTCTATCAGTTATTTATCCCATTCGCTCAGGATTTCACCGCTCATGTGATTGTAACGCATCCAGTGTCCCGTCTCGCGCCCGTCAGTGTATTCGCCTTGAGTAGCGATACCCCTGTTGTCAATTTCCGTCCAGTCACCATGCTTATAGCCATTCTTGAATGAGCCGTGCTTGTAGGAGTACAGCTTGCCGTACTTGTGGGCCGTATATTCATAAGGGCCGTCAAGCTCGCCGTTCTTATAGTGACTGATGGTTTCGCTACGCCATCCCTCAGCGTCGTCCTCGTTAAGTTCCCATTGCTTTCCCTCTTTTTGGTCATCAATATAGCTGACCTCATAAATCAGTTGGCCGGTTTTAGGGGCGAATCGTTGTTCCTTGCCGTTTTTCTTGCCTTCCCTGTATTCCTGTATCATGTCGGGTTTGCCATCGGCGAACCAAGTCCGTACCGTACCCTCTATTTTACCGTGCTGCATGGGGGCTTCGCGCTGCGGAGTCTTACCGTCCTGGTAGTAAGTGATGAACAGACCGTGCCTTTTGCCGTCGGCATACGTGCCCTCTTCCCGCAGCACGCCATCACGGTAGCGCCTGTACTCGCCCTGCTTGACTCCCTTGGAGAAGTGTATACTTTCTTCGTCCGGTCCCCGCAGGATACGGTATTCGCCTGATAGCGGACGCTTCCCGTCTTTCAGGTAATGGACGACCGTTCCATGTTTTGCATCCGTAAGGGTACGCAAGTCGCCGTATTCTACAATCCGCTGTGCGAAGCTGCTGCCGCACAGCAGGAGAAGGATGCCTGCCAGTATGATTTTTGTTTTCATATCTTTCCTGTTTTTTTCGTTGGATGATACCCGGCTACTTCCGTCACGCTTCCCTTTCTGTCAGGATACAAACAAAATCCGACGGCATTCGGACACGGGAAACCCGTTGAATGAATACCGCCGGACATGGCTTTCTTTCCGCTTTGCTCACACGGACAAGGAGGAATGTTGTTTCTTTGATGATGGGTAATCGGAGGTCGGGGATAACCGGACTGGGACAGGATATAGGGCCACATGGAAACTTTTCTGTCATTCCCTTTAGGAATGGCAGCACAGGCTGTGTTGTCTATGAGAAATAACTGCCTGCTGTTCCATCTTGTGCCATCATAGTCCATTATGATATAATTGTCCCAATACAAAGGGATAGAATTCTTTCGTTCTGCAGCAGAAATGAAAGTTAAAGATGGCTGTATAACGGCATTTTTCCTCATCTTTTCCCCCTTGCTGAAATGCTTTATCTCCCGGCTACAGATGGTTCTGACAAGCCATAGGAACGGAATACCCACCACAGCCCAATAGCCGCAGTGGGATTCCGGTTCCGCAAATACGGATAAGTCCTTCAGCCTGTCATGCCGTTCCATATCCTGTCATCCGTTTATTTCTTCAACAGGGCTACAAACTCTTTGAGCTGGGGTAATCCGTCAAAGAAGTCCAGGTCGAACCTGATGATCGAACCGTTAGCCAACGATACTGTCAGAATACCGTTGTCGTAATTATAATCGACATTGGATATTTCTGACAATGTAAAAGAACGCATTTCGACCTTCCCCTTGTTGATGGCCGGATAGGTCACATTGTTTCCGTCAACTGTGATGACACCGCTCTTTGCAGACAATTTCCCGGCTTGCCGTATCTTTCTCCATGCCTTGAACACGAGATACAGACCGACAAGGGCAAGGATGATGGCTGTCGGCAATGGAGCGAGAATACGGGCTGTACCAATTTTTATACCGAAAGGATAAACTATCGGAACTATTATCAGCGCGGCACCGATAAGGATTTCTGTCAGATTATCCTTGATGGACGATTTGGAAGAATAATTGAATGTCGTCATATTCAGATATTAATTAGTGAAGTAATCCGTTCGGTGACATTATTTTATGAAAAAGTACCAGATAAGCAGAGCCACAGTGATGATTATAGACAGAACCGTCATGGCTGACTTGTATTTCTCGACAGCCGGAGATTCCTGTGGTGCCTCAAATTCCAGTATGGTAGGTGCTTGTCCTATTATCTTGTTTGAAATTGCCTCTATCTTGAATTGGTTGGGTTGCTTTTCCACTCCGACAAGGGCATGGTTGCAGTCAAGTTGATATGCCTTTCTTGGCGACAAGACCATTTTAGTAAATAGGATAATGCCGTCATAGTGGTCACTTATCTCCATAACAGAGTCTCTATCTTCCTCTTTTTCCACGATGTGTCGTCCGGTATCGGGATCGATGATGTAGTAGTCATATCCGCTGGACTGTACTGAATCGTACCGGATTTCACCGATTTCCAGCATCTCGACTTCAGCTTTGATGCTCTGCAGGGTGGCATCGTCAATCTCAGTGCCTTTTATCGGACAGGCGTACAGGCAATACCGGCTGTCCTCGTGCATCACGGTTCGGATAGGATAGATATTCACTACTTTACGCCCCTCTAACTTCAGGTATGTCTTTGACAGTTTGCCAATAGCCTTTTCGTCATATCCGGTAGGGATAGCTCCTCCTTCGAGGACGGCTGATAAATTTTTGAGTTCACTCATGTTACAATTCTTTTTATTTGTTAGTAATTGGGTTTATTGTTTATCTCACTTTCTATAAGGAAACAGAAATTCACTTCCCAGTACAGTTGTTCCAGCAGTTGCTCATCGTCCAGTGACCTACGTCCGGGACGCAGGAATCCGTCCGGCGTTTCCGAGGCGTAATAGAGCATGTTGCCGTTGAACGAGAGCATCAGGTCGCGGTCAAACGACTTCCGCAGTTCTGTCAGTTTCCTCATCATCGCCGGGGTGAGTATCATGCGGGCTTCCACCTCGTCGTCCGCATAAACCACGAACAGCCTCTCAAACTCCGGGTCTTCCAGGTGTACGAACTTCGCGCCGTATTTGTCCTTGAAACCCTGCACCGTCTGGGCGAGATACCCGACTTTGCCCTCCAGATGGTCGGGCAGTAGCATCACAGACCCCCGGAAGGTGCGGTGGAGCGCACTGCACCCGAACATGCCCCGGAAGCTGTGCATGGTGCTCTCAATCCGGCTACCGAAGATGGGACGGATGAAATACTGGTACGGCACCTCAAGGAAGTTGAAGTAGGAGAAGTCTTTCTTGTTGGAGGACGTGACACCCACGTCGGCCACGGTAATGCAACGGTCGCCGGACGGGATTTCCACATAGCCGTAGCAGGTCGAACTGATCGGGACGTCCGAACCCGGAGTGGCGAACAGGCGGCTGTTTTCCAATGCTTTCGGGTTCATCCTCGCGGTCGGCGCGTACCGGGCCGAAGGGAACAGGGCAGCAAGGATGCCGGCCATCAGTCCGTTTTCCTGGCGGTTCAAGGCGTTGAAGCTTTTCATGAAGGCGTAATGGAAGATGCAGAACGCAATGAAGCCGGCCATGATATACTTCCAGTTGTTCATTGAGGTTTCGTAGTCTGTCGTCTCGTAGTTGACCAGCAGGCTCCCGAAAAGGCAGAAGGCAAACCAGCACAGGGTGGCGGTATAGACAATGGCTGTCAGACACCGCACCACCCGCCGTAACCGGCGGACACGGGACAGCCCTTTCCGCAGATGCTGCGACAGGGCCTTGAAATCTATGGGGTTCTGTTCCATACTTTCCGCTATTTGAACATTTCCTTTACATTCACCGCCGCCATCTCGGTTTCAGGGAACTCGACCAGTTCCTGCTGATCATGCTTGTTCAACGAGGCTATGATGGACGAGGGAAACATCTCGATGGCGTTGTTGTAGTCGGTCACGGCCGCATTGTAGGTGCGCCGGATGGCCTGGATCTCGTTCTCCATTTCCGCAATCTGGTACTGGAGGTGGTGGAACTGTTCGTTGGCTTTCAGCTCCGGGTAGTCCTCCACCGCCACATTCAGTTTGCCCAGCAGGGACGAAATCTCCGTACCTCCCTTGATCTGTTCCGATTCGGACGCGTTGGAAACCTTGGAGCGCAATTCGGCAATGCGGGTAAGTATCTCGTTCTCATGCCCCATATATGCCTTGACGGAGGCGACAAGATTGGGAATCAGGTCGTTCCTTTGCTTCAAGGCCACGCAGATGCCGCTCTTGCATTGCTTGACACGGTTCTTCTTCGCGATAAGGTTGTTCGAGGTCACGATCCCCCATATCACCACGAGCAGGACGACAAGTCCGAAAACAGATGCTATGACAATGGCTGCCATGACACTTATCCGTTAGAGGGGTTGAACTCAAATTGCATCCACGGGGATTCTGCCTTTTCCAGAAGGGTGGACACGATCTCATAGGCTCCTTCGCACTGGTCGGAATCTCCTTGCCATGCGCCACGGCCAAGCACGAAACTCAGTCCGTATGCGTTCCATGACGCAAAGTGCTCCCCGGCCGTCTCTGCCACAGCCTGCATGGTCTGCCACATCTCCTCCTCGCTGATATAGCCGAACAGGTGAGTCCATCTTGCCATATTTACCGCACGGACAAGGTCCCATGCCAATGCTGTGGCAGGCAAGTCTTCGGCAGAACAATAGCCGTCTTCAAGCATTTTTTCGATGGTCGTGCAGACTTCGGCCGTTTTCGTTTCCTCGTCCTGCGGCTCTTCTTCGGACAGGTTATCCAAACCTTTGGCGACGACTTCAGCCAGGACTTTGTCCACTTTTGCATGGTGTCCTTCATGCAGCAGCCAGCCGATGGTTTCCAATGCGGATGTCCTGTCCGTGACATCCCACGAGTCTTTGAGCATCTCCTTCAGATTGTACATCTCATGCGAGGTCTCTATGGAATCCACATAGTCACTGCTGAGCACGAGCAACGGGGCGCCGAAAGCCAGCAGCCGTTGTTGTGGGGGTGTCAGTCTCCCGTCATCTTTCCGCTCTATTTCCCACTCGAAATCGAACATATCGTCCATGCCGGCGAGCATGTCCTTCATGTCGTCGCTCATCATGTCCGAGTCGCATTGCGCCATCGCATGGCCGGCAAAATCCAGCCCCTGCGAGTACATCTTCATTACCTCTTCCGGACTCATGGCGGAGGTGTCCTCCATTTCCGGTTGCTGTACTTTCCTTTCCATGCCGGGAATGTTGGACGCCGCATCCGCAATCAGCTTTTCCTGCATTTTGGCAAGGTCGAAACTCTGGAATCCGGGAATGTTCCCGTACAATGCCTGGGCTTGTTCCATTGCGGCCTTAATAGCGTCCTGACTGGCTTTTGCCATTTCTTCAGGACTCATCGGGTTGTTTGTTTCTTTTGACATATCTTTCGTATCAAACAGTTAATAAATCATTGTCATCATCCTTCCGCCCCATGTTCAAGGAGCGTTTCCACTATCTCGTTATATCCCCGTTCACCGGCGTAATACAGGGCCGTGTGCTGGGAGTTGTCCGCCATATTGACGTTGGCGTGGTTTTCCGCCAGCAGCGCGACAAATTCGTTATGCCCGCCCCTTGACGCGACAATCAACGGGGTTTCGCCGTTGCTGTTCCGCACGTCCACGCCGGCCTTGGCTTTCAACAGGGCATCGCCGATGAACCGGTTACCCGATGACGCGGCATAATGCAGCGGCGTGTTACCGTCCAGCAGGGCTTTGTCCGGGTCGGCCCCCGCATCGAGCAGCAGGCTGGCCATCATGAGGTTTCCCGTCATGCAGGCGATGACCAGCGGGGTCTCGCCGTTGTCGTTGGTGGCGTCCAGCATCGCTTTCGACGAGGCAAGCAAGGCACGGACAATTTCTCCCTGACCGTTATATACGGCCTGGTGGAGCGGGGTGTTGCCGGACACGTCGCTGGAGCTGTCCACAGAAAGCCGGGACACCACCTCCCGCAGCCCGTGCGCGGTGGCGTAGTCTATGGCCTTGTGTCCGTCGCTGTCGGCGATTTCCGTGTCAGCCCCCTTGCCGATAAGGAAGAGGGCGGCGTCCGTGCGCCTATTCTCCAGCAGGCAAAGCAGGGGCGTCCTGCCGGCGGCGTCCGTGGCGTTCATGTCCGCGCCGTTCGTGACAAGCCTCCCGATGATTTCCTTGTTGCCGCTCCTTGCCGCAGCGTGGAGAGATGTTTCCGAACGGTTGTTCACTACCGACACGTCGGCACCGTTGTCCAGAAGGAGGAGCGCTAGGTCCCGGTAGCCTTTCAGACAGGCGTAGTACAGCGGCGTGTTGCCTTCCGCATCCCGCCTGTTCACGTCTATTCCCCCTTTTTTCAGGAATATCTGGACGATGCTTTTCTGCCCGTTACGACAGGCGTTGATAAAAGTCTGGCTGTTGTCCATATCGTCAGGAATGTTTTATCAGGAATTTTACCATTGTCTCCTTGTTTTTCGCGGTGGCGATGTCCAGTGCTGTCAGCCCCTCATTGTTCACTGCGTTCACGTCCGGCAGGCTGAAGTCAAGCAACAGCTCCGTCGCCTTTTTCACGCCGCTGTCCATGCAGCTTCCGGCAATGTAGTGCAGCAGCGTGTTGCCCCAGATGTCCTTCTTGCCGGTGTCCGCACCGGCTTCCAGAAGCATTTCGAGCGCATCCGCCTCTTCATTTCCGCAGACATTTCCATCGTAAGGTTTGTAAGGACTCTTGCCATCCCAGAAACGGGCATCGTACAGCAGCATCAGCGGGGTCTGTCCGCAGCGGTTGGCCGCGTTCACATCGACTTTGTTCTTCAGCAGGATGGGGATGGCGGCCCTTCCCCAGTTGCAGGCACAGTTGCGGCAGGCCAGCCCCAGTGCCGTGTTCCCCTCCCTGTCGGCAGACATCCCGATGTCCCATCTGTGGAGCAGCATTTTTTCCAGGAAGGCGGAGTAGCGCTCGGTATGTGACGAACTCAGCCTTATCTTGCTCGCGATTTCAAAGGCGGTGTCCTCGTTTCCGAAACGGTAATTCGGGTCTGCTCCTGCGTCAAGCAGCATGTCCGCCGGTTCCGGGTATCTGTCGAACCAGGACATGGCGCACGCCAGCGGGGACAGCCCGTAAAAACCGGTCAGGTCTCCCTTCTGCTCGCAGACGGTCTGCAACTCCACGCCCGATCGCAACAGGGCGTCCAGTGCCGTCAGGTTCTGGTTGTATATGGCCTGGAACACGTTCATGTTACCGTGCAGGGCGGCAAGTTCATCTTCTTCAGGGTCGCTGCCGGTGAGCAGCGCCGCTATCTTCATGGTTTTGTGACTGATGGCGCAGTCCCATGCGGTGGACCCCAAATTGGTCTTGTCTTCGGGGTCTATCTGTCCGCTTGCCAGCAGCAGGCGGACGAAATCCATCGATTCCTTGTCCTTGCCCTCATAATACGCCACTTTTTCTTCGCATTCGGCCTCTTTTTGTTTCCGCACTTCTTCGCTCATGGTGGTGCGTGAGCGGATTTCCTGCAAGTCCTGCACGGCACGTCGCAGATCCGATTTCACGTCTGCACCTTCACATGCCGCGTGCAGCACGTTCATGCCGCTTCCGTTTGTCTGGTCTATCCTGCAACCGGAATTGACGATGACCGTCGCCAGGCGGAAAAGCCCCCGCCGGGCGGCTTCTATCAAGGCGGTCGAGTCCGGGGCTGAACGTGACAGCCTCGACCCGTGTTCAAGCAGCAGGGCGGCTATCGAGGTCCTGCGGTCTTCCTCCGAACGGTTCTCGCACATGAAACTGGCCAGTGTGAACAAGGGAGTGCGTCCGTTGTAGTCCTTGGCGTTCACGTCGGCCCCGCGTGATATGCAGATACGGGCAGCTTCCTCGTCGGCAACGTGGCAGGCCAGGTGGAGCGGCGTGCGGTTCTCCATGATGTTGTCCCGGTCATCCACCGGAACCTCCCTGAAAGCCTGAAGTATCTCGTCCTCCGGTTTCCGGGTCTGGTACATTGAATAAATGTCGTTACATGTTACCATGATATGTTTCTTTTATGAGTTCGTTGATGGATTTGTATTTTCCGCCCAGCCGGGAGGCCGCATCCTTCATTTCGCCGTACAGGTGCAGCCGGTACGAATTGTACGCTTTCAGCTTCAGTATCTGTATGGCGGCTATGGAAGGCGGTGTGCCATACGGCATCGGACACAGGTCGGGACTGTCCTCATGTTCCCACCGGAGGAAATCTTCAGGCAAATCGTCCATGCGGGTATCCGTCAGGGACGGAAGTTGCCTTTCCGCTTCCATAAGCAGACGGCGGCACTCGCTGAACCACGACACACGGTAGCAACACAAAGCCTTGTTGTATGACAGGTACAAATCGGACTGGCCCATCCGGTCAAGACATCGGTAGGCAAAGGCGTATTCTCCGCCCTGCATATAGACGATGGCGGAGTTGAACAGCCGTTCCAGGTTTGGCGGAGGCATCTCCGGTCTATTTGCGGGAATAGTCTTCATGGCACGATTTCATTTTAGGTTCAAGGAATGCCGGGGCCTTTGCTGGAAAGCCGCACGGAAAAAGACAGCGGCACTCGGACACGGGAAACCCGCTGAACGAATGCCGCCGGACAAAAGTTCCGTTCCGCCTTGTTCCGAAAAACACGGAGGAACGCTGTATTTCTGATAAATGATTATCGGACATCGGGGATAACCGGACAGAATTATTCCTGGTAATCCTTTGATAATTAAATGTTTTATAATATCTTGACGCGCGAGTTCCTGTGTGTGTGTGTGTTTATACGGATTTCCTGATTTTCCAAATTTTCAGTCGTATAATACACCTTGTTTTCAGTATTTTTATGATTATAAATCAGGCTTTTAAGGCACATGGGAAAGGCCAGCCCGTCCCACATCCCGGCATGGGCAGGAAGTCCGTTCTCCATCATAAAAATGGAAGATAAATGTCCTATTTTACCTGTATGTTGCATAAAGATACAATTTGCCAAATACAAATGTAGGCAAAATTTTTATCCGGCAGTAGAAAAGTTCAGGCAAAAATTACGCGATGCCTTGATTTTATATTTTGTTCACATAATTTCTGCGCTTTGCGCCCTGTTTTCCAAATCCCGATATCCGTCATACAGGTATCGGATTGGTTTTCAATGTTTCCAGATTGAGATATAGCCCGTGATGCTCGATCATCCCGTAACGGAACATCTTCCAAAGGATGTTGCAACCGAGCTGCGCCAATGTGGAATTGATGAAGAGATCCTGCTTTTCCAGGGCCTCTGCAAGAGAGCAGCTCGGACCGGAATCGCTTTCTTTCACCCTCGCATACTTCACGAGACGGGTAACGACTTTCAGGGAAGCCACTGTCTCATACAGTCCGGATTCAGGCTGTTTGATCTTTTTAGGTATTGTCCCTATGACAACCTGCCCGGATGCCTGCGTGTTCCCGAAATCCATCCAATACAGGGGTGTGTCGTATGATCTGTATTCCGATACCGGCACCGCCTTCAGGATGTTCCACAGATTAAGGCGTGACTTGATGTTGTCCGTGCAGGTTATCGTGATGTTGGCCAGGTTGTCTCGCCTGGTGTCTTTCAGTATTACCGGATAGATGTCCGGAAAGGCTTTCCAGTCGTTGCCGAAGAAGTTGTTTATCCGCGTAATCAGGCATTGCGCCTTGTTCAATCCCACATCCGAAAGGCTGAAGAGCTGGCGCCCGATATTGCTTTCCGTCACGATGTCGGGATCATAGAGCGTCACGAAAAGTCCGGGATGCCCGAGAGCCCGGAGTGTTATGTCAAGCCTTGCCAGGCAGGTCAGCACCTGCGAGCCTGTCCCTCCCGCACCGATGAGGTTCACCGTCACCGGATGCTGCGGGTTGATGAGATAGCTGTCTGTGTAGTGTACTCTTTTCATTTCAGGATGTCTTTAAGTTTGAGATTTCGTAATGATTTCAATTCTCCGAGGTCGAAAGGTTTGTCCCTCGCTGCCTTTGTCACCAGCACGAGATTTGATCTGGTCGGATTCCCGTGGCCCCCTAAGTGGGAAAACTCTGTCAGCCAGAATTTCCTTTCCCAGTATTCAAGCAGGTTCGAGTAAGTCATGTCCCGTGGCTTTTCTATCCTGGCCGAACCGAGGCATACGCTTGAGCCTGTCACATTGAATAAAGGTGCCGCATAAAGGTCCGTCTCCCTGTCAGGCCGGTCATCCTTGTAGGCATAAACGTCCAGCTGCGAGTCCCTGGCTTCGTAGATGATTCCCGGCAGGTTGTATTCCGCATTCTCGATCCCGAGGCCGCTGACAAAATACATCATCCGTTTCCCAGGGGGATTATACCAGATGTATTTTTCGCATCCTTTGCGGGAATCGGCATACAGCAGGTTGGACGGCAGCCTGCCGTATGGCGTACTGCCGTGTGTCTCCGAATAGTTCCGTACCAGCTCGTTCATGAACTCGACCGTTACGGGATGTCCTTCGCCCATCTTTCCTTTCCCGTCAATGGACCGCTGTTCCAGGAAATACTTTTTATCCCCTTCATAAGTGTAGGCTATCAGTACCGCACGGGGACAAAGGGTGGCATGTATCATATTCGTAAGTTCATTTTTTCCCATCTTCTTTATTATTTGATATATGGTTTATGAATTTGTCCGACCATTTGAAAAAGCGTTCAGGGTAGTCGTCCTCCATTTTAAACAGGCTGTCCGTTTCCGGAGACAGGGCCATTGTGGTGACCGGAATCAGATCGTATGTCTCCAGCCTCTCGGAATTATATTGTTCCTCAAGACTTTCCGTCACAATGTCATGGATGTCATAAGCTATGCGTATCTGCCTGTCAAGATCCATCGGCCGATAATCCGGTTCCTCCTCGAAGAACGGGTCATAACAGTAGCGCATGATCGGCTTTTCCGGGAAAAGGAACTGCAGCCCCTCTTCCATCAGTTCCAGCAAAACCGCTTCCCATCCGTCCTGCGGGGAATATCTCCGTATGGCGGCTGGCAGGTTCTTGTAATAGGATGTGCTTTCCACCCTTTGCAGCAGCCTTCTGATTTTCCCGTTCCTGTATGAGCTGACGATGGCATTCCTGCGTCGTGTATCGTCTTCCGGTTCATCCCGGTCATCCGTTTCAATCCAGTCAAGCACCGTTTCCGTATCGTCACCGTCCAGAATCGTGGTTATCCCGTTGGCATTCGCCATACCGTTGATGAACGATATGGCGATGCGTCTCAGTACAGGGTTCAGTTCTTCCACAAATTTCACGGGGAAATAGTACAGCGTATATTCTCCCCATTCATGACATTTCCACAAGTTAAAGTACAGGCGCTGTCCCTGTTGTTCTATATTGACACCGACATCGTCCTTGAGCAGCGTTTCCATGTCATAGACCAGCTGGTCTATGCTTTCTCCGATATTCCTGCCGGGGACATGCCGGGCTTTTACCCCCGTGAGTTCCGCGTATCTTAGGTATGAGCCGAGCAGGTATTCGTAGTTGTCTTCCGTCAGGATATTGAACGGTTTCCCCTCATAGTCCTTTACAAGGAATCCGGGCACGCAGCAGGAGAAGACCGTATTCAAAAAACGATTATGGCACCGCTGGGCGCCGCAATCCTTTTCCGTTTTTCGGTTCCGTAATGGTTGACTTGTCCGGTTCCTTGTATGATGAACCTTGCAAGCTGCTCCATCTGAAATTCGCTTAAGAGTCTGCATGATTCTTCCTTTCCATTTTTATTTTTCTTTGCCATATCCGTCATCCTTTTGTTCCGATGGTTGTCTTGAACTCGTACTCAACCATATCTTCCTTGATGAGCGGCCCGTGCACGGTTGCCGTGGTCAGTTCCGGGTACATGTTGGAATAGTAGTTCATGACCATATCCGGGGTGAAATCCGTGCCTGGGTCAGCCAGAGTCACATACTCCGTTCCTTTCTTGAACTTGAATGAGCGTGTCATTCCTTTTACTTCGAGTGCCATAATCTTACATTTGTGGGTTGGTAGTATGGTATCTGTTTCCGCCTTTCAGCATTTCCATCGGGAAGTCGGGATATCCCGCATACTCTTCCGGGTTGTAATCCGGCTCGTCCTGTCCATAAGCGGACAGCCCGTCTTCCTGCGCCGCATATCCGTCGTACTGCGGTATGTTTTCCTCAAAGCATGCTACCGGCTGCGATGGCTGTGGAGCCGGATGCTGCCCGTATGCGCCCGGTTGCGGATATTGCCCTCCCTGTCCGGGGTACGGCTGCGCGTGGTATGGCTGTTGCCCGGGATAAGGAGCCGTTTGCTGTACAGGCTGTCGCGGCGGTATCGGCTGTCTGACAGGTTGCTGTCCCTGGCTTGCCGGATGCGGCTGCTGTGGAATGTTTCCCGGAGCCGGTCTTTGTATCGGACGGGATTGCGGTACCTGTTGCGGCTGCTGCTGTGACACCGGCTGTGGAGCCGGCTGTTGGTCAAAGGCCTCCATGCCGAACAGGCTTCCCTTGTTGAGCTCAGCGGTCTGCGCCTTGATCTTTTCCTCGATTTCCTTTACCTGCTGAGGGTTGGCATACGCTTTGGCTTGTCCGAGTACGGCCACGGCCTCCTTGTGGTTCTTTGCCGCAATCATCTCGTCCGCCTTCTTCATCAGTTTTTCATATTTTTCCCGTTTCTCTTTCTCCTCTTTGGTTTCTTTCGCTTTCATATCCTTGGCCGCCTTGCTGTCTTTCACTGCCTTGTCCGCCTGTTTCTCGAACTCTGCCATGTTGGCCAGCAGGCCTGATACTTTCTGTACGGGTCTTGCGATGGTCTGGAAGAAGCCGTTGTCAAGCTCTTCCGGTGTTCCGGACAGGGTCAGCGGCACGATATGGTTCTGGGCCTCGTCCTTGAGACCGTTCGACTTGGGCAGCACGGATACCGTCATGCCCGTGGTTGATTTGCGGATGACCATCGTGACGTCCACGCTTCCGGTCATCAGTTGGTTGAACTGTGTAAAGAACATAATCTTTCGTATTAAAATGATTAGACATTGGTTTCATGCGTCCTTGAAAAACTCCGCCAGCAGCCTGTTCCTGTCCGGATGCCGGCTGATTTCCAGTATCGGGTTCAGCAGGGCTGAGATATGTACCGGCCCGCTCCCTCTTGGCGGGAACTTCATGGCCGGTTCCGGCACCTGCACTCTGGGTTTTCTTGCCACGGGCATCCGCATCGGAGCCTGTGACGGTTGTCTTGTGATGATCGCTTGTCTCATGATCCTTATTGTTTTAATTGTGAATACTCGGGCTTTGGCAGCCCGTTGAACTACGAGGGCCCGGCGGCGGATGCTTCCGGAAAGGCAAGGTTTTCGGGAAAAATACCGCAGCCCTCCGGGCGAGGATGATTTTTTCCGAAACCGCTTGCGGCCCGACCTTGCCGTCCGACAAGAAGCATACGCCAACTTTGCCCTGTAGTTCCTCGGACTGCCGATGTCTGCGTCTTCCATTCCTGTCTTTCCATTTTTTCTGAGCAACGGACATGGCGATAAAAAAAGAGCCGTCCTCATCTGGATAGCTTCTTATATAACTGTAAATGTAAAATCCGCTATGTTCCACTTTGTCAGATCTTAGAAGACCAGAAAACTCAGGATGCACAGGATGATGGCGAGAGCCACGAGGAAACAGGCTATCCGGTAGAGGAACCTGAACAGTCCTCTGAAACATACGATGGCCACGGCGGTCCATATGGGGGATATGCCGTGCGAGTAAAGCCAGCTGAACACGATGGCGGCCGTGACGGCCAGTGCGGCAGTCTTTGCCCACCGGTTGCCGGTTATTTTCTTGATCCGTTCTATCGTTTTCATAATCTCCATGTTTTTAAGGGAATGCCATTCCCGTTTCCGGGGCCTTCCTGCGGACCGTCTCCACGGGCAAGGCTTTCGGGAAAAATACCGCAGCCCTTCCGGGCGAGGATGATTTTTCCCTGAAACCGCCCGCGGCCCGGCCTTGCCGGTGGAAACAGGCGGTCCGCGACCTTCGCCCCGTGAACCGGAATGGCTTCACCGCTTCTGTTTCTTCCCGTTCCCGTTTTTCGGGAACGACAGGGTCAGGTTGAAACCCGCGTCAAAAGCCAGGGCCGCATCGAAGGCTATCCCTTTCTTGCCCTTGAACCCTTTGATGAGCCGGGTGGAGCCGGAAGAGAAAAGCTGTTCCAGGTGCTGGTCCGTCAGTTCCTTGTTCAGGAACTTGCGGAACACGAGCAGGCCGCAGCCTTCATTGTCGCATTTTGCCGTCCTGTCCCTGAGGATGACATGGCCCGTCTTGCATTTGGGACAGGTGAACGTACGGACGGGAGCCGCCGGCAGGGAGAGTTTCAGAATCTCCCCGGTGGCCTTGCGGGTATAGTCCCTGATGGACGCCATGAACGTTTCCGGGTCGAGCGTATGCCGTTCTATCTGCGCCAGGGCGTTTTCCCAGCTTCCGGTCAGGGACACGTCCGCCACCAGCATGTCTTTCACGGCTCCGTAGAGGAGAAGTCCCTTTTCCGTGGGCACGAGGCTTTTCCCGTTCCGCTCAACATAGTCCCTCTTGAACAGGGTGGTGATGATGGCGGCTCTCGTGGCGGGCGTGCCGATCCCCAGATCCTTGACGGCTTCACGCGCCTGTCCGTCGGCGATGTCCTTTCCGCAGGTCTCCATGGCCGCAAGCAGCGTAGCTTCGGTATAGAGCGGCTTGGGCATGGTCTTCTTCTGCACCAGTCCGTGGCCCGATACCGGGACTCTGTCCCCTACGGCAAAGACGGCTTCCCCGTCGTTCAGCCCTTCCTCGTCCTCCTCCTTGTCCTCTTTCCTGCCGAATACCCCGCGCCAGCCTGGGCTGGTGACCGTGGAACTCTTCGAGCGGAAAACCGTCTCCCCGATACGGCACTCCATCAGCAGCGTCTCCTTTTTGCAGCAGGGCGAGAACGCTTCCAGCATCCGTCCGGCAATCAGGGTATATACGGCGGTCTCCGCTTCGGAAAGCCCTTCGGGGGCGATGCCGGTCGTGATGAGAGCATGGTGGTCGGTCACTTTCGCATCGTCCACGCTGCGGGTATTCAGGGCGCAGAGGTCGAACGCCTTCCCGTATTCCCGGAATTCCGGCATGGCTGAAATCTTTCCCAGCAGTTCCGGGATGTGCGCCATGACATCCTGCGGGATATGGCGGCTTCCCGTCCTCGGGTAGGAAACGAGCTTCTTCTCGTAGAGCGACTGGGCGATGTCCAGCGTCTTGTCCGCCGGCAGGTCGAGATGCACGTTGCAGTCCTTCTGGAGCGCCGTCAGGTCGTAGAGCAGCGGCGGTTGTTGCGCTACTTCTTTCCGTTCCACTTTGGTGATTTCCGCCAGGGAGCCGGAGGGAATGTCCCCGTATGCGGCTTCTGCCTCCGCCTTGTCGCCGAAGTTCCCGGCATGAAAGAAACGGCGGTGCGATTCCCGGCCATCCAGCGTAATGTGGAGTTGCCAGTAAGGAGTGGAGACAAATTCCCTGTTCTCCTTGAACCTTGCGCATATCATGGCCAGCGTCGGGGTCTGCACCCGCCCGATGGAACTGTTCGGGGAGCCGGAGACTATGGCCAGAGCACGGCTGGCGTTCATGCCCACCAGCCAGTCCGCCTCGCTGCGTGCC
>OKVE01000117.1_pt1 | contig 31017 bp, 25 predicted proteins | sample 1604781 | NCBI WGS metagenome assembly OKVE01 (sample SAMN01760918, study PRJEB22395) | human gut metagenome
AGTCTGTTTCGCTACCGCTGGAAAACATCGCCTGTATGCGCGCAATTTGATATTCCGCCAGCCTGTTTCTCAGGTACATACCCAGGAAAGCTGCTATGGGCGCGGTCAAAAACACAGCCCAGATTCCACAGATAGTTCTTTTCTTTCTGACAGTAAACCAGTCCTTTTTGATTGCGATCGTCAACATAGTCAGCATAGTTACCAGCATCACACAAGCTGTCCTGAGTGCCGGCAGGCTGTAAACTAATATTACTGGAGCAATCAGCCATAAGATTGCTCTTATCAGTCCCTTATATCCCCACCCATGATATTTATATAAAATTGCTCCATAAATTGGTACATAAAACATCATCAGCGAAGTAGCAGAGATTCTGAACATTCCAAATCCGATACTATACCGTACTCCATTAATATCGCCACCAAAGAAACCGGCCAAAAGCAAAATCCCCATAAAAATAATACAATACTATTATACAACAATTTCAAAAAAATAACAAGAATAACTATTGAAATAATTAAGGTAGTATAGTAAAATTTTCTTAAAAATAGAACTATGTAGAAGGCTATAAAAAGGAGGAAGAATTTTGAAAATTAAAGATATAAATAAACTTGAAAAGATAGCAAATAATATAAGGATAGGAATTATAGAACAGGTATATAATGCACAATCTGGACACCCAGGCGGTTCTTTATCAGCAACAGATATATTAACGGTATTATATTTTAACCAAATGAATATAGACGAAAATAAACCAAGTGCTCAAGAAAGAGATAGATTTATATTATCGAAGGGGCATTGTAGTCCAGCGTTATATGCCACTTTAGCAGAAAAAGGGTATTTTCCAAAAGAAAAATTAAGTACTTTTAGAAAATTTGGAGGAGAATTGCAAGGACATCCAGATATGAAAAACATTAGAGGGGTAGATATGTCAACAGGCTCATTAGGGCAAGGACTATCAGCTGCTGTTGGAATGGCAATTACCTCAAAAATGGATAGTGCAGGATGTAGAGTTTATTGTTTATTAGGAGATGGCGAAATAGATGAAGGGCAAATATGGGAAGCAACAATGACAGCAAGTAAATACAAATTAGATAATTTATGCATTATCTTAGATAACAATGGATTGCAAATAGATGGGAAGATAGAGGAGGTAGCAGGACTAACAAATATAGAAGGTAAATTTTCTAATTTTGGATTAAAAGTAATAAATGTAGATGGTCATAATATACCCAACTTAATAGACGCGTTTGACACGGCAAAGCAAACTAAAGGAGTACCTACTATAATAATTGCAAAAACAATAAAGGGAAAAGGTGTATCTTTTATGGAGGGCAAAGCAGAATGGCATGGAAAAGCGCCTAAACAGGAAGAATATGAGAAAGCAATTGAAGAATTGAGAAGAGGAGTTGAGTAAGGTGGAGGAAAAATTGAAAATAGCAACACGTCAAAGCTATGGCGAAAAATTAGCAGAATTAGGTGAGAAGAATAGAAAAATAGTAGTGCTAGATGCTGACTTGTCAGGAGCTACAAAGACAAATATATTTGCAAAAAAATTTCCAGATAGATTTATAGATGTGGGTATAGCAGAACAAAACATGTTTGGAATTGCTGCAGGACTGTCAACATTTGGAAAGATACCATATGCAAGCACATTCGCAATGTTTGCAGCAGGTAGAGGTTATGACCAAATACGAAATAGTATATGTTATCCTAAATTAAATGTAAAAATATGTGCTACACATGCAGGAATAACAGTGGGAGAAGATGGAGCAACTCATCAAATGATAGAAGATATTTCTTTAATGAGGACTATTCCCAATATGACAGTTATATGCACATCAGATGATACACAAACAAGATGGGCAGTAGAAGAAATATCAAAATTTGAAGGGCCAGTATATTTAAGGCTATGTAGACTACCAAGTGAAGTAATATATAAAAAAGAACATAAATTTGAAATAGGAAGAGGAGTGCAAATAGGAGAAGGAAAGGATGCAACGGTTTTTGCAACAGGAATTACCGTACAGGAAGCGTTAAAAGCAAAAGAAAAATTACTAGAAGATGGAATTGATATTAGAGTAGTGGATATACATACAATAAAACCTATAGACAAAGAATTAATTATAAAATGCGCAAAAGAGACAAAAAAAATAATTACAATTGAGGATCACAATGTAATAGGCGGGTTGGGAAGTGCAATATGTGAAGTATTATCAGAAGAACATCCAACAAAAATTATTAGAATGGGAATAAAAGATGTATTTGGAAAATCTGGAAATGCAGAAGAACTAATAAGATGTTTTGAAATAGACTCATTATCAATAGTTAAAAAGATAAAAGAAAACTAAAACACAAAAAGTACCAGAATAATTTTGGTACTTTTTGTGAATTTCTTGTGAAATTTATGAAAGTATATAAAATAGAGAAAAAGGCTATAAATAGTAATAAATACCTAAAAAAGTACATTTTTTTATAAAAAAAACTATTGCAAATAAAGGATTTTATTGTTATGATAATTACGAATAAAAACAAAATGTATAAAACGTTAAGGAGATACACATGATTGAATTTAGAAATGTTAGCAAAACATATGATACAGGAACAGAAGCAGTTCATAATGCAAATTTTGTAATAGACAAGGGGGAGTTCGCTTTCTTAGTAGGAAGTTCGGGCTCTGGCAAATCAACACTTATTAAGTTAATACTTAAAGAAGAAGAACCAACTAAGGGTAATATTATAATAAATGGAAGAGACACAACTTTCTTAAAACCAAGTAGGGTTCCATACTTAAGAAGAAGCATGGGAGTGGTTTTTCAAGACTTTAGGCTATTACCAGATAAAACAGTATATGATAATGTTGCCTATGCAATGTACATAGTTAGAGCAACACCAAAACATATAAGAAGACAAGTACCAATGGTGTTATCATTAGTAGGACTAAGTCATAAAGCAAAGGTTTATCCAAATGAACTTTCAGGAGGAGAACAACAAAGAGTAGCTTTAGCAAGAGCTTTGGTTAATAATCCATCAATGCTAATAGCAGACGAACCAACAGGAAATCTAGACCCAGAAACTGCTTGGGATATTATGACTCTTTTAAATGATATAAACGCAAGAGGAACAACAGTTGTAGTAGCAACGCATGCTAAAGATATAGTAGATAGAATGAAGAAAAGAGTTATCCAAATAGAAGAGGGTAACATCATAAGAGATGATAAAAAAGGTGGTTATAATAGTGAAATATAGTGTACTAGGGTATTTAATAGGAGAAGGATTTAGAAACTTTTTTAAGAACAAAAAATCCACAATGGCATCATTAATAATTATGTTTGCAACAATGTTTGTGTTTGGTATATTTTTTGTAATAGGAGAAAATGTTAATCATGTTATAAACGAAATAGAAGCACAACAAGGTATGCAAGTATTTATAAATAAAAATGCAACCCAAGAAGAAGAAAAGGATTTAGAAGCCAAAATAAGAGGTATAGAATATGTGAATAATGTAACATATAAATCTAAAGAAGAGGCTTTAAACCAAATGAAATCTGTGTTTAAGAAAACGCCAGGCTTGGTTAAATCATATGAAGAAGATAATCCGTTTCCAGCATCTTATGTTGTTACTCTTACAAACTTAGAGAAAAGTAAAGATGTTCGAGAAGAGATCAATAAATTCGAGAATGTATTAGAGATACAAACAAGTGATGACACAATAAGTGCATTAATTAAGATAGCAAATGGAGTAAAAACTATTTCTGGTGTAATATTAGTAATATTAATATTTGTATCTATATTTATAATTTCGAATACAATAAAATTAACGGTACATGCAAGAAGAAAAGAAATATCTATAATGAAATATGTGGGAGCAACAAATGGATTTATTAGATGGCCATTTATGGTAGAAGGTATTTTAATTGGCATTATTTCATCGTTTATAACAGTATTAATTTTAGGGATTACATATAATTCTGTTGCAGAAAAAATAATTACATCATTAGCAGGTGTGCGCGTTAGCTTGAACTTATTAACATTTTCAGATATGTTTAATTTATTAATTATAGTATATTTAGTACTAGGAATAGGAATTGGAACAATTGGTAGTGCTATATCGATGAAAAAATATTTGGAGGTATAATCTATTTATGAAAAGAAAAATGTTATGTATTATTTTAATTTTAATAACTACAACGCTTTTCTGCGGAGTTTCATTTGCAAGTAGAGAAGGAGAACTAAAAGAAGGAATTGGACAGAAGGAAAACGAAATAGAGCAAATAAAAAAAGAAAAAGATGAAGCGCTACAGGAAATACAAGATTTAACAGCCAAAATAAGTCAATATGAAGACGATATAAAAGAGTTAAAATATAAAATAAACAGATTAGAAATTTCAATAAAAGATAAACAGGAACAAATAGAAAAGCTACAAAAAGAGTATGAGGAAAAAGAAAAATTATTAAAAGATAGATTGGTTGCTATATATATGGCAGGAGAAACTACATATTTAGATGTTTTATTAGCATCAGAAGATTTAACTAGTTTAATATCTAACTACTATTTAGTACAACAATTAGCACAAGCAGATAATGAATTATTAACTTCAATAGAAAATCAAGAAAAAACTATGCAGGAAGCAAAGACAAAATTTGAAAACGAAAAAAATGAAGTGAATACTGCCAAAACAGAAATTGATAACAAAAATAATGCATTAAAGGCAAGTAAACAAGAAAAGCAAACTAAAGTCGATAATCTTAATTCTGATCAAAAGAAAATACAAAAGGAAATAGATGACATGGAGGCAGAATTACAAAAAATATATGATTCTGGTTCAAGAACAGATGGAGATGTATATTCGGGGCAATTAAGATGGCCACTTACTGGATATGGAAAAGATTGGATAACTTCAACATTTGGATATAGATGGCATCCAATATGGGGAACATATATAGGTCACAAAGGTGTGGACATAGGTGGAGACTATGGAGCTACAATAGTTGCGTCAGAAGATGGCGTTGTGGTAGATACCAATAGAGGTTGTACACATAATTATGGAAAGAGCTGGTCATGTGGATGTGGCGGAGGATATGGAAACTATGTTCAAATAAATCACAGTGATGGACTAACAACCTTATATGCTCATTGCCAAGCAATAAATGTAAGCATAGGACAACATGTAAAAAGAGGACAAGCAATTGCAGAAATGGGATCTACTGGATCTTCAACAGGAGCACATGTACATTTTGAGGTAATAATAAATGGAGTGCCTAAAAACCCTATGGATTATGTATAAAAATGTGAATATATATAATAAAAGGAATGGAAAATATATGAAAAAAAGAATAATTGTTGTAGTATTAATAATTGCAATAATACAAAGTTTTGGTATGTGTGTATTTGCAAATACTATAGATGAATTGAAACAGCAAAAAAAAGAAACAGAGGAAAAGCATACAGATATTAAAGAAGAATTATCAATAGAATTAGATGCAATTTGTGAATTAGATGCTGAAATATCAGAATATGAAAAAGAAATAGGACAGTTAGAAGGAAAAATAGAAGAACTTAATGCATCTATAAAAAATAGCGAAATAGAGATAGAAAATCTACAAAAAGAACATGCGGAAAAAGAGAAACTGTTAGAAGACAGATTGGTAGCTATATATATGGCAGGAAATACTACATATTTAGACGTGTTATTATCTTCAGAAGACATAACAAGCCTAATATCAAATTATTATATGGTACAACAATTGGCAGAAGCAGACAACAAGTTACTAGAAACAATAGAAGAACAAGAAAATAAAATTCAATCTACAAAACAAAAAATGGAAAACGAGAAAAAAGAAATAGATACTGCTAAAAGGGAAATAGAAGATAAAAATAATGAATTAAAAAGCAAAAGAGCAACAAGACAAGAGAAGGCAGATAATTTATCAGCAGAAGAAAAATCATTAAAAGATAAAATAGAAGAATATCAAAATTCAATAGACAAAATGGAAGAAGAATTAGCAAAGGCATTTGAAAATAGTAATTACGAGTCAACATATAGCGGTGGACAAATGGAATGGCCTATTCCGGGAGAGTATTATATAACCTCTTATGTAGGATGGCGCTGGGGAAGAATGCACAAAGGCATAGATATTGGTGCAGATGAGTATACACCAGTAATAGCAGCAGAAGCAGGAGAAGTTATAATTTGTACATATGATACAGGTGGTTATGGATATTATATAGCAATAAATCATGGAAATGGATATATAACGTTATATGGTCACTTGAATGAGCAATTAGTTAGTGTGGGGCAAAGAGTTGCAAGAGGGGAAAGAATAGCACTTTCTGGAAATACTGGTGGTTCAACAGGACCGCATTTGCACTTTGAAGTAAGGTATCTAAGCTCAGGAAGGGCGGATGCATGGAATTTCTTTTATAATGCAGAAGTTAAAAATCCATTGGATTTTGTATAAAAAAATGATATAATAATAATAGGGTCAGTAAAAACCACTGACCCAATTACATTATATAGTGGATTGTAACAACCAAAATATAACCACTAAATAAAAAGATAGTGTAAAAGTAATCTATGAAAAATGTAGGGGCGATTTTAATCGCCTGCACTTCGAAGAAATTACTAAAAATAAAAAGAACGGAGGAGAGAGATGAAAGAAACTTTGAAAAGAATACTTTTAATAATAAGTATTTTGATGTTATGCATGATGTTAATAGGTAAAAGTATTGCCATAAACATGGTAGACTTAGATAAACAAAAAAAAGAAGTTTCTGAAAGGTTAAACCAAAAAAATAAACAATTAGAATATGTAAAAGAAGAATTAACAACCGCGCTCTTAGAAATACAAAAGCTAGAAGATGAAATATTGCAGTATGAAACAAACTTAACAAAGTATGAAGCACAGATAAGCAAATTGCAAAAATCAATAGATAATGCCATAGATAAAATAGAAATAGCTCAAGAAGACTGTGAAACAAGAGAGGAAATCTTAAGAGATAGATTAGTGGAAATGTATAAAGCTGGAGATGTAACATATTTAGATGTATTGCTTTCATCAAAAAGTTTAACAGAATTTATTTCTTCATATTTTTTAATGAGACAAATAGTGGAATATGATAATTTATATATAGAACAAATAGAACGAGAAAAAAATGAATTAGAAGAAACAAAAACGAAAAAAAGCGGAAAAACATATAAAAAAATACAAAAAAACAATGATACAACAGCCGTTTTCATACTCTTTATTATCCTTTGCCCTGACGATGCCATAACTCAAAACATGATTAAACAAAGCGTAAAACGTCTTAAATAAAAACAGCCGACAACCGGCATTGAAATATTTTTTATAAATTTGCTGATACTCTAAAATTAAGGTTTCCACCTGCCTTAAACTAAAAAAGATATATTATGAGAACAACACATCCGACAATCAACACCGGGTATCCGTAATGCCTTGCCGAACCGCAGCCGAAGCAGAAGTACAAGTTTCTACGGCCCGAAGTATTTTCTTGCGCAATTTCATTACGTCACGGAACGAACAACAGGCTGAATGATTTTTGGCTAAAGGAAATGCCATGTTTTAAATTTTATATGCAAACCAAACAACATAAAAGTTTTACGGATATGAGATTTTTCACAACACTATTATTGTCGGTAACCGCTATTTCAGCTTTTTCACAGCCCAAAGGGATAAAATGTATATATTCATCATCAATGGAGGTCAACAAGGGTGTTTATGAGATGGAAAATGAGATTGCAAAAAAGATGGTTATACGCGATATTCAGGAAGACAAAAAGATATATTCGCTAACAGCCGTCGGCAACAAATATCTTTTTACGAAAGAGCCCGAAAGTGTTGACAAAGTGCCGCTTATGGTTGATGAAAGGAATATTTACGTAGACCTTGACGACAGCATAAAAGTTACCCAGAGTGAATTCGTCAACAAGCTATACCTTGTAAAGGGACATGCCAACAGACTCGACTGGGACGTAGAGGAAAAAACTGAAAACGTACTCGGAAAGACCTGCTATAAGGCAACGCTCAGGCAAGACCCGCGCATCACGGCGTGGTTTACGCCCGAAATTCCTTTTGCGTGCGCCCCTCTCGGATATTACGGACTGCCCGGACTTGTGGTAAGGATAACCACACCTGCATACACTCTCAGCCTTGAAAGCATGACAGAAGTTGACAACATCGAACTGAAAGAGCCTACGGAAGGAACGGACATAACTGAAGAAGAATATTCAGAAAAAGTTGACCACAACTACAAAAAGCTGTTAGACAGCGCGGACAAGGTGACATATATGGAATAACGCGATTGTCAACGCTACCGCAAAAGGTTATGCGTCAAGCCACAAACGGCTGTAAATTCAAGAACAACATATGCAAGCTGTAGCTATAACAAAGCGGCCAAATATAAATATTCGGATTAAGCCAATAGTGTTATTAAAAATATATTAAATTAAAATTATTTTATATGTTTTAATTTGGGAAATAAGAATTTATTAGTTATATTTGCAACGATTGTTAAAACTTATGTTTAACCTTTTAAACGTAATGAATTATGAAAAAGTATTTATTAAAATCGTTGTTAGCTGTTGCAACATTGTTTTTGGGTTCTAATGCGGTTTCGGCAACAAACAGCAACATTGCATTCCAATCAACGCCTGAACTTGAAATGCAGGCACCAACACCAAATGTTCCTGATGTTTATGTAGAGACATGGTCAACAACAACAGATGACAACTTAACCATAATAGTCATGAGAACTGTTGTAAAACTAAATGGAACTATCATCAAAGATGAGACAGAAATTATTGTTACGAAATAATCAATAATATAATTGATCATTAAGTATGAAAATTATAACCACATTTATTATTTCCATTATATCCCTTGGGGTTTATTCACAGCCCAAAGGGATAAAATGTATTTATGCATCCACCATGCAGGTGAAAAAAAGTTATTACGACATAGAAAATCCGATTGTGAGAGACACTATCATACAAAGGACGAAACAAGACCGCAAAGTGTATTCTCTCACAATATCAGACAATAAATCCCTATTTAAAAAAGAGCCGGAAAGTGTTGACAAAATGCCGCTACTTACAGATACACGAAATATATACATAGACTTCAACGACAGCTCACGTATAACCCAAACTGAACACGGTGGCAAAATGTATATCATAAAAGACAAGGCAAACACCCTGGAATGGGAGATTTCGCCGGAAACAGAAATCGTACTTGGAAGAACATGCTATAAGGCAACACTTAAGGGAAACAACAAGATAACGGCATGGTTTACACCTGACGTGCCGATGGTGTGCGGACCTCTCGGATACTACGGACTGCCCGGACTCGTGGTGAGGATAAAAATTCCTGTATACACACTTGACCTTCAAAGCATTACCGAAACAGACAATCCGGAGATGAATATTCCTAAGGAAGGAGAACTTATAACAGAAGATGCTTATAAAGCAAATGCCAACAAGACATATAAGGAATTGCTTAACAGCGCAAAAAAAGTAACTTATTACGAATAAATCAGCAACACTTTACAGAAGGATGTCCTTTATCCGGCTACGTCTTTTTATAGTGCTGGCTATATGCTGTATATGGTCTGTTTCGGCCCATGCCCAGACCATAATCAGCGGTCACGTCAAAGACTTGCAGGGAGAGGCCGTGGCCGGCGCCACGGTGCTGCTGTATTCCGACAGTCTGCTGACGCCGCCGATGAAGGGCTACGCCATAACCCGCAAGGACGGCTCTTACAGCATATCGCCAAAATCGGGCGGCGACATGTGGGTGCAGGCAAAGTGTCTGGGATATAAAGACCGCAAGGTAAAGGCAAGAGTGAAGCCCGAAAGCACCGACATTGTGATGGAACACGACGAAAGGTCGCTGAGCGAGATCGTCGTGAAAGGCACTTACACGGGAATAAAGATGGCCGGCGACACCGTGAAGTTTGACACAGGCCACTTCAGCAACGGCTTTGAAAACAGCGTAAGCGATATACTTGAAAAACTGCCGGGCGTAAGCGTGAGCGAAGGCGGCAACGTGTCTTACGGCGGAAAGGCCGTGGACAAGCTGCTGATAGACGGGCGCGACCTGTTTACGCGCGAGTCTGACGGCCTCGTGATAAAGAACATGCCCGCCGACGTTGTTGCAGGAGCGGAGATAATTAAAAACTATAAAGACGGCACGCCGGGCAGCAACTACGGGCGCAGGGACAACACCGCGCTGAACATCAAGACCAAGGGCCTGGGCCGGCTGTCGGGATATGCCGACGCAAGCGGCGGCTACAAGGACAAATACAACGCAAAGTCGTTTACGCTCGGCGCAGGCAACAGGCTCTCGCTGACGGCCATTCTGTCGGGCAACAACACCGGCACGCCCGTATTCTCGCTCAACGACTACCTGAGCCACATGGTGAGCGGCGGCAACGTAACGGCATCGGGACAGACCAGCATAAAGATATCCGGCGCAGAGACATCGCTGCTGTACAGGCCCGACAACCTGTGCAAGGACATGAACAACATGGCCACGCTCAACGCGAAATACAAGGCGTCAGACCGGTTAGAGATAAACGGCAGTCTGCTTTTCAACCACTCTGACACCCACAGCCGGACGGAAAGAGACGAAACTTACCTGTCGGCCGACACGCTGGTGAGGAGCGCGTCGCTGACCGACAACCGCGGAAACTTTCTGACGGCGAAGCTAGCGGCTGACTGGCGCCCCACGGACAAGGCGCAACTGCGCTGGAACATAAAGGCCGGCATGAGCGACATCAGCCTCGGCACAGCAGCCACCAACAGCGGAACAAGCGGAACCAAGTATGACAATACGGCAAAAAACAACGGGCGCGACATAGAGAGCAATGTCTCGCTCAACGTGTCGGCAGGCAAAGGACTGCTGTTTGTAAACGGCAACTTTGCATGGAACGACGACAAAGACCGCAGCATGCTGACAACCAACCGACGGCTTCTGCCCGTTGACTACGGCACGGCAGACAACGGCGGCAACGACTTCTACATAAGCCAGCACCGCACGACACGCCGGCTGAGCATAGGCTCTGAGGCGGGCTACAGCCTCAACCTGATGAAGTGTGTCAGCCTCAACGCGTCGGTGTCACAGCAGCATGAGCAGAACACACTGAGGCTGACATCGGAACAGACAGCCGGAGGCGAGGACAAGATACAGACCGACGAATATTCGGCCAACATATTTGCACGCAACACCAAGGGCGCGCTGAAGGTAAACGCCGGCGCATCGGTGACGGTGGAGCGCAGCAGCATAACCGGCCGACAGAGCGAAAACAGGGTTAAGGTGTACCCGTCGCTTAGTCTGAGCTACGACTTCAGCAACGCCCACAGCCTGTCGCTCAGTCTGTCGAGAACAAAAAACCGCACCGAAACCGCCAAGATGTCCGCGCTGACGCTGATCGACTCGTACAACGAAATGACGGCGGCATCGGCCATAGACACGCCGTTTCAGACCGGCACAAGCCTGTCGCTCAACTATAACAACTACAACACCGCAAGCCAGACCTATCTCACCGTGTATGCCAACATGCAGCGGCAGGACCATGCGCTGACGCCCGTGGTGAGTCAGGAGGGCACAACAAGCACCGTGGCATATGCCTACGGCAGCCATGCCGACAACATATACGCAATGGCAAACCTTGAGAAAAGACTGTCGGCAATACCTCTCAGCATAAAGATTAACCTGACGGCAAACTACGTGGAGTCACCGTCGGTGCTCAACGGCATGGACAACACCTCAACGCTGAAGTCGCTGAAGGCCAAAGCCGTAGTGGCGTCAAACTTCCGCTCTATGTTCAACGGCGAAGTATCATTAGCCTACTCGCGCCGCATCAGCGACATTGCATCATCAAGCATAAAGACCGACATAAGCGGCATTGATGCCGGAGGCAAGCTGTATGTAAAGACAGGCCGTCTGAAGTTTACGGCAAGCATGGCCTACAGCCACAGCAAGACAGACACATACAGATATGACATTTACGACGTCGGACTCAGCGCCGAATACAAGATCAGGCGCCTTACGCTGAAGCTGAGCGCAGAGAATGTGCTGAACCTCGACAGCAACAGCTGGATAAACACGCTTGTTACTCCATATTATTCGGCAATAGAAAGATACAACAGAATGCCCGGCTGCCTGATGGCCGGACTGAAATGGACCTACTGACGCCGCCCTGACTTCACTGCCGGAGATACCGGCCAAAGCAAACAACACAACTTGCCGGGCATACACTGCACGACATCCGGCAAACAAAAAAGACGCATATCATCATGCAAAAGACCACATACGGCAATACGAAAGGTGGCCTTTTGCAATGTAAAAGGTGGCATATCAGAACGCAAAAGGTGGCCTTTCGCAATGCAAAAGGTATGCTTTTACAATACAATATGTGCCATCTGATATTATAAAAAGGATATGGTTGTTGTAAAATCATAGTCAGTTGTAATAAACGAGAAAAAGTTTCGTAAAAACTCATCACTCGTCACATTCGGGTGTAACGAATTGACAGACAACATGTTAAAGCGTGACGAGTTGAATTTTCAACTCATCACATTCATCATCTGCAGCAAAAAAATGTTGATGTTTTCTGATTCCGGTTGACTTCAAACAGCCAATTTTCTGATTTAGGTTGACTTCGGCTCATCTTATTACTGCCGTCGGTTGACGTAAATACGCACATTTTTACCATACACAGCCTTGTAGGGACACACCCCAGGTGTGTCCAAATCACGCATTATCGAATAAAATCCTCCGCAATATATAATCAGGCATAAATATCTGTTATATTGTCAGTTACATTAAAATATCAGCAAATCCTTGGGACAGAAATATATCCACATTATTCATCAAAATGATATTGCCGGACATAAAATTTATACGTAATCGGGCTGTGGACGCACCTGGAGTACGTCCCTACGTTTCGAATGTCATGTAAGGCATGTAGATATACCATAACATCAGTTCTTTTCCCAACTTCTAAAGCCGATACTACCAACAAGGCTAATGACTTTAACTCCTAGCTCACCTCAGTGAGCGATAACTCCTTTAACTACTCTAACTCCTTTAAAAAGCCACTCCCCATCCCCTGTGACGAGTTAAGAAATAAACTCGTCACACTTTAACCATCTGTAAATCAACCAATTAAACGGCTTTGTGACGAGTGACGAGTTTTTAAAAAAACTTTTTTACTTTTATCTTCTACTATAAAAAGCAATACACAAAAATCACAAGACGTCCGGCAGGCAACAGGCATAAGAAAATAAATATATTATACAACATAAAATCGGGGATAAAGCGCGTAAACATCAAATAATAAGCCGTTTAACGGGCATTTATTTTGCATTTCGCCCGACTTGCACTATATTTGCACCTGATAATGCAAAACAGAAAATGAAAACAAACAAGATAACAACGCTTTGCGCCGCCATAGCCATGATGGCGGCAATGGCAGGATGCACAGGCAACGACATGAAGAAAGAGGCCGAAGGACTGCTCGACAACGCACGCGAGCAATTCGGCAAAGGACAATATAAAGAGGCTCTCGCCACGATAGACTCGCTGCGAAAGAAATGCCCCGAGGCGATAGACGAGCGCAAAGCCGCACTGCGCCTGTATCAGGAGATAGAGCTTAAGCGCGCACAACTGAACGTTGAGAACGCCGACAAGGCTCTGCAGAAGATTGAAGGCGAGTATGAGCAGATGAAGAAAACCGTGGAAGACCTGAAGAGCAAGGGCATAGCCACGGCAGAACAGCTGAAACAGCTGACGCTGACAAGAGTTAAGCGCGACTCGCTGAAAACGGTGTTCGACGTTGAATGTGCCAAGATAAAATATATAAACAAAAGGATGAAAGAATAATGCCCAAGGCATGCCTTTTTTATTAATTAATATTTTATATTGGCCGTATATCGTGTAAAATTAGTAACTTTGCACCCGAATATTCAGAATATATGTCAAAAGACAATCAGAAAACAGAAGAACAATTCAAGAGCGCCATGGCTGAATGCCGCGCGCTGTTTGCCAAGAAACTTCACGACTACGGTCCGTCGTGGCGCATACTGCGCCCATCGTCGCTCACCGATCAGCTGTTTATCAAAGCCAAGCGCATACGCAGCCTGGAGATAAAGAAAGAGTCGCTCGTGGGCGAAGGCATACGCCCCGAATTTATGGCGCTCGTCAACTATGGCATCGTGGGCCTGATACAGCTCGAGATGGGATTTGCCGACGAACCGGACATATCGGCCGACGAGGCGCTGGCCATATATGACAAGAAGGCCGACGAGGCGCTGAAGCTGATGATAAGAAAAAATCACGACTACGACGAGGCATGGCGCTCGATGAGAGTGAGCAGCTATACCGACTTTATACTTACAAAGATACAACGCGTAAAGGAAATAGAAGACATCCACGGGGCCACCCTGGTGTCTGAAGGAATAGACGCCAACTACATGGACATAATCAATTATGCCGTGTTCGGGCTGATAAAACTTTCTTAAACATTGACGATGCACGCAAGAAAAGCCATAACGGGAATATTGGTCAACGTCTGCCGCCTTGTAATATCGCTGACGTTTATCTTTTCGGGATATGTCAAGGCTATAGACCCATTAGGCACACAATACAAGCTGCAGGACTATCTCAACGTGGTGCAGCTGGGTCAGTATGTGCCCGACTATATCACGCTTGTCGCATCGGTGCTGCTTGGCGGACTGGAGTTCTGCCTGGGCGTGTTCATTCTTTTTGCCATACACCGCCGCCTCGTTTCGCGACTTGTGCTGCTGTTCATGGCCATAATGACGCCGCTCACGCTGTGGCTCGCCGTTGCCAATCCGATAAAAGACTGCGGATGTTTCGGCGACGCCGTCATACTGACCAACTGGGAGACGTTCTATAAGAACATAGTGCTGCTGGCGGCAGCCATAGTGCTTTGCGTCAAGCCTCTGGGCATGCCCCGCTTTATCAGCCGCTCAAACCAGTGGATTGTGGTAACCTACACCATTATCTTTATCCTCTTTTCGAGCAGCATGTGCCTTTACACCCTGCCTACATTCGACTTCCGCCCCTATCACATAGGCGCCAACATAAAGAAGGGAATGGAGATACCCGAAGGAGCAAAGGGACCTGAGTTTGAGACTACGTTTATTCTTGAGAAAAACGGACAGCGCAAAGAGTTTACGCTCGACAACTATCCCGACTCCACATGGACGTTCATCGACAGCAAGACGGTGCAGATTTCAGAGGGATATGTGCCCCCTATCCACGACTTCTCGATACAGACCACCGACGGAAGCGAAGACATAACCGATAGCGTGCTGAGCCGCCGCGGCTACTCGTTCCTGCTCATATCGCCGCATCTTGAGAAGGCCGACGACACCAACTTCGGCGACATTGACCAGATATACGAATATTGCCAGAACAACAACTATCCGTTCTACGCGCTTACGGCAAGCACCGACGAGGGCATTCAGCACTGGCGCGACATAACGGGAGCCGAATATCAGTTTTATCTGACCGACGAAACCACGCTGAAGACAATAATAAGGAGCAACCCCGGACTGCTGCTTCTGAAAGACGGAGTGGTGATAGGCAAATGGAGCCACAACGACCTGCCGCAGCTAAACGACCAGTCGCCTAAGCTCGAACGCACCGAATACGGCCAGATGCCGCAGAACTCTGTTACGGGCAAGATTTCAAAAATAGTGCTGTGGTACATACTTCCGCTGCTGTTGCTCACCTTTGCCGACCGCACATGGAAGTTTACGAAATGGATAAAAGAGAAAGAACATTCAAACAAAATATACCAACTTTTTAAAAGAAAGAAAAATATGAGAAAGAAAATTGTAGCAGGTAACTGGAAAATGAACATGAACCTGCAGGACGGTATCGCCCTGGCAAAAGAACTTAACGAGACTCTTAACAACAACAAGCCTAACTGCGGCGTAATCATCTGCACACCGTTCATCCACCTGGCAAGCATAGCACAGTTCCTCAATCAGGACGTGATAGCTCTCGGCGCTGAAAACTGCGCAGACAAAGAGAAAGGTGCTTTCACAGGCGAAGTTTCTGCAGAGATGGTAAAGAGCACAGGTGCTCAGTATGTTATTCTCGGCCACTCAGAGCGCCGCGGATACTACGGAGAGACTCCTGAGATACTGAAAGAGAAAGTACAGCTCGCACTGAAGAATGGTCTGAAAGTTATCTTCTGCATCGGCGAAAGCCTTGAGGAGAGAGAAGCAGGCAAGCAGAACGACGTTGTTAAGGCTGAGCTTGAGGGCAGCGTATTCAACCTCACAGCTGAAGAGTTTAAGAACATCGTTATTGCATACGAGCCGATCTGGGCTATCGGTACAGGCAAGACTGCCACAGCAGAGCAGGCTGAAGAGATTCACGCTTACATCCGCAGCATAGTAGCTGAGAAATACGGAAAAGAAGTTGCTGAGGACACATCTATCCTCTACGGCGGAAGCTGCAAGGCAAGCAACGCTCCTGAGCTGTTTGCTAAACCTGACATCGACGGCGGACTCATCGGCGGCGCTTCACTGAAAGCTGCTGACTTCATGGGTATCATCGACGCATGGAAATAATCTGAAACATTAAACGGGATGGAGGGCGGAACAGCCGTAAAGGCATAACCGCCGCCTAATCCCGTTTACTTATTTAACCTTATAAAACTCAATAACCCGAAAATGATGAAACAATTCGCCGTAATATTTTTACTGACATTGGGCTTCAGCATCAACACCGAAGCGCAATCATTTCTCAACGACCTAAGGACAGACAAGTCGGGACAGGGAACCGTGACCGTCAGTCAGAGCAAAGAAATCGACGAATTGGTAAACAACGCCAAGCTGGTAAAGTCGACCCCTGTAACGCAACCCACCCAAAGCACAGGCCACACCGGCACGTCTACAGCTACACGTCGCAACGAAAGCACGAGCCATAACAATGCCGTAGCCGAACACCCCCAGCAACAGCATCACGTTCAGGAAAAGAAAGACACGACAGAAGAACCGCTCAGAGAGCAGCATTCTGCATCAGCCAGCACCGGATCGAGCTATGAAGTGCCGACAATCAACACGGCAAAGAAGGTGATGCGCAACAGCAGAAGAATAACAGGCTACCGCGTTCAGGCTTACGCAGGAGGCAACTCACGCGTTGACCGCCAAAGAGCCGAGAACATAGGCAACGCCATAAAGATGAGGTTTCCCGACCTCCCCGTTTACGTACACTTCTATTCTCCACGCTGGATTTGCCGCGTAGGCAACTTCAGAACGTATCAGGAAGCCAGCAATGTGCTCAAGGAGATAAAGAGCATGGGCTATAAGCAAGCCTGCATTGTAAAAGGAAAAATCACCGTAGGATATTAATATTCACCATACCGGCACCGCACATACGCAACTGCCGGAAAAACAAGACAAGCTGCACGGCATGAACATTGACCATGCCGGCAAACTATTTATTACAAAATAATCCATATAAGATAATGAATCCCGAAACAGAATTCCGTGAAGGTCTTGACGACCTGGCATCACACTATAAAAGTATTATTGAACTTCTCGGCGAAGACTCTTCGCGCGAAGGCCTGCTAAAGACACCTATGCGCGTGGCCAAAGCCATGCAGATACTTACACGCGGCTATACGCAAGACGCCCATAAAGTGCTGCTCGACGCGCTCTTTGAAGAGAAATACAACCAGATGGTGATAGTTAAGGACATTGACTTCTTTTCGCTGTGCGAGCACCACATGCTGCCGTTCTACGGCAAAGTGCACGTGGCATACATACCCAACGGATACATCACCGGCCTGAGCAAGATAGCACGAGTTGTCGACATATTCAGCCACAGACTGCAAGTGCAGGAGAGAATGACCCTGCAGATAAAAGACTGCATACAGGAAACGCTTAAACCGCTCGGCGTAATGGTGGTGGTTGAAGCCAAGCACATGTGCATGCAGATGAGAGGCGTTGAGAAACAAAACTCTATAACAACGACAAGCGACTTCTCGGGAGCATTCAACCAGGCAAAGACGAGAGAAGAATTTATGAACTTGCTCCACAGCGAAGTAAGACATATATAAACGGCTTGAAAATAAACACGGAGTGCATTATCTTAAACTTTTTTAACAATAAGCGGTGCAAGATTTGTGCCGCTAAACTATTTACTGATATAGAATATTCATAAACATTAAAAAACAAAAATTAATTAACATGAAAAATTTATCAAGACTGTTTGCCATTCTGATTTGCTGCACAATGGCAGTTTCATTAACATCATGTCTCGGAACTGACGACGACTCAGGCATTGACGCAGAAACTTACCAAAAATGGCTCTCACAAATGAGCGGCACCTATTATGGCGGAACATCATATCAGACAAAAAACAGAGTTTATTTCATTAACGACACCATAACAGACAAGAACAACAAGAATAAGCTTGACTCTATCACCGGAATAACAGCCTCATATTATAAAGGCGACTCAACAATAGTTGTCAACGGTATTTCAGGAAGAGTGCTTGCTAAGGAGATTAAAGACAACGACGCACTGAAAAAGGCTCTCGAAGAGGCTTATTCACCTACACTGAAAGCAAAATTTGTTATTTACAACATTTTGAATTCAAACATAGCTTATTATCTTGCTTATCCTTATGACATAACATATCCGGAACTTAAATACAACGGCGAAACTCATAAAGTATCGTTTAAACTTTACTCTCCAGCCATTGGTGCATATCAGTACACCGCAAATGCAGAACTTAACGTGATTGATTTTTATGTCCTTGGCGTTTATGTTGACGACAAACTGGCTTACACGATATGCGACAACACAAATAATGAAGACCAGATGAAAAAAGCTTTCCTTGAAGTTGTTGTAGGAAGATAATAACAAAAAGACATAATATTTGGTTCAATTTCATTTTAGTTAAATCCACGGCATTTATCTCAATGCTGTGGATTTATTTTTTATGCCGCTACTTATTTTACGCAGCCCGGCTTTGTGCATAGCCGAAATTTTGTTAACTTTGTAGAGAATTTGTATCCGAAAGCACGACATCACAGAAAGATATTCAACGGAGCAGAAATATAAAATATTTATACTGAAAAACATTAATCAACAAACAACAGAAATTATGAAAGCAATACTAACCCTATTAGTCGCGCTCATCACAACGCTGACTGCATCGGCACAGAATCTTGACGGCAGCTGGACAGGCAAGCTTAACGTTGGACAAGCCACGCTGAACATTGTGTTCAACATAGCCAAAGACAAGGACAACAAGCCTGCTTGCACAATGGACAGTCCTGACCAGAACGTGAAAGGCATACCTGCCGAAATAACCATAACCGACGAAACAAAGGTGAAAATAAGCATACCAGCCATAATGGCTGCCTTTGAAGGCGAGATGAAAGACGGCATACTGAAAGGCACATTCAGTCAAAGCGGTATGTCGTTCCCATTGGAAATGAAGCCCGGAAAGGTTGAGCGCAACAGGCCGCAGACGCCTAAGGAGCCTTATCCGTATAAGACAGAGGAGGTGACATTCACCAATGCTGAAGACAACGCCACCCTGAGCGGCACGCTGACCTACCCCACGGGATATGAAAAGATGAAGAAGGGCACGGTGCCTGTTGTGGTGATGGTTACCGGAAGCGGACAGCAAGACCGCAACGAGGAGATTTTTGAGCACAAGCCTTTTCTCGTAATAGCCGACTTTCTGGCACGCAACGGCATTGCATCGCTGAGATATGACGACCGCGGCATGGGCAAGTCGAAGGGCGACATAGCAAATGCCACAACTGAAAACTTTATGAAAGACGCGCTTGCCGCCGTTGAATATGTGCGCGGAACAAAGGGTTTCGGCAAAATCGGAGTGCTCGGCCACAGCGAAGGAGGGTGCATAGCATTCATGATTGCAGCAACGGGCAAAGCCGATTTCATTGTAAGCATGGCAGGAACAGGCGTCAGGGGCGACAGCATTCTGATGGAACAGAACCTCATACTACTCAAGATGAGCGGTTATACTGACAATATGTGCGCCGGATATGCAAAGGTGCTGCGTGGTGTTTACGACTCCATTATAGACAAAAAGACAACCGATGACGCCAAGGCTGTGGTTAAAGAGATTGCCGCGAAGGCAGGAGCCAACCTGCCCGAATCTGCCACTGACAACATGGCAAAGATTATAGAAATGAACAATCCGTGGCTAAACTATTTCATTGCCTTCGACCCTCGCCCGTCTATATCCAAGACAAAATGCCCCGTAATGGCCATAAACGGCAGCAGCGACACACAGGTTATAGCCTCAACCAACATCGGAAGCATAGAGAAACTGCTGCCTAAGAACAAGAAGAACATGATTAAAACATACAGCGGACTTAATCACCTGTTTCAGCACTGCACAATGGGCACTGTGAACGAATACGCAAATATCGAGGAAACCATATCGCCCGAAGTGCTCAACGATATTGCTACGTGGATTAATTCGGTGAAATAACTTACAATGATATACAGACATAAAAAGAGCGACAACTTATGCAGCTTGTCGCTCTTTTTTATGTTTATAACTTCAATATAATACAACGGTCCGTAAATGTCAATTGCATTAATATACCAGATAGCATAAAAAGAAACTGGGCTAACATGCTGAATAATCAACACATTAGCCCAATTTCTTGGTCGGGATGACTGGACTCGAACCAGCGACCTCACGCCCCCCAGACGCGTGCGCTAACCAACTGCGCTACATCCCGTCCTTATTTGCGGGTGCAAAAGTACACACTTATTATGACATCTGCAAACTTTTACGCGTTTTTTTTGCACTTTCAACGTAAATATTTATTAAATACAATCCTTTTAAAGCCTTTTCATGCTCAATAAGGACACATAAATATTGATTAAAGATAATGCTCAAAACCAACCCTTATATATGACTTATAAAGGAAGATATGCACATTTTTACAACGCAAAACCAATAATATCAGCTGCATCATTCTATCCGCAATAATCATAAAACAGTGCATCAGTTGTAAACAAAGTTTAACCATTGAGGCCTTTGCATTAACACAACAGAAATCATTATTCTACAAAGAACTATACGCCGACAATCATTCAAAACACCTAATGACAGCGCAAAATGATGCCGTTTAACGGCAGTTATCCACAGTTTTTCAATTGTTTTCATGCCAAAACATGGTTATCAACGATGCGAAACACGGCTGAATAACATCTAAAACACGGCCTTTTAGCCTGCAAAACGTGGCCTTTCGCAACGCAAAAGGGCATAAAGCACAACTTTTAGAACGGCAAATCATGTAGCAAAAGGCATAACCACCTATGAATCAGCGCATTGCACAAAAGCGTCACTTTTAGCATAATGTTTTGCCAAATGGCCGTCAAAAATGAAAAATCGGCATTATTCGACACTAAGAATTAACAAATAGAGCATTGCATTAACACAAATTTACAATAAAAACATCTCTTAAAAAGCAATGATAAAACCGAACTAAAGCCCGCATACAAAATAAGATTTTTTATTTCTTTTTATTTTGTATTGTGTGCAACATACATTACCTTTGCATTAATAATAACACGCCCGCACGGGCGCATAGGCAGACATGGGCATACAAAACACGACCATGATGCCGAAAGAAACAACAACTTACAGATTTTTCTGACAATGCAATATATTCTTAACGCACCAAAAACTATCAATGCCACAATAGACCTGCCGGCATCGAAGAGCATAAGCAACCGCGCGCTCATAATAAACGCACTGGCAGGAAGCGACATAATGCCCGACAACCTGTCGGACTGCGACGACACAGAAGTGATATTAAGCGCACTGCGCGACATGCCCGAAGTAATTGACATAAAGGCGGCAGGAACAGCCATGCGCTTTATGACGGCATATCTTGCCGTGACACCTGGCACACACATACTGACTGGTACCGACCGCATGAAGCAACGCCCTATTAAACTGCTTGTAGAGGCTCTGCGGTATCTCGGCGCCGACATAAGCTATGAGGACAACGAGGGATATCCTCCATTGCTCATAAAAGGCAAAAAACTTGAAGGCGGAAGCATAGAAATTCGGGGAAACATCAGTTCGCAATATATATCGGCACTGCTGATGATTGCGCCGGTGATGAAGAAAGGACTTGAACTTAAACTGACCGGCGAAATAATCTCACGCCCATACATCGACCTAACTCTCTGCACCATGATAGACTTTGGCGCCGAGGCAGAATGGATAGGCAGCGACACGATAAAAGTGGAACCGAAGCCATACACACCGCGCCACTATTTCATAGAGAACGACTGGAGCGCAGCGTCTTACTGGTATGAGATGATTGCAATCAACGGTAAAGAAGAATCAGAAGTTAAACTCACCGGACTGACAGACGGCTCACGACAGGGCGACTCTGCCGTGAAATATCTCTTCAGCATGCTCGGCGTAAAAACATTCTTTCAGACACGCGAACAGGGAGTGCCCACCACGGTAACGCTGAAACGCATAAGTCTGATTTCAGACAGACTCGACTACGACTTCATCAACCAGCCTGACATGGCTCAGACTTTCGTTGTATGCTGCTGCATGATGAACAGACCGTTCTGCTTCACGGGACTTTCATCGCTCCGCATAAAGGAGACCGACCGCATAGACGCACTGAAGACCGAAATGAGAAAACTCGGATACGTTATAAGTGAGCCTCATCCCGGCGAACTGTGCTGGGACGGAACACGATGCGAACCAGAAGCAGACGCTGCAATAAGCACATACGAAGACCACCGCATGGCTATGGCCTTCGCTCCTGCTGCCATAAAAATACCTGGACTGAAGATAGACAATCCACAGGTGGTAAGCAAGTCGTATCCACATTTCTGGACTGACCTCAAGAAGGCGGGATTCACCATCGGAGAGGAGGCCGGAGTCTGATATGGGACTGCTCGTTATCTGTCTTGCAGCCATAGCGCTGCTTTACATTCTGCTTAAGGCCGTTCGCCATCGTCTGCCAAAAGCCGAACAGCCTGAAGGCGGCACATCGTGCGCAAACGAATCAGCGTGCGCCCAGGCAGGTGCATCTTGCATGCACGACTGCGTGATGGAACAGGCCGTTAAAGAAATAGAATATTTTGACGACGAGGAACTCGACGCATACAAAGGCCGCAAATCCGACTCTTACACAGACGAAGAGGCGGCTCAGTTTGCCGAAGTGCTCTACACCATGCGCCCCGAAGAGGTGAAAGAATGGACGGCAAGCCTCACCCTGAGAGGCATAAACATGCCTGACCAGATAAAAGACGAGGCAATAATGCTGATGGAGGGCTGACTCTTTTATCATGGCAGACAATAAAATCGCTCCCGGTAAGTTATATAAACATGGCATGCTCACTTGTGCCGCCACGTTATGAAGACAATTAAGACAAGACATATAATCCCCATTGCCGCCCTGATAGCACTGCTCATCACGGCGGGTTGCTCTACGGAGAAGAACACTGCGCAGAGCCGCTGGTGGCATTCGTTCAACGCGCGCTACAACACTTACTACAACGGCACGCTGGCGTATATCGACGGATCGCTCGAAAAGGAGACCGGCAACAAGGACAACTTCACGGAGATGATACCACTCTACACCGTGGGCAACAAGGCGAGCCGCGACCTCGGCAAGAGCAACTTTGACCGCGCCATAGAGAAAAGCCAGAAGGCAATAAAGCTGCACAGCATAAAGAAGAGACCACAATGGACCAAAAGCCGCAGGAAAACGGAGAAAGACATAGAGTGGCTTAACCGCAAGGAGTATAATCCCTTCTTGTGGAAGGCATGGATGCTGATGGGACGTTCCCAGTTTATGAAAGGCTCGTTCGACGAAGCCGCCTCCACATTTGCCTACATGAGCCGCCTCTACTCTACTCAGCCAGCCATATACGGCCGTGCAAGGGCATGGCTCGCAAAATGTTACATCGAGGAAGGCTGGATTTATGATGCCGAAGACGTGATAACGAAAATCAAACGTGACTCGCTCCACTGGCGCGCCGTGAAGGAATGGGACTACACCTACGCCGACTATTATATCCACACCAAGCGCTATGCCGAGGCAATTCCGTATCTGCGTAAAGTCATAAAGCACGAAATGAGGCGCAAGCAGCGCGCACGCGAATGGTATCTTATGGGACAGCTCGAAGCAGCTCTCGGACATAAGGAAAACGCATACAAGGCATATAAGCGCGTGATAAGACTCAACCCGCCATACGAACTTGAATTTAACGCACGCATAGCAATGAGCGAAGTTATGGCAGGCACGCAGTCGAAGAAGATGATACGCCGACTGAAGCGCATGGCGGCGTCGGACAACAACAAGGATTATCTCGACCAGGTTTACTATGCCATCGGAAACATATACATACTGCAGAAAGACACCGCCAACGCTATTGCGGCATACGAGAAAGGAAACAAAAAATCGACACGCAACGGCATAGAAAAGGGTGTGCTGCTGCTTACGCTCGGCAACATATATTGGGACAAGGAAGACTACAGCAACGCGGGCAGATGCTACGGAGAGGCAATAGGACTGCTCGACAAGGAGCGCGACGACTACGAAAGACTGTCAGAACGCTCTAAGGTGCTTGATGAACTTGTGCCGTATACCGACGCAATACATCTGCAAGACTCGTTGCAGACTCTCGCCAAGATGCCTGAGGCAGAAAGAAACAAGGCAATAGACCGTGTGATTGAGGCTCTGAAGAAGAAAGAGAAAGAGGAGCGCGACGCACAGGCTGAACTCAACGCCCAGCAGCAGATGGCACAGCAAGGCGGCATGAACAACATGAACAACGCCAACAACATGATGAACAACACCACCGACAAGTCGGGCAAATGGTATTTCTACAATCCCACTGCGGTGAGCCAGGGTAAGGCTACGTTCCAGAAAATGTGGGGACGGCGTGAGAATGTGGACGACTGGCAGCGCGTCAACAAGACAGTTGTGTCGTTAAACGACAATCCTGCCGAGATGACCGACGAGATGAGAGACTCTATTGCGGCTGACTCGCTCGAAAACGTGATGGACAGCGCGCAGAACAATCCGCACAAACGAGAATATTATCTCAAACAGATACCATTCACGGAAGAACAGGTGGCCGAAAGCAACAAGATTATTGAGGACGGACTGTTCCATTCGGGCATAATATTCAAGGACAAACTCGACAACCTGCCGCTGAGCGAAAAGAATCTGCGACGGTTGACTGACAATTATCCTGAGTTTGAGAATATGGACGAGGCCTACTATCATCTGTATCTGCTCTACTCGCGACGGCAAGACAAGGCACAGGCTAACGTTTATCTTGACAAGTTGAAACAGAATTATCCCGAAAGCCAGTGGACGGTTCTGCTCTCCGACCCGTACTTTGAAGAGAACGCCAAGTTCGGCGAACATATAGAAGACTCGCTCTATGCTGCCACATACAATGCCTTCAAGGCAGGCAGATACAACGAAGTGAGCACCAACACCGCGCTCTCGGCACAACGATTCCCGCTCGGAGCCAACCGCGACAAGTTCATCTTCATAGGCGGACTGAGCAAGCTAAACAGCGGCGACAGCAACGGCTGTCTTACTGACATGGAGGAGGTTGTAAGCAAGTATCCGCAGAGCGGAGTCAGTCCGATGGCCGGAATGATTATCAACGGCGTGAAGGCAGGACGACAGCTGCGCGGAGGAAGATTCGACATAGGCGACGTGTGGGCACACCGTTCTGTGGTGCTTAGCGACAGCGACTCGATAGCCGCACGCAAGTTTGTGGCCGAGCGCAACACCGACTTCACGTTCATGATTGTCTATTCGCCCGATTCGCTCAACGAGAACCAGCTGCTCTTCGAGCTTGCGCGCTTCAACTTCTCTAACTTCCTTGTGCGCAACTTCGACATAGTGATTGACGAACTTAACGGCCTGCACCGCATGAAGGTGAGCGGATTCAGAAACTACGACGAGGCTCTGCAATATGCTCGCCAGCTCTACAAGAACCAGAAGGTGATGAGCATAGCAAGCAAGGGACGCGCCATAATCATAAGCGACAGCAACATTGAGCTGCTCGGAACGCAATACAGCTATAACGATTACGACAAGTTCTACGAACAGCACTTCGTTCCGCTGCGCATAAGCACCGTAAGACTGCTCACCGAGCCGGCCACAATAGAATTTGAGAAACAGCCGGAAAGCGAGGGCGGCAATGCCGACGGACTGTATAACGGCGGTGTCATTGAAGAAGGACTCTTCATCAACGACACACAGCCCGCCACGGGAGGAACCGACAACGGAATATCTATACCTGTTGAACCTGAGAACGCGCCGGCTACAGGCACTCAGAACGACAACACGATAACGATACCTGTTGAGGAAGAAAAGCCGGCAGGCAACGCTGACGACGGCGGCATAGTGATACCCGACACGCAGCAAGGCAACGCCGCAGGAAACAACAACTCACAGCAGAATGCCACTCAGAACGACGGCAACAGTTTTGTGATTGAGCCTGAACAGCAGACAGAACAGCCTGCAACGCAAGACTCGCAGGGATTTGAAATAAACACTGATGTCTACGACACTAATGCCAACGGCAACGACAGGGCTAACCCGACGCCGCAGGACAACAACGATACAGGCATCACCATAAATACTGCCGAACCGCAAAGACAGCCTGAACAGACGCAGCCTACAAGGCAGCCCGTACAGACCGAACCCAAGAAAGAGGAGCCGGCCAACAACAATGATGACGGACTGATATTTGAATTTGGCGACGACTTCAACACAGATAACGGCAACGCAAACGGCAGCAACAACAATAACAACGGCAACGTTGACAACAACAAGCAGAACGGATACGACCTTGAGGACGAATATTACGACCTCGACGGATTCTGATTTATGTCTGCACCGCCGCCAAACGTCCACGCTAACAGCCCCCGGCTAAGGGCTGTGACAAGCCGAGAGGCACAGGCGGCACAACAAAAAAGAAAGGAGTAACATGAGTAACGGATTATTACTTTGGGTTGACGACGAGATAGAACTGCTCCGCGCGCATATCATTTTTCTTGAGAAGAAAGGATACGAAGTGGTTACTGTAAGCAACGGCACTGACGCTATAGACCAGTGCCGGCAAAAGACTTTCGACCTTATTCTGCTCGACGAGATGATGCCCGGACTGAGCGGACTCGAGACTCTGCAGACCATTAAGGAAATATCGCCCGCCACTCCGGTGGTTATGGTAACCAAGAGCGAGGAGGAGAACATCATGGATCAGGCCATTGGCTCAAAGATTGCCGACTATCTTATCAAGCCGGTAAACCCGAGTCAGATTCTGCTTACGCTCAAAAAGAATATCCACCGCAAGGAGATTGTTACCGAAATAACACAGAGCGGATATCAGCAAAGCTTTCAGGACATTGCCTTGCAGATAAGCGACTGCAAGACATACAGCGACTGGATGAACGTCTATAAGCGCCTTGTCCATTGGGAACTGGAGCTCAGCAGCACCGACAGCAGCATGACCGAAATGCTCAACATGCAGAAGGAAGAGGCCAACAACGGCTTCGCAAAATATATAAAGGCCAACTATATGAACTGGGTGGCGCCATCATCCAACGGCGCATCGGCAACAGGACATGGCATGCTGCGGCTCAGTCAGACGAAGAATGCGCAAAAAAACACACAGGCCGACAATGCCGACCGCCCGCTGATGAGCAACGATATATTCAAGAAAAAGATATTCCCGCTGCTCGACAACGGCGAGAAAGTGTTTCTCATTGTCATCGACAACTTCCGCTTTGACCAGTGGCGCGTGCTGTCGCAGGAAATAGGCGATATGTTCGACATCGACGAACAGACTTACATAAGCATTCTGCCCACGGCCACACAATATGCGCGCAACGCCATATTCAGCGGTCTTATGCCGGTGCAGATAGCGCAGATGTTCCCCGAACTTTGGGTTGACGAAGACGAGGAAGAGGGCAAAAACCTCAACGAAGAGCCGCTGATAAAGACTCAGCTTGAACGGTTCCGCCGCCACGACACCTTCTCTTATCACAAGGTTAACGACTCGGCAGGCGCAGACAGATTCCTTCAAAAGTTCAATCAGCTTGAGGCAAACGACCTAAACGTTGTAGTAATCAACTTCATAGACATGCTGAGCCATGCCCGCACAGAGTCGAAGATGGTGCGAGAGCTTGCCAACAACGAGTCGGCCTACCGCAGCATAACGCTCAGCTGGTTTCGTCATTCTGTGCTGTCAGACCTCTTCAAACTGCTGTCGCAGAGCAACTACACCACTGTGATAACCACCGACCACGGCAGCATAAGGGCGTCAAAGCCTGTTAAGATTATCGGCGACCGCAACACCAACACCAACCTGAGATACAAGTTAGGCAAAAACCTCAACTACAACGCCAAGGAAGTGTTCGTGATAAAGGAGCCGAACAAGGCACAACTGCCCGCCCCCAACCTAAGCACGTCGTATGTGTTTGCCACAGGCAACTCGTTCTTCGCCTATCCGAACAACTACAATTACTACGTGTCTTACTACAAAGACACATTCCAGCACGGCGGAATATCAATGGAGGAGATGATTGTGCCACTGATAACCCTGAAGGCGCGCAAGCGCTGATGCCCGCCGAAGGCTTATCAACCTACAGTCAATAAGGTAAAAAGAATTGAAAACGAAATGTAAAAATACCAATAATATGGAGATAAGAATTGAAAACATTGAAAACATCAAGCATGCGGCAAAACAGTTTGTCGACAACATGGGACGCAGCAACGTATTTGCCTTCTACGGCAAGATGGGCGCCGGCAAGACAACATTCATCAAGGCCGTATGCGAGTGTATGGGGGTTGAAGACGTCATAACGTCGCCCACCTTCGCCATCGTCAACGAATACACGTCAGAGACAACCGGCGACACAATCTATCACTTCGACTTCTACCGCATCAAGAAAATTGAGGAAGTTTACGACATGGGCTATGAGGAATATTTCTACAGCAACAGCATCTGCTTCATAGAATGGCCCGAACTGATAGAGGACCTGCTGCCCGAAAACGCCACAAAGGTAACTATCGAGGAGCAGGAAGACGGCAGCCGCGTGGTTAAGTTCTGACAAGATAATCAAAATAAAGCATTTTGCTACATAACGAAATCCGGTGAAAGGCAAACATCATTAATGCCTTTCACCGGATTTAATATATTTCCAACTACACAAAAAATGCTTTTCTATACCTTTCTCATATCCTCAATCTGCTGTATCACGATGTCGTTAGCCCGCTGCATCTTGCGGAGCATCATCAGTCCGAGGATTATTCCTACGACAAGACCTACACACAGACCAACAATCATGCTCCGCGGATTGCCGCCCCTTGCTGTCTCAAAACTAATCATCTCATAGCCGTACCATGCAGCCCATGCCATACCAAGCGGAAAGTTAATCATCAGCAGACGCACACGCTGACGCTTCATCCTTACCAGCTTTTCGCATGTTTTCAGCAAGTCGCCCTCAAGCAGTTCGCTCTCCTTTATTCTGTTAATATAGGCAGAGGACACCAAGCACCAGCTAAACAGCACCACGCTCACTACAAAGAACAGCAACGACAAGCCAAACAGTTCCATGAAAGCATACATAGCTGCAATACACACTATCACCATAACCACATCCAAAACCACCATACGCCTTACCAGCGACATGCGGTCGTTCATAGCCCGTCGCATCAGGCGCTCGTTCAGCATGGTCTGTCCTTCTATCTTGTTTTTCAGTATTGTCATCTGCGCCTTCATTTCCTCAAGTCCGTTGTTGTCTATAATATTCTCCATAACAGAACCCTTTCTTTAATCGTTTGACATTTTTTTGAGCAACTCTCTTATCCTTACCAGCTTAACCGAAACATTCTTTGCCGATATACCCATCACCGCACCAATCTCGTCGTAGCTCAGATTTTCGAGCCAAAGCAACACAAGAGCCTTGTCGAAAGGTCCGAGGCGGTTGATTCTTTTATACAGCAACTGCACCTGGCGCGTGTCGGCATCGTTGTCTTCAAACAGGTTGATGCTCATCGACAGCGGCACAGTCTTGTGCCTTTTCTTCTTACGGTCAACCGAAATACACGTGTTAAGGCTCACGCGATAGATCCATGTCCTTATGTCGCTCTTGCCCTCAAAGGCCGCAAAACCCTTCCATAGGTTGATGAGCACCTCCTGAAACAGGTCGCTCACCTCGTCGGCATCCTTCGAGAACATATAGCACACAGTGTATATCGTGCTGCGGTTGTCCCGCACAATCTGCGCAAATTGTTTCTCCGTTGTTTCCATTATCTTATCCGAATAATTAAGTTACTTTTAACCGTTAGACGCAGCTCCGACCGAAAAACTACACAAAACTAACACATTATTTGAATTTATACACAAAAAGGCCAAAGAAACCACACGACGCAACTAATATATCCCCAAAGCAACAATCAAGACATTGTTACAAGAGTATGCTTAAAATATAATCAATTTGCCAACTTTAGAGAAACAAAATTAAATCTGCGTTGCGCGGATATAAAAAAATCAGTAAATTTGTAACAAACTATCAAAAGCACAAAAATATGATAAGCACAAAAAGGTTAATAGCCGTACTTTCGACAATATTTTTAATGCTGACATATACATGCAATATCTCAGGACATCCAAATTTCTATTCAAGATACATAAAGATGCCCTCGGACAAATTACTTCAGATAGGAAACGGATATATCAGCAAAAACGACAAAGCCGACAGCGCTCTGGTATGCTTCTCCATTGTTGCCAACCGCTATTCTGATAACATGGACAGACATGACAAGGAAATGGCAATGAACGGATATCTAGGTCGCTGGTATGTCTATTTCTTTAAATTCTTCAACTACGAAAAATCATTCGAAAGTCTTCTAAGAGCCAAGCACATTGCTGAAGACATAA
>OKVE01000138.1_pt1 | contig 28358 bp, 18 predicted proteins | sample 1604781 | NCBI WGS metagenome assembly OKVE01 (sample SAMN01760918, study PRJEB22395) | human gut metagenome
GCGATATGCAATTCAACGCTGTTGCTGTTGCATTAAAAAGTTGAATTGCTATATCTGGCGGCTAAGAATCTTAGCTAAAATCGTCCCCAAACACAACTGTTCCGTCATCTTTCACATTCGAACTGCCCGTTTTTCTTTTCTTCCCGCCCCAAAAAGGACAAACAAGAAACCCCCGCCTCCGGGAGTGCCGGAGGCGGGGGTTTCGCCGAACTGTGATTTATGAAGAAGGTTTTCGGAAGGACCGCTTATCAGGCTGGCTGTGCCTTGTTGGCGTTCTTCTTGCCCGTCATGAAGCAGTAAGCCATGATGAGTGCGCATCCAGCAATGCCGATAATATCAGACATGGAGCTGGGCAGGATGAAGATGAAGGCCACGACATAGCAGGCGATGCGCTCCCACATCTTCAGGGGACGGAACAGGTAGCCAGCGATGCCGCAGGCCAGCAGATAGGTGGCTGCAATGACGATGAAGTATGCAGTGACGATCTCCACCACAGTACCTTCCAGCAGGATAGCGGGACGATACACGAATGCAAAGGGGACGATGAAAGCGGTAATGGCGAAGGAGAATGCCTTCCAGCCGGTCTTCCATGCGCTTGCACCCGCGATGCCTGCTGCAGTAAAGGATGCCAGACAGACGGAGGAGTGATCTGAGCCACGACACCGAAGTAGAAGATGAACATATTGGTGACCAGAGCGGAGATGCCCAGACCCTGGATAGCCGACGCGAACAGAGTGACAGCGATCAGGTAAGCGGCCACGGTAGGCAGTGCCATGCCCAGCAGCAGGCAGCCCAGAGCGGCGATGAGCAGTGCGATGAACAGGCTGCCCTCACCAGAGGTACCGATGAGCTTTGCGATCTTGACGGCAACGCCGGAGTTGACCACGATGCCGATCATGATGCCGCAGGCAGCGGTGGGGATCGCAATGTTTGCGGCCTGACGGACGCCGTCCATCAGAGTCTGGAGCAGCTTGCGGGGACCCATGCGGGTCTCAGGAGAGATCGCTGCGATGATGATGGAGAAGATGGTGCAGTAGATCGCGGAACGGGGCAGAGAGTAGCCCATGATGATCATGATGACCAGAACGATGATGGGCAGCAGACGGTACACGCGGGGCAGGATGGGCTTGCCTTCGTAATGTACGCCGGAGTCTTTGCCCAGACCCTTCTTCTTTGCGATCATGTGGACAAGGATGAACACAGCGAGGAAGTAGGCCACAGCGGGCAGGACGGCTGCTGCTGCGATCTGCGCATACTGCACACCGATGATCTCGGCCATGATGAATGCGCCAGCGCCCATGATGGGGGGCATGATCTGGCCGCCGGTGGAAGCAACAGACTCGACTGCTGCCGCCTCTTCGGGGGCATAACCGGTCTTTTTCATCAGGGGGATGGTCAGAACGCCGGTGGTGGAAACATTTGCGATTGCAGAACCAGAAACCATGCCCAGCAGGCCGGAAGAGATGACAGCTGCCTTTGCGGGGCCGCCGACCGTCTTATCGCTGAGCTTCATGCCGCCGTCGATCAGGACACCGCCGCCGCCGCAGTTGGAGAAGAAGGTGCCGAAAACGAGGAAGTAGAACAGGGTGCCCAGAGAAGTGACCAGCGGAGAGCCGAAGATGCCATTCTCGCCGTACATCAGGACTTCCATCAGTTTGGGGAAGCTGATGCCGGAGAAGCGGAACAGGCCGGGGATATACTGGCCGAACCATGCATAAGCAAGGAAGAAGCAGATGACCCAGAACAGGGACATACTGACCACGCGGCGGACGGCCTCCATGACATTGATGACCAGAAGCACCGCCACGATGACCTCGGTGGTGGTCATAACGTCAACATTGAAGATGCGGTAGTTGAGCTGTTCTGCGTGGCTCAGGAAGAACCAGCAGATAAAGCAGCTGGACGCGATGAGGAAGATGTCGTAGATCCACCACAGCTTATTGTGGCTCTTGGATTTCTCGACCATCGGATTGTACAGCCACACCACGACCAGTGCAAGGCACATATGGAGCGGCAGCTGGAACCACGGGTCAAGGGGCTTGACCAGCTTGATGTAGAGCTGGAACACCGTCCAGATAACGGTAAGAACTGCCAGCGAATAGAAGCGCCATTTCGGCATATTCTTCAGCAGCTTGGCGATTTTGGTATCTTCGTCCTCTTCGTTTGCCAGAGCCTTGGCCTTGGCGTCGAGAGCCGATACCTTGGTTTCTTTTTCGTTGCTCATATTTCCCTCCGTATTATCCCTTGTGAAAGCAGAGGCCGGACACCGCAAAGCGTCCGGCCTCTGCCTACGGTCAAAGGATAGATCTGATGTCGTGCGGAGCGCCTCCGCCGAAAGCTTTCAAAGCCGGAACTTACTTCATGTAGCCTGCTTCCTTGTAGTACTTCTCAGCACCGGGATGCAGCGGGCAGCCGCCGCGCTTCATCTCTTCCCAAGCGGTCTCAGGCTCCCACGGAGACAGGGAATTGTACTCGGCCACCAGAGCGTCGCGGTTCTCGCTCAGGCTCTTGGTGATGGCGTAGACGACATCCTCGCTCAGGCTCTCTTTGCAGAAGACGCAGTCGGGAGTGCCGGGCAGCGTCAGCTCCTTATCCTGACCCTTGAAGGAGTTGGCCGGGATGGTGATGAGGTCGAAGCCCTTTTCGCTGACGAACCAGCTGCACAGGTCATCGCCCCACTGCAGGAAGGTGACATCCACGCTGGTAGCGATCTGAGCCATGGTGGAAGAAGCAGAAGAGGTGTGGTCGATGTAGAAGTCGATCTGGCCGTCCGCGATGGCGTCTGCGTTGGCATCGCCGCCCTGGTTGGTGATGGAACCGCCCCAGCTCTTCAGGTCGTCCTCGGTCACGCCGAAGTACTCGAGCAGCAGGTAAGCGCCCTCAGCATCCATGGAGCCCTTTGCGGAGCAGCCGATGCGCAGGGGCAGCTTCTGCTCGAAGATCTCCTCGATGGTGGAGACATTGTACTTCTGCAGGAATGCGTTGGACACGCAGTTGATGTAGCAGACAGCAGTCAGGCCGCCGATGACCGCTGCATAGCCGCTGGTAGCAGGCTTGCCCAGAGTGCCTTCCTCCATTGCCCACTTTGCAGGAGCACCGTTGATGAAGGCCAGATCGGTGTTGCCGGAAGCAAACAGATAAGGAGCGCCCATACCGCCAGGAGAGTCAGGGTTGACGTTGACAGTCTGGAAACCGCCAGCCTTCTCCAGCACCTTGGACATTGCAACGATCATATTGTAAGAGCCAGAACCGACCTTATCGGAGCTGAAGTTCAGAGTCTCTTTGCTCATATCGGGCAGACCGTCCACAGCCTTTGCCTCAACGGAAGGAGCTGCCTCACTGGAAGCTGCGGTGCTGGTGGAGGAAGAGCCGCCGCAGGCTGCCAGAGCACCAGCCGCTGCCATAGTACCAGAAACCTTCAGAAAGCTGCGACGAGAAATCTTTTTCATAATCTTGTTCTCCTTTTCTCTTGGGGTTCTCGTGTAGCGAACCGGACTGTGTACTTCATGCCTTCTTCTGCGGCGTCGCCGCTTTTCACAGTCTTTGTTCGTTTTTGTTGTCTAAATTATATTCAAAATAGCAGGCCCTTACAACGGCTAAATCGCCTTGTTTCCGTTTCATTCTGAAACGATTCCAGGATATTTCATGAATGTTCTATTAAAAGTGTAACATTTTAGAACATTTCAGCAGCTTTCCCCGGATTTATCCGTTTCAGGATAGAACTTTTCTTTCAGCCTGTTAAGCAAAAAACACCCGCCTCGCAGCAAAGCTGCAAAAGCGGGTGTGCAAGGAGCTATTGGAAAATTTACGCCTCGCAGCCGGTCATCTTGACGGCATACTTGATGGCGTTGACAAGGCTCAGCTCATTGCCGTTGCCCTTGCCTGCATGGTAGAAGTCGGTGCCGTGGTCCACGCTGGCGCGGATGATGGGCAGACCCAGCGTGACATTGACGCCCTCCACAGCCTTCCACTCCTGCTTCTCACGGTCGTAGACGAAGCCCACGGTCTTGAGGGGGATATGGCCCTGATCGTGGTACATGCAGACCACGATGTCGTACCAGCCGCCGATGGCCTGAGAGAAAACGCTGTCCGGCGGGCAGGGGCCGACAACGCCGGTGATGCCCTCGGCCTTAGCAGCCTCGATAGCCGGGGTGATTTCCTCGATCTCCTCGCGGCCGAACAGGCCGTTCTCGCCGCAGTGGGGGTTCAGGCCGGCCACGGCGATGCGGGGGTTCTCGATGCCCATATCCTTGCAGGCTTTATTGGCGATCTCGATGACTTCCAGCACGCGCTCTTTCTTGACCCGGTCGCAGGCTTCGCGCAGGGAGACGTGGGTGGAGACGTGGACCACGCGCAGGTCGTGGTGGGCCAGCATCATGGTGTACTTCTTGGTATGGGTGTAGGTGGCGTAAATCTCGGTGTGGCCGTCGAAATGGGTGTAGCCGTCCGACTTCTCGCCGTGATAGTATTCCAGAGCCTTGTTCATGGCTTCCTTGTTCAGGGCGTTGGTGCAGGTAGCATCCACCTCACCGGCCATGGCCAGCTCGATGACCTTCTTGACGCACTGGAAGGCTGCGTTGCCGCCCTCCACGCTCACCTTTGCCATCTCGAACTTGTTGATGTCCTCGATGAGGTCGAGGTGCAGCACGTCGATGGTTCCGGGGGTGAACAGAGCATCCGACACCTTGTCGCAGCGGTGGATGACGATGTCCTCACGGCCAACGAACTTCCTGGCCTGCTCGAACACCTTCACGTCGCCCACAACGATGGGGCGGCAGTAGGTATACTGCTCCGGATCTGCCAGAGCCTTGATGGTGATCTCCGGGCCGGAGCCGGCGGGATCGCCCATCGTAATGCCAACGATAGGTTTATTCATAACAGTGCTCTCCTTGCTCTTCTCAGTTCAGGCCCTTGGCAGCGTTCTCGGCCAGGACCTTCTTGATGGCTTCCAAACCCTCTTCGGGGACGTAGTTGAAGGGGGCGCGGCACTTACCGACGTTGTGGCCCTGCAGAGCCACAGCGGTCTTGATGATGGTGTGGGGATTGCCGTACTTGTAGGTCTGCTGCAGGATGGCGACGGCGTCCTGAGCAGCCTGTGCGCCCTCGAGGTCGCCAGCCTTGAAGCAGTCGTAGATTTTTACGACGGTAGCAGGCCAGATGTTGGCACGGCCTGCAATACCGCCTACACCGCCCTCCTTCAGGCAGGTCAGGATCGCGTCGTCTTTGCCCGCGAAGATGGCAACGTCCTTGTCCAGCTCACGGGTCAGGCGGATGTAAGCTTTCAGGTTCTCGATGTCGCCGCTGGAATCCTTTGCGCCGACGATGACGTCCACGTCACGGCAGAGGGCCTGCACGGTCTCGGGCAGGAGCTTGTTGCCGGTGCGGGGCGGAATGTTATAGAGGATGATGGGGATGTTGACCTGCTTTGCCACAGCCACATAGTGGTCATACAGCTCTTTCTGGGAAGCCAGTGCGAAGCTGGGGGTGATGATGGACAGTGCATCTGCGCCCATCTCCTCGGCGCGCTTGCTCATGCGGATGGTCTCGGCGGTGGTGATGCAGCCGGTGCCTGCGTAAATGGGGACGCGGCCCTTGACCTGGTCGATGACGGTAGCCAGGACTTCTTCCTTCTCCTTAAAAGAGAGGGCGTAAGCCTCGCCGTTGGTACCCAAAGGGAACATGCCGTGGACGCCGCCTGCCAGCAGGCGCTCGACCTGCTGCCGCAGAGCCTCGTGGTTGACAGTCTGCTCGTCATCGTTGTTCATCGGGGTGATTACCGGAGGGATAATGCCTTTGATGTCGCTGGTCTTCATAACGTGTTCTCCTTTTCTATTACATGATCTCCTGATACAGTTTGCGGGCGTCGTCAGCGGTGACGGGGCGCATATTGTTCACCAGCAGACGCTGCACCTGCATACCGGACTCGACCAGACCCTCGAGGTCCTCAGCGGGGACGCCGAACTCCTTCAGGCTGGTAGGGATGTCCAGATGCTTGACGATTGCTTCGAGGCGGGCGATCATCCATGCAGCCTTCTCGTCCACGGTGGTGCAGGCCTTGTTCTCGTGGCAGCAGCGGTCATAAGCCACAGCCAGACGCTCCTTAACAGCCGGATGCTCGCTGTTGAAGCGCATGACAGGAGCCAGCAGGATGGCGTTGGAGACGCCGTGTGCGATGTGGTACTTGCCGCCCAGAGGATAGCTCAGAGCGTGGACTGCGGTGGTGCCGGAAGCGGTGATGGCCAGACCGCCGTAGTAAGCTGCGATCTGCATCCGGTTCTTCTCGGCCATGGCATCGGGGTCATCGCAGGCTTTCTCAATGTTGTTCAGGATGAGGTCGAGGCCCTCCAGAGCGTACAGGTCGCTGAAGGGGTTGGCCTTGTTGCTGGTGAAGCACTCGATGCAGTGTGCCAGAGCATCAACGCCGGTAGCAGCTGCGATCTTGCGGGGCAGGTTCTTGATCATACGGGCGTCGAGGATGACGTAGTCCGCGATCATGTTCTCGTTGACGATGCCGACCTTCAGCTCCTTCTCGGGGACAGCGACGATGGCGTTGGGAGTGACCTCAGCGCCGGTGCCGGCGGTGGTGGGGATGAGGACGATGGGGACGCACTTCTGAGCCATACCGGGGTTGTCCAGCAGCTCCTTGACGCCGTAGTCATCGGTCACCAACACGCTTGCCAGCTTGGCTGCGTCCATGACGGAGCCGCCGCCGCAGGCCACGATGAGGTCGGCACCGGAAGTCTTGAACTCATCCACCAGCTTCTGGACTGCCATGTAGCTGGGTTCGGGAGGCAGCTCGTCCAGAACATAATACTCTGCGCCGGAAGCCTTCACAGCCTCCTCGGGCAGGGCGAACAGGCCAGCGCCCTCAATGCCCTTGTCGGTGAACATTGCCACCTTCTTTGCACCACGGGCCTTGATGATGGCGGTGATGTTGTCCATTGCGTTCTCGCCGCCGTAAACTGCGTGCGGCATCTTCAGATTGTACTGGGTCAGCATAACAAATTTCCTCCTTCAAAAAAATCAGCGGGTCTGGACACCGGTGGGCAGCAGAGCTTCCGGCGTATCCATCTCTTCGTTTTCGTAGATCGTACCGTCTCAGGGCAGGCCGGGAAGTTTCTGATAGGCCATGGTTTTCTCCGAATCCATCGTCTATCTCAAGTTTGCTCGGCTGCAATGCGGTCTGCAAGGTCGAGCAGCAGTTTTTCGTGGCCGAAGCCGCCTGACTTGGTGATAACGTAGCGTGTGCAGCCGCGGTAGGTGAAGCGGGCCAGCACGACGCCCTTTTCCACCTCGCACACCGGCTCAAGCTCCTTGATGCCCACGCAGTTCATGCACTGTAACAGCGTGTCGCCGCCGGTGAGCAGCAGGGTCCCAAGCGCGGGGCTGGTGAACAGTTTGCCCAGCATATGGCCGATACTGCTGGCGATGCCGACCCGCATGCCCTCGAGGTCGAGGCCCCGGGCGGCGGCGTAATCCGCCGTGGGCTGGTTGCCGCCCTCGTCATTGGTCTCGATGATGCAGCGGGGATTCGCGGCCAGCATCTCGTTAATGCCCTGCAGGGCCTCTTTGCCGTTCTCGCTCTCCCAATAGCCGGGGTCGAGCTTCTGGCGCGGGGTCAGGCGCAGGCGGAAGAAGCCGTTCTGTTCGGCCACATCCAGCTGGCGCAGGGTGATGGAGTTGACGCTTCCGCAGACCACCAGCAGACGGGGGTCCAGCTTCGGCATGGTGACCGTCCTGCGCTCGGTCATCTTCATCAGGTCGGGCAGCAGCGCTGCAAAGCCGGCACAGCCTGCCATCAGGCGGGGCTTGCCATTCTGGAACAGGGCGCGGCCCGTGGACGCAAGGTCGTCAAGGCTCCCGGCGTCAAAGACCAGGATGCCCTCCTGCTCCGGTACAGCCTCACCCTCTTTTAGAGTCGGGAAGCTGTGGGCAGGCACATCGGTCTGCTCCCCGATGAGCTCCGTCACCCTAGCGTGGCGCACCGGCTCGAAGGGGTCGATGCCGAAGGGGCTCTCAGTCACAGGCACACCGCTGATATAATGTACTCCGTCCCGGGTCACACGGTCGATCTGGGGGAAGGCCGGCAGGAACGGCAGCTGGCGCTCCCCGCTGGTTTTGAGCAGAGCCGAAAGCTCTGCGCCGATGTTTCCGCGCAGAGCGGAGTCTGTCTTTTTATAGATACTGAAAACGCCCGCACTCATCGCCTCCCGGGTCAGTTTTGCGATGACGGCGTAGGCCTCTGCAGCGGGCAGATGGCGCGTCTCGGTGTCCACCACCAGCACAGCGGCGTCATTGGCTGCAAAATCCACCTGCTCTCCGACCACGACGCGGGTGGGGATGCCGCAGGCGGCAAACTGGACGCCCGTATCCAGCGCGCCTGTAAAGTCATCTGCAAGGATCAGCAGAAGCAGCATAGGTTGCTCCTCCTCTCATGATTTATTCTCGTGATACCATTATGCCTTATTTTGACACGGCGTGCATGGAAACGAGCGGTCTTTTCCGTTTTAATTTGAAACATCGATTAAGTTTTTTGGTTACAAAGTCTTAAACCGTTTCAAATCAGAACAGTCTTTGTTTGATTTTCGGGCGTTTATTTGCTAGAATAGTAGCAAATATGAACGGAGGTGTCCGTTGTGATAGAGACTCACACCCGTATTCTGGGCATCGCCCCCTACGACGGAATGCGCACTGCGATGGAGCAGGCGGCACAGGCTTATCCCAATGTCGAAATGGACATTTACACCGGCGACCTGGAAGACGGGCAGGCCATCGTGCAGCAGATGCCCCCCAACTCCTACGACTGCATCATCTCCCGCGGCGGCACCGCCGCCCTCATCCGGCAGGTGACCGATCTGCCGGTGGTGGACATCCACATCTCGGTGTACGACGTGCTGCGCACCATGAAGCTGGCCGAGAATTATTCCAGCCTCTACGCCATCGTGGGCTTCCCCTCCATCACCGAGCCGGCCCACACCCTGTGCAGTCTGCTGGACTTCAACCTCGACATCCTCACCGTGAACAACGCTGCTGAGGTGCGCCACACTCTGGAGCGCCTGCAGCAGGGCGGCTACCGGATGGTGGTCTGTGACATGGTCACCCACACCATCGCCCGGGAGATGGGCTTCGACGCTTTCCTCATCACCTCCGGCGTCGAAAGCCTCCACGCCGCCATCGACCAGGCCGTGAACATCAGCTCCTGGTTCGGCTATCTGCGGCAGGAGAACCTGTTCCTCCGCAGCATTACTCAGGGCCAGAATGGCCGCGTCATCGTCATGGAGTCCAACGGCGACCTCTTCTACAGCAGCATCTCCGAAGTCCCGGCGGAGCTGAGCGGCGTCCTTCAGTCCCACATCCGGGAGATACCGGCCAGCGGCAACCTCCGCTTTTACTACACCGAGCGGGACCAGCTCTACAGCATCACCGCCCAGCAGCTGCTGATGAACAACGTCCAGCGGTATCTGTTCTACTGTGTTCCGGCCCGCATCCCGCTCCATTCCAGCCGTCCCGGCCTGCGCACCCTGAACAAGGGCGAGTGCGAATACCTCTTCGCCAACAGCTTCTACAGCCTCAGCGGCGCGATGGGTACCCAGGCGGCCGAGATACGCTCCCTCGCCCTGCTGCGCCAGCCGGTATTCATCTACGGCGAGCCCGGCACCGGCAAAGAGCAGATCGCACGCTACCTCTATCTGCACAGCTCCCTTGCAAACCACCCCTTTATCGTGGTGAACTGTGCGCTGCTGAATGAGAAGACCTGGGATTTCCTGCTCAACCACTACAACTCCCCTCTCAGCGCCACCGGAAACACCATCTACTTCCAGAATTTTGAGTCCATCTCGCCCCAGTGGAGTTCAGAGCTTCTTGCCGCCATTGAAGAAACCGGTCTTGCCCGCCGGGTGCGGCTCATCTTCTCCTGCTCCATCGTCGAGGGGGAGCCGGTGCCGGAGGTGCTGCGGCATTTCAGTGAGCGGCTGGGCTCACTGGCCCTTCCCCTGCCCTCCCTGCGCAGCCGCTCCGACGAGATCCCGTCTCTGTCCAGCCTCTACCTCAACAGCCTGAACCTCGAGCTGGGCAAGCAGCTCTCGGGCTTCGAGCCCCGGGCCATCGAGATGCTCCGCCAGTACCCCTGGCCCAACAATTACACCCAGTTCAAGAACGTCCTGCGCGCCCTCGCCGCCCTGTCGGACGGCCCCTACATCCGGGCCGGGACGGTGGCCGATATGCTTTCCAAAGAGCGGACTCTGCGGGCCGTGCCGCAGCCGGCTTCTGCCCGCAAGCCCAGTGAGCAGACCCTCGAAGAGGTCATCCGCGATGTCGTCCAACAGACCGTCGCCGCCCACGGCGGCAACCGCGCCGCCGCTGCCCGTCAGCTGGGCATCAGCCGCACGACCCTCTGGCGCTATATGGAAAAAATCGAGCAGAAACAACAGAATGTAGAAAAAGAGTCCTGAAAAGCACAAAAAAGCTCCGGCTTTCATACGAAAACCGGAGCTTTTTTGTGTTTTTACACGCCCGAATAGGCGGAGAAGCCGCCATCGATGGGCAGGCAGATGCCGGTGATGAAACCGGCAGCGTCATTGTTCAGCAGGAACAGCAGTGCGCCCACAAGGTCCTTTTCGCTGTCGCCGAAGCGGCCCATGGGGGTCGCAGCGAGGATCTTGTTGGTACGGGCCGTCGGGGTGCCGTCCTCATTGTAGAGGAGGCTGGCGTTCTGCTCGCTGGCGAAGAAGCCCGGAGCAATAGCATTCACCCGGATGCCGACCTTGCTGAAATGGACGGCCAGCCACTGGGTGAAGTTGGTCACAGCGGCCTTGGAGCCGGAGTAGGCCGGTATCTTGGTCAGGGGCAGGTAAGCGTTCATGCTGGAGATGTTGAGGATGTTGCAGCCCGGGCGGCCCACCATCTGGCGGGCGAAGGCCTGGGTGGGCAGCAGGGTGCCGATGAAGTTCAGATTGAACACCATCTCTACACCACTCTCGTCGAGGTCGAAGAAGGTCACGGTATCGTCCTCGAGGTCGGCCATCTCGAAATACTCTTTGTCCGTGTTGGCGCGGGCGTTGTTGCCGCCGGCACCGTTCACCAGAATATCGCAGGAGCCAAGCTCTGCCATCACGTCCTCAGCCACCTGCAGGCAGTTGGCCTTGTTCATGACGTTGCAGGTGTAGCCCCTGGCGATGCCGCCCTCGGCCTCGATCTCGTCGGCCAGAGCCTTGAGCTTCTCCATATTGCGGCCCAGCAGGGCGACTTTTGCGCCTGCCCGGGCCAGAGCCTTGGCGAAGATGGAGCACAGGGTGCCGCTTGCGCCCGTGACGACGGCTACCTTGCCGGTCAGGTCAGTGTTCAGTACATTCTGTTCCATGTTCTTCCTCTTTACAGGCTCAGCTGCGGTACTCGGCGGGCAGCTGGTCCATGCTCTGCCACTTGGTCATGGCCTCTTCCAGCTTCATGCCGTTGGCCACAGCGTCGCGGCGGCAGGCGTTGACCGCCTGGATTTCCTTCATCTTCTCGCCGGTCAGGGTGTAGCCCTTCATGGCGATAAGGGTAGCGGCCCAGGCCACCATCGGGATGATGCAGAACAGCACGATGACCACCCCATTCATACCGGGGGTGTAGAGGTCGTATTGGGTGGGCAGGCTCTCAAGACCGATGAAGCTCACAGCGATGCCGACGACGGTAGCGGACAGGCTGGACACCAGCTTATCCACCAGGCTGAACAGAGTACCCATGATGCCGGGGATGTAGTTGCCGCTGCGGTAAGTCTCGTAGTCGGAGCAGTCGGCGACCATGGGGATGGGCATATCGGCGGTGGCGTAGTATGCGCCGTAGCCGATGCCGAAGAATGCGATGAAGAGGATGGTGTAGAGATTGATGGACAGGCCGTTGTCACCCATGATGGACAGGGTGAAGGCGTCGCTGCGGCCCCAGAGCAGCAGCAGCACCAGCACGCCGATGTAGCAGATAAATGCCACACTGACGTACTTCATCAGGCTGGCCTTCTGGCCCTCCTTCTGGCTGGTGCGGACGGTGAGCAGGAAGAAGGGCACGCTGAAGACGTAGCCCAGCACCATCATAGGCAGGTACAAGCCGTCATAGTTGCCCATCATGCAGCCGTACAGCATACACAGGACGGTGGTGTTGGTGGCGATGGAGAGAGCCAGCTTGCAGCCGGCACCAGCCACCATCAGACGCTGCATGGGGTTATTGTTCTTGATGATCTGGACGTACTCGTGCAGCTTGACCTTCTCACTGACCTCGCCGCCGATGCCGAAGTACTTGGGCTGGTCCTTCTCCCAGATGCCGATGATGGCCAGAATGGTGAGGAGGATGGAGATGACGATGCCCACAGGAGCCAGGGTGCGGAAGAAACCGGCAGAGGCGTAGCCGCCCTCATAGTTTTTGGCGAGGATGGGGGCGAAGAACTGCATCGCGCCCATGCCCAGCAGAGAGCCGACGGTGTTGAAAATGGTGAACAGGGGGCGCTGCTTGGGGTCGTTGGTCAGAACGGTCTGGCCGGAACGGGTGCAGCTGGTCTGGAAGGTGTAGCCGATGACCCAGACTGCGTACAGAGCCACGAAAGCCGCATAGCGCAGGAACATCGAGCTGGCGGGGATGAGCGGGGTCAGGCAGTACAGCACGAGGATGCTGGCTGCCATGATAAGGTTGCCGATGACCATGAAGGGCCGGAACTTGCCGAACTTGCCGTTGGTGCGGTCCATCAGGGCGCCGATGATGGGGTCGGTGATCGCGTCGAACAGGCGCATGCCGGTGACCATGACCGAAGCGAAGATCATGGACAGGGCCAGCACCTTGCTGCCGAAGGTGGCGATGTAGGAAAGCACCAGCACATAGTACACGTTCGTTGCGCCGTTGTTCAGCGGGAACAGCACCAGCTGGTAGGTCTTGGCGCGGTTCAGGCCCGGCGCCTTTGCGGTTTGTTCACCCATTTGCGGTGTCTCCTTTTTTCTTATAAAAAACGGCAGCCTGCCCGCCGTTCTGGGGGACAGGCTGCCATTTGTTCTTAACAGTTGCGGAAATCTGCGCCGGAATTACTTCTGGTCAGCTGCGGGAGCGGTATCGACCATGCTCTTCTTAGCCTTGAGGGCCTTGCTCAGCTGCCATGCGCACAGGATGGTCAGGACGGCCAGCACTGCGATGAGCGCATAGATGGCGGTCTGCCACCACGGGGTGATGGTCTTCAGGGTATCGGCGGAAGCCCAGCCGTTCATAGCGTTGGAGTTGACCACGGTGTAGAGGATGTGGTGCATCGCATTGCGCATCTGAGTGACGATGTAAGCATCGTTCTCATAGTTTGCAGCCTTGGTGGTGTGGATCTTGGGCGTCGGGCTGTCCCAGATGTCGGAGCCGGCGATGAGGCCGTCCACCAGGTCCATGTACTGGCTGGAACCGGAGAAGTCGGTGATGCACATGCCGCGCATACCCAGCTCGCCGCGCAGGAAGCCGGTCAGCAGGTTGGCGTTAGCGCCGCACCAGGTAGCACCCCAGCGGTTGAAGCCGGTCATGACGCTCCAGGCGCCGCCATCGGTGATGGCCTTGTCAGCGACTTCCAGATAGATCTCACGAGCAGTCTGCTCGTTCAGCCAGGTGTTGACACCGCGGCGGCTGGTCTCGGAGTCGTTCAGGGCGACGTGCTTCAGGTAGACGTAGACGCCCTTGGACTGGATGCCCTGCACCTCAGCAGCGCAGATGGTGCCAGCCACGAACGGGTCCTCAGAGTAGTACTCGAAGTTACGGCCGCAGTAAGCGGTGCGGTGCATGTTGATGCCGGGGCCGTACAGGCCGGAGTAACCCATGGCCAGGCAGTCCTCGCCGATGCACCTGCCGACCTCGTTGATGAGGTCAACATTGAAGGTAGCAGCCATGACATCCTCGGAGGTGTAGCACATTGCGGATGCACCACCGGTCAGGGCAGCGGTCAGACCCTGAGGGCCGTTCTCGTCCTTGGTAGCAGTCTTGCCGATGGAGGCAGCGGCTGCGGTGTTGTGGAAGCCGAGGGTGATGGTGTTGACCATCTCGCTGTAGGTCAGCTGGTCCAGCAGGGTATCCCACTCGGGATCATCGAAGTCCTTGCCGATCATGGAAGCGAGGGTCAGGCCGTTCTTGGCGCCCAGAGTGGGCATCTCGACGCTGTTGGCCTCAGAGCCGTCGTACTTGGTGAAGGCGAGGCTTGCAGCCAGAGTCTCGTTGGCGGTCAGCTGTGCGGGAGCGGTGGGGATGGTGCCGGTCCAGTCGGAGCGGCTCATCCAGGTCACACTGCCGGGAGCATCGCTGCTCTTGTTGGGGTCGGACTCGTCAAACAGGTTGGTGATGGCGGTTCCATTTGCGCCGGTGGAGAAGGTGGTGGTGTCGAGGGTGTCGTTGGTCCACTTCCAGACGAGGTCGGTGTTGCCGTTCTCGGTCATGCGGCCATTGGTGTTCTCGACGGTGTAGCCCTTGGCAGCCAGAATGTTGTTGACTGCGTTGTGGGAATCGGTGGCAGCGGTGAAGTAGTAGTCACCAGCGTCCACGATGTAGGTCTTGGCGTTGTTCGCGTCGTAGGTGCGCAGCTCGCTCTTCGGGACAGTGATGGTCACGTCCTCAGAAGCGCCGGGAGCCAGCACGTCGGTCTTTGCGAAGCCGCACAGCTCAGCAGCAGCCTTCTCGATGCCGTTTGCCTTGTCGTAAGCGGTGTAGGGAGACTGGAAGTAGATCTGGACGGTCTCCTTGCCAGAGAAGGTCTTGCCGGTGTTGGTGACCTTCAGGGTGACGGTGAAGGCATCGTCAGACTCTGTCACGTTGAAGTTGGAGTATGCGAAGGTGGTGTAGCTGTCGCCGTAACCGAAGGGGTAAGCAACGGTGGTTGCCCAGTTGTAATCGCCAGCCTTGGCGGTACCCATGACGACATCCTCGTAACGGGTCTCGAAGTAACGGTAGCCCAGGTAGATGCCTTCCTGATAGACACTGTACATACCCTGCACGTCAGCACCCTCGGTCAGCAGGTTGTACTCTGCTGCGTTGGGGTAAGCCTGGGTGTAGAAGTTGTACATAGCGGGGTTTGCCATGTTGTCGTACAGATAGGTATCGACCAGAGAGCCGGAGGGGGTGACAGCGCCGGACAGCAGCTGGCCCACACCGTTGATGCCGGTCTGGCCCACGTCGCCGATCCACATAGCAGCGTCGATGCCGTAGTCCTCACCGCAGATCTCGGGGTTGAGGAAGTCCAGCTCGATGGCGTTGGAGCTGTTGATGAGGACGACGATGTTCTTGAAGGTACCGTTGTCCTTCAGAGCCTTCAGGTTCTGCAGCAGCTCGATCTCTTCAGCGGACAGAGCGAGGTAGTTGCCGTCGCCCTCCTGGCCGGAGATCCAGCTGTCGCTGGTGCCATTCTCGCCGCTGGGAAGGTCTGCGCCCTCACCGCCGGAGCGGGAGAGGACCACGATCGCAGCGTCGCCGTACTCAGCAAAGCTGGACTCAGCGCTGGACAGAGCGCTCCAGGGAGCCTCGTTGACAGCGTACTGGGTGTTCGCCTCCAGAGTATCGGAGATGGAAGCGGGGGTCATGCGGCTGTACTTGCTCATCATGGAGTCAGAGCTGTACAGATCCCACAGGGTCTGGTTGATGGTGATGCCCTGAGCTTCCAGAGCCTGCTTGAGGTTGGGAGCCTTGCTGGTATCGACAGAGCCGGAGCCGGTGCCGCCGTACATCAGGTCCACAGAGCCGTGGCCGAACAGGCTGACCTTAGCGCCGCTGGCCAAAGGCAGGGCATTGTTCTCGTTCTTCAGCAGAGCTGCGCCCTCGGCCTCGACCGTCGCGCACAGTTCGGCCTCGTAAGCCTCACGCTCCTCATCGGAAGCAAAGCCCTTCTTGAAGTATTCGGTATCGCCGGTATTCTCGCCGTGGATGATCTTATAGGTAGATGCATTCAGAGCGACGTTGATGGTGGTAGCGTACTGGTTTGCGATGATGTTGCCCACAATGGCAGCGACGGTCAGGATCGCCGTCAGGCCGGTGAGAACAGACCACAGCCGTACTTTCGGTTTGGTGTTTTTCACGGATTCTCCTCCTTTTTTCTATAACAACCGCCGGTCGGCGGAATGTTTCACAAATCAGACCCAGTTTGCACTCTTGGACTTGGTCTTGACCAGCTTGTAGCTGGGATTCGGGGTGTCCACATGACGGAAGGAAGCGGTGTCGGTGCAGTCACCGGCCACAGCCTTGACTTCGATTTCGCCGGTCAGCGGCACACGGAAGCTGAAGACGTGCTCGCCGGTCTGCTCGCCGACCTTCTCGCCGTTGACGTAGAGGGCGACGGACTTCTGGTTGGAGTAGACCTTCACTTCCATCTCGCTCTCCGTGCGGTCAGTGAACCGCTTGGAGCAGATGTGGACAAAGTTCTCGTCGCTCCACCATGCCTTGTAGAGGTAGAAGCTGTCCTTCCGGGTCTTCCGGTCGAAGGTGACGAGGCCCTTATGGTTCATGCCCGGCTCGCCGCCCTGGTCGCGGGCGTCGGCTGCAAAGTCGAACATATTCCAGACGTGGGTCGCCCACATCCACTTATGCCGGTCGAAGCAGCGGAGCATGTACTCGTGATACTTTGCCTGATACTCTTCGGTGTGGTCGCCGCGGCGGGGCTTCGAGCTGTGGAGGTTCGGCATACCCTCGGCACCGTACTCGGAGAAGCCCAAAGGACGGCCCGGGTAGACCAGATGGAAGAAGTCCATCCACAGGTCGTTCAGGAACAGGCCCGGCACATACCAGCCGAGGTAGAGGTTCCAGCTGACGAGGTCGGTGATGTGGGCCACCGGGTTGAAGGGGCCGCACATGGCGTAGCAGGCCAGCGTGGTCAGGCGGGTGGAGTCCATCTTGTGGCACAGGTCGTTCAGCTCGCGGTGATTGTCGAGCATATCGGCCTTGTCCTTGGTGGAGATGGTGATCTCATTGGAGACGCCCCAGCAGACGATGCAGGGGTGGTTGTAGTTCTGGTAGATGAGCTCCTTCATCTGGCTGATGGTGTTGGCGCGGCCATTGGGCAGGTGCTCGGAGATGTAGGGGATCTCAGCCCAGACCACCATGCCGTACTGGTCACAGAGGTCGTAGAAGTACTGGTCGTGCTGGTAGTGGGCCAGCCGGACGGTGTTGGCACCCAGCTCCCGGATGAGGGCCATATCCTCATCGTGCATCTCGCGGGTGATGGCGTTGCCCACACCCTTGCGGTCCTGATGGCGGGAGACGCCGTGGAGCGGATAGGGACGGTCATTAAGGAAGAATCCGTTCCTGGAGTCCACCGAGAAGGTGCGCAGACCCACGCGGGTGGAGACTTCGTCCACCACGGTGCCGTCGCTGCTCAGGTGGACGACACAGGTGTAGAGATAGGGGTCCTTCACGCCGTCCCAGAGGTGGGGAGCGTCGAGGTGGAGCTGAGCGTCTGCGCCCTCAGCCCTGGCCACGATGCTGCCGGCTGCGTCCTGCAGCTCGACGGAGACAGCGCCCTCACCTTCCACGATGGTCTCGACCCGGATGTCAGCCTTGCCGTCCTTGAGGGCGGGGGTGATCTTGACGCCGGTGTCGCCGAAGTGGCCCAGCGCGATGTGGTTCTTGCTGACCACCATCAGGCTGATGTCGCGGTAGATGCCGCCGTAGAATGTAAAGTCGGCCTTCTGGGGGTAGACGCGGTCGTTGATGCTGTTGTCCACCTCGACGGTGAGCTGGTTGTCTTTTGCCAGCAGATCGGAGACATGGACACGGAAGGTGGAGTAGCCGCCGTCGTGGGTGCAGATGTTCCTGCCGTTCAGCAGAACTTTGGCGCTGGAATTGACGCCCTCGAACTGCAGCCAGACTTCCTGCGAAGCTGCGTCGAACGCCGGAGCGGCAAAGGTGGTGCTGTAGGTGCAGGTGCCGCGCCAGTAATCGTTGCCGCCGTCCTGGCCGTCTTTTGCGTTCCAAGTGTGGGGCAGCTCCACCAGAGTGGTCTTGCCGTCCGGCCCGGTGAACTGCCAGTCCTGCATGAGCTTGGCGATGCTTCGCATTCGTTTTCCTCCCGTGTATCTGTAGCGTTTTCTCTGTTGTGCAGTCGTTTTTCTGTCTTTCGCTATTATTTTATCAAAGACTTTTCCTTTCGCAAGACCGTTGCGATAATCGGTCGAATGGTGTGGATATTCGGTTTTACTCTCACAAATCGAAGCTGATATATTTGTGCATCTCTCACAAACAGTTGGATACAACGAGAAAAATGCAAAAAGAAAAGAGACCGTCCCACATTTATTTTGTGAGACGGTCTTAAACCTCTTCGTTACGCCTGCGGCGTGGGGCAGGCTCTCCCTCATACAACCTCTCAGTCTGCTTCGCAGACAAGGCCGGGCAGTGGCAGCGCGTCAGCGCTGACGGAGAGGTTACTTCCCCTGCGGAAAAATGATCTTCACCGCAAAGAACCCGTTCTGGCTCTCTGTGGTCAGGATACCTTTATACTTCTGAACGATGCGGTTGGTCACTTTGACGGCGTAATGGGCGGCGCGGGTGTCGGCAGACTCCGCCGGGCGGTCAGGGCTGATGACGTTCACCACCACGAAGCTCTGCCGGGTACAGACCAGCAGGTCGATGCAGCGGCGCTCCGGTTCCGGCACCTTCACTGCACTTTCAATGGCGTGGTCCAGCATATTGGCAAAAAGGGCGTAGAGGTCGCTGGCCTCAAAAAAGCTCAGACAGCTGCCGTCCGTCACCGCGTTGAGCTGGATGCGGCGGGACTCGCAGAGCAGGCTCTTTTCCGTGAGCACCACGTCCAGCACCTCATTGCCGGTGTTTCGGCTGGCGTCGTAGAGCTGAGCGGCCTTTTCGGCCTCGTCGATGTGGGCTTTCAGCTCCGGGTTTGCCGGGGCGCTCGACATCTGGCGGAGCGCGGCGATCTGAAGCTTCAGCTCGTGGCAGCGCTTGTTGATGATCTGGACGTTCTGCCGCGCCACCTGGTACTGCTCCCGCTGGCGCTCATATAAAAGGTTGAGGGTGTCCATCTCCTTCTGCATGGCCGAGAGCTTGAACACCTCGGTCTGGAAGTAGAGCAGGGTCAGGAAGTAAAACTGCCCGACAAACATCGTCATGACGAGACTGCGATCCAGCGCCACCACCTGCCCGCCGCTCAGCAGCGCAGCCTGGAACATGAAGAGGATGCCGATGAAAAAGGCGCTGGTCAGCTGGCGCGGGCCGATGTTATACACTCCTTTATAAGACATCTTCCGGGAGAGGGTGGTGCAGATAACAAAATAAAAGAATGCACCAGCGGCCAGCTGTGCCAGCATGACCGGCAGGCTTCTGAGGTCGAGGGGCGTTCCCCGCCACTCGAAGAATACTTCCACCAGATGCCAGCACTCGTAAGCGGTCTGGGAAGCAAGCAGGCTCCATACGGCGCAGTAGAGCGCACTCTTTTTGTCTATCTCAACGCAGGCGTATATCATCATGCCCAGCAGAACGAAAAACGCGACATAGAGTGTCAGCAGAGAGAATTGCAGCTCGTGGAGGCTGGTGCTCTGGGCCGCGGGGTCGAGCACATAGGTCAGCCCCAGCAGCGGCAGCAGCATCCCCAGCGCCCGCAGGCGGGCGTGAGGCCGGTGCTTGAGCGGGACGCAGAACGCCGCCGCAGCAGTCCACCGCAGCAATGCCCGGAAGATGACATGGCGTGCAAGAAGATTCACAGCACACCTCCGATGTAGGACGCCACCGCCGTCAGGAAAGCCGCACGCTGGCGGCGGCTGATCTCCAGGTGGTCGGTGTTGACGTGGACAAAGTCGTTCTCCACAGCCTTTACATATTTCAGGTTGACCAGATAGCACTGGTTGCAGCGGGAGAAATGGTACTGCGCCAGCTGCTTTTCGGCGCTGGCGAGGCTGGCACGGACGGAAAACTCACCCTTGGTGGTGTGATACCAGAGCAGCCGGTCATGGGTCTCGAGATAGTAGATGTCGCCGGTGGAGAGCACCTGCATCCCGCCTCCGGCCAGCTGTAAAACGACCTGTCCGCCCCGGCGGCGCTGCACCCGCTGAACAGCCCGGGAGAGCTTGGTGCAGAACTGGTAGTAGTTCACCGGCTTGAGGACATAGTCCAGTGCGTCCACCTCGTAGCCCTTGATGGCGTACTGCGCCATGTTGGTCACGAACACCAGCACGGCGTCTGCATCCACGGCCCGTATCTTCTCCGCCGCGCCGAAGCCATCCAGTCCCGGCATCTCCACATCCATAAAGATGATGTCATACCCCGGCTCGTAGTGCTCCGCGATGACAGCTCCATCCTCGATGGGCAGCACCTCGACCTGCAGGCTGTTCTCGGCGGCGTACTGCCGGATGAACCGGCACAGCTCGTCCCGCACTTCCTGCTGGTCTTCGACGACAGCAATTTTCAGCATCCCGCAGTCTCTCCCTTCTCCGTTCCATTCCATTTGCTGCTTTTTATTGAAACATACTTTGGTGCGAAATGCAACGGAGAAGTTCGAAATCGCTTTCAGCCCATGACGACCTGCACGTTCACCTCGGCACCCTCCGCTGCCAGCGGCAGAACGCTGCCTTGCAGAGGCTTGCCGTCCACGGTCACGCTCTTGACGCCATGCTGCACTCCGGCGGTATTGTCCACCGTGATGTGATAGGTCGCCCCACGGAAGCGGCGGGTCACAGTGAAGCCGGACAGGGTGTGCGGGATACAGGGGTCCACCTTCAGTCCGTCCAGCGTGGGCTGGATGCCCAGAATATACTGGCTCACATTGAAGAACGTCCACGCCGCCGTGCCGGTCAGCCAGCTGTTCTTGGCCTCGCCAAAGGTGGGCGCATCCCTGCCGGCTACCATCTGGCTGTAGACATAGGGCTCTGTGCGGTGTATCTCTGAAATATCCTCAATGTAGGCCGGGCAGGTCTTGCGGTAGACCTCAAAAGCACGGTCGCCGTGGCCCAAAACGGCCTCAGCGCAGCTGATCCACGGGTTATTGTGGCAGAAAATGCCGGCGTTCTCTTTGTATCCCGGAGGATAGCTGGAGATCTCGCCCAGATTGAGCTGATAGCTGGTGTAGGCCGGCTGATGCAGCACCACGCCATATTTCGTATCCAGCCGCTCTTCCACGCTCTTCAACGCCTGCGCAGCCTGACCGCTCTCCCGGCCAATGCCGGCCATAACACACATACCCTGCGGTTCGATAAAGATTTGGCCCTCCGTACACTCTTTGCTGCCCACCGGCTTGCCAAAGGCATCGTAGGCGCGGCGGAACCATGCTCCGTCCCAGCCAGCCGTCAGCGCGGCCTGCTCCACGGCCTCAATGCTCTTGCGGGCAGCGGCCGCTTCCTCATCCAGATGCAGGTGGTCGCACAGTTCGGCGTACTCCCGGCCATACTTGACGAACATACCAGCGATGAACACGCTCTCGGCTACCGGACCCTCGCTGGGGCCGGTGATCTGAAAGCTCTCACCCGGGTGCTCGGAGAAGCAGTTCAGGTTCAGGCAGTCGTTCCAGTCGGCGCGGCCGATAAGCGGCAGGCCGTGGGGGCCAAGGTGCGTAACGGTGAAGTTGAAGCTGCGGCGCAGATGTTCCAGCAGCGGCTGGGCCTTGGACTCGTCATTATCGAACGGCACCTGCTCATCCAGGATGCTCCAGTCTCCGGTCTCCCGCAGGTAGGCGGCAGCGCCGGCGATGAGCCACAGCGGGTCGTCGTTGAAGCCAGTGCCGATGTCGCGGTTTCCCTTTTTGGTCAGCGGCTGATACTGATGGTAAGCACTGCCATCCTCAAACTGGGTGGCCGCAATGTCCAGAATGCGCTCCCTTGCACGGGAGGGGATGATATGCACAAAGCCCAGCAGATCCTGGCAGCTGTCGCGGAAGCCCATGCCACGGCCCATGCCGCTCTCGTAATAGCTGGCGCTCCGGCTCATATTGAAGGTGACCATGCACTGGTACTGGTGCCAGATGTTCACCATGCGGTCCAGCTTTTCCTCTCCGGAGTGCAGCTGATAGGTAGAGAGCAGGTCTTTCCAGTGGGCGGCCAGCGCAGCGCGGGCCGCATCGACCTGCGCGTCGGTGGCATAGCGCTCCATCATGGCGTGGGCGCGGGCTTTGTTGATGACGCCCGGCGCGACGAATTTTTCCTCCTGCGGGTTCTCGATGTAACCCAGACCGAACAGGATGCTGCGGCACTCTCCCGGGGCCAGCTTTACATGGATGTGCAGCGCACCAACAGGAGCCCAGCCATGGGCGATGCTGCCGGAGCAATGGCCTGCCCGAACGGCCTGCGGGTCTGCCGGGCCGCCATATACGCCGCAGAATGCATCACGGGAGGTGTCAAAGCTGCTGATGGGGCAGTTGGCCCAGAAAACAGCGTAGTGGTCACGGCGCTCACGGTATTCGGTCTTATGATAGACAGCGCTGCCCTCCACCTCGACTTCACCGGTGGAGAAATTGCGCTGGAAGTTGGAGCTGTCGTCCACAGCGTCCCACAGGCAGAACTCCACATAGCTGAACACATCCAGCTCTTTTTCCGTGCCGCTGTCGTTGCGCAGGGTCAGGCGGTCCAGCTCACAGGCATCGCCTTTGGGCACAAACAGCTCCTGCTGTGCCGTCACGCCGTTCTTTCTGCCCTCCAGTATCGTGTAGCCCAGACCATGGCGGCAGGTATAACTGTCCAGCTCGGTCTTTGTTGGCTGCCAGCCGGGGTTCCACACCGTATCGCCATCCTTGATATAGATATGGTGGCCGTCCATATCCAGCGGGGAGCTGTTGTAGCGGTAACGGGTCAGCCGGCGCAGCCGCGCATCGCGGTAAAAGCTGTAGCCGCCGGCTGTGTTGGAAACCAGACTGAAAAAATCCTCACTGCCAAGGTAGTTGATCCAGGGCAGCGGGGTCTGCGGGGTGGTGATGACGTACTCTTTGTTCTGGTCGTCAAAATGTCCGAATCTCATAACGCTTCCTCCTTAAAACCTGCTCACGAAAACGATTGAGAGCTTTTGAAAGAAGCGGTCTCTTTGTTTTTAGCATAGCCTATCCGTGTAAAAATTGCAAGTACTTTTTCAAGATTCCGCCCAAAGTTCTCCAAAAATATGCATTATTTCATCACAAACATCTGCAGTGCCGCACACCTTTCCGGTCCGCATCCGTCTCCCTCTCCCGCCTGTCCTGTTCCTTCCGGCTCCGAAAAAAGCAGCGAAACTTTTTCGATTTTAACCGAAATGTAACGAAATCCAATCGAGATGCACAATTTCGGTCTTCAAAAAGCAGGCAAGCTGCCGAAATCAATGCGTTATAGTTAAAACTTTTTCTTTTTTGCTTGATTTTTGGTACAGAATGCGCTATATTGAATTTGCGAAAACGATTAAGGACTTTGCAGGAAGCGATTCCAAGAATCCTTTCCCGGAAAGGAGGCCAGCCGATGCCATCTCTGAAAGATTTGGCAAAAGAATGCGGCGTATCCGTCGCAACCGTCAGCAAGGCTCTGAACGATCAGCCTGACATTGCCGCCGCAACAAGAGAGCGCATCCGCGCAGCGGCTCGCCGCATGGGGTATCTGCCCAACGCAGCGGCCCGGGCCCTCAAAACCAACCGTACTTATAATTTGGGGGTCCTGTTCGTTGACGAACGGCAAAGCGGCCTGACTCACGAATACTTCTCCGCCGTGCTGGACAGCTTCAAGGTAGAATCAGAAAAGCGCGGCTACGACATCACCTTTATCAACCATAACATCAGCGGCAGGAGCATGACCTACCTGGAGCACTGCCATTACCGCAGTGTGGACGGTGTGGTGATCGCCTGCGTGAACTTTTACGACCCACAGGTAGTGGAGCTGGTCAACAGTGATGTTCCGGTGGTGACCATCGACCATGTGTTCAACAACCGCATGGCAGTCCTGTCGGACAACGTGGCGGGTCTCAAAGCTCTGGTCAAGCAGGCATGGGCCTGCGGACACCGGCGCATCGCTTTTATCCACGGCGAAAAGACCTCGGTCACTGAAAACCGCATCGCCGGCTTTTATCAGGCCTGTGAAGAACTGGGGCTGGAGATACCGGAAGAGTACGTCCGCGACGGCGTGTATCACGATGTCGAGCGCTGTGCAGAAGAGACCCGGGCGCTGCTGGCACTGCCGCAGCGGCCCACCTGCATCATCTTCCCGGATGATTTCTCCGCACTGGGCGGCTATAACGCTCTGGCAGAAGCGGGGCTGAGCATCCCGGATGACATCTCAGTGATGGGATACGACGGCATCTACCTTTCCCGGGTGGTCAACCCCTCGCTGGTGACCTACCAGCAGAACACAGCCGCTCTCGGCCAGACCGCAGCGGACAAGCTCATCGAACTCATCGAGCACCCGCGGGTCACACTGCCGGAGCAGATCCGAGTCTCCGGCAGGCTGCTGTCGGGCAGGTCAGTCCGCAGCCTTTGATTTTGGACCAGAACTCCTATGGCGGAGTTTTTTGAAGAAAATGGAAAACCATGAAGGAGGTTTACCCTTATGAAAAAGATCTCTCGTCGTAATTTTCTGCTTGCTTCCGGTGTCGTGACTATTGGCGCAGCCCTCACAGCATGCGGCGGCTCTTCTTCCACCGCAAGCTCTGCTGCTTCCAGCACTGCCGCTTCTTCTGAGGCTGCTTCCGCTGTGGCAAAGCTGGACAAGGTGAAGGTCGCTGTCCCCAACGACACCACCAACGAGGCCCGTGCTCTGACCCTGCTGGAGAAGAACGGCTTCTTCAAGCTGAAGGCTGACGCCGGCCTGACCGCCACCAAGAATGACATCGAGGAGAATCCCCTGAATGTCACCGTCGATGAGGTCGAGGCTGCTCAGGTCCCCAACGTCCTGCAGGACGAGGACTACGCTGTCATCAACTCCAACTACGCCATCTCCGCTGGTCTGGACCCCATGACCGACGCTCTGGCAATGGAGGACGGCTCTTCTGCTTACGTCAATGTTCTGGTCTGCAAGGAGGGCAATGAGAACGAGCCCAAGATCAAGGCCCTCGTCGCCGCGCTGCAGAGCCAGCAGGTCAAGGACTTCATGGATGAGAACTACAAGGGCGCTGTCGTCTCCGTCGTCGAGACCCCGACCGATGGCTATGACGCTTCCATCGACTACGATGCACTGAACGGCGAGACCGTCAGCTGCGCTGCAACTCCCGCTCCCCACTGCGAGGTCCTGGAGGTCTGCAAGGACATTCTGGCCGCTAAGGGCATCACTCTGGACATTCAGGAGTACGACGACTATGTGATCCCCAACACCATCGTCGAGGACGGCCAGTGCGACACCAACTACTTCCAGCATCAGCCGTATCTGGACAACTTCAATGAGGAGAAGGGTACCCATCTGGTGACCGTCGCCGGCATCCACGTCGAGCCCATGGGCATCTACGGCGGCAAGCAGGACAGCCTGGCACCCATCGTGGGTTAACCTCTCCGTCATTGCTTCGCAATGCCACCTCTCCTATCGAGGAGAGGCCTTGGCATTTCGTAAAGCTTTATCTCTTCGCCAGAGGCTCCCCTCGGTAGGGGAGCTGTCGAGCGAATGCGAGACTGAGAGGTTCAGCCCCATTAACTAAGGAGTAAATCGTGATCGAGATCAAACACCTTTCCAAGACCTTCCAGATGAAGGACGGCGCGGTGAATGCGCTGAAGAACATCGACCTGACCATCCCCGATGGCTCCATCTACGGCATCATCGGTATGTCGGGCGCGGGCAAATCCACGCTGGTGCGCTGCATCAATCTGCTGGAGCGCCCCACCGAGGGCAGTGTCGTCATCGACGGCACCGCGATGGAGACCCTGTCCCCCGCAGCCCTGCGTGAGCGCCGCCGCGACATCACCATGATCTTCCAGCAGTTCAATCTGCTGATGCAGCGCAGCTGCCTGAAGAACATCTGCTTCCCGATGGAGCTTGCGGGCGTGAAGAAGGCCGATGCCGAAAAGCGCGCCAGGGAGCTGCTGGAAATGGTGGGCCTGCCCGATAAGGCCAACGCCTACCCGGCCCAGCTCTCCGGCGGCCAGAAACAGCGCATCGCCATTGCCCGTGCGCTGGCCACCAACCCCAAAGTCCTGCTCTGCGATGAGGCCACCAGTGCGCTGGACCCCAACACGACCCACGCCATCCTGACCCTCATCAAGGACATCAACAAGAAGCTGGGCATCACCGTGGTGGTCATTACCCACCAGATGAGCGTCGTGGAAGAGATCTGCGACTCCGTCGCCATTCTGGACGGCGGCGTGGTCGTGGAGCAGGGTGAGGTGCGCGAGATCTTCGCGAATCCCAAGACGGCTGCGGCCAGGCGCCTCGTCGCCCCCAACGGCGGCAGCGCAGCCCGCGACCTCTCGAGCTTTGCGCCCGACGATCATGTGGTCCGTGTTACGTTCAATGGTTCGTCCGCCGCAAAGCCGCTGGTGGCGAGCCTCGCTGCGGAGAAGGGCATCCTCGTGTCTGTGCTCAGCGCCGACACCCGCGATCTGAGCGGTCAGTGCTACGGCTCCATGCTGCTCAAACTTCCCCGCGATACCGAACAGGCAAAGCAGGCTGCGGCCTATATGCGCAGCCAGAATGGTGTGACCGTTGAGGAGGTGACCGGAGAATGAGCTTTGCAGATTATGGCTTCGCCATTTGGGAGACGTTCTACGTGACCGTCCTCTCCACGGCATTTTCTCTGGTTCTGGGCCTGCCGCTGGGCGTTCTGCTGGTGGCTGGCGATAAGGACGGCGTCCTGCCCCTGCCGGGCTGGCTGATGCACATCCTGAACATCGTCATCAACATTCTGCGCAGCGTGCCGTTCCTGATTTTGATGATCTGCGTCTTCCCGCTGACCCGTGCCATTGTGGGTACTACCGTCGGCACCAAGGCCACCATCGTTCCGCTGGTGGTCGCGGCCTTCCCCTTCGTGGCCCGTCTGGTGGAGACCAGTCTGCGTGAGCTGGACGAGGGTGTCGTGGAAGCTGCCCAGAGCATGGGCGCGACTCCCTTCCAGATCATCACCAAGGTCATGATCCCCGAGTGTCTGCCCGGCCTCATTTCCAGCATGACCACTGCCCTGACGACCATCCTCGGCTACTCGGCCATGTCCGGCGTCATCGGCGGCGGCGGTCTGGGCAAGATCGCTCTGTCCTACGGCTACTACCGCTACCAGACCAACATCATGATCGTCTGCGTCGTGCTGCTGGTGCTCATGGTGCAGGTGTTCCAGACCGTCGGCACCTTCTGGGCGACCAGGAGCGATAAGCGGCTGAGAAAGTAAGTTTCTGCTTCCTGCAGGGAATAAAATTTAACGAATCGATTCCCCGCAGGAGGCTCATGCTCCTGCGGGGAATTGTGCTATACAGACAAACCCAGTAAAGGAGTATGTTGCAATGAACCGTGATACCATCTGCGTGCAGGGCGGCTACACCCCCGGCAACGGCGAACCCCGCCAGATCCCCATCATCCAGTCCACTACGTTCAAGTACGCTACCAGCGAGGACATGGGCAAGCTGTTCGACCTCGAGGCCGACGGCTACTTCTACTCCCGCCTGCAGAACCCCACCTGCGATATGGTGGCGAAAAAGATCTGCGAGCTGGAAGGCGGCACCGCCGCCATGCTGACGTCCAGCGGTCAGGCGGCCAACTTCTTTGCGCTGTTCAATATCTGCGAGGCGGGCGACCACATCGTGGCGTCCAGCACCATCTACGGCGGCACCTTCAACCTCATCTCCGTCACCATGAAGAAGATGGGCACTACCGCCACCTTCGTGGATCCGCTGTGCAGCGAGGAAGAACTGGATGCCGCCTTCCGGCCCAACACCAAGGTCGTGTTTGGTGAGACCATCGCCAACCCTGCCCTCACCGTGCTGGACATTGAAAAGTTCGCCAAGGCCGCACACGCCCACGGCGTACCGCTCATCGTGGACAACACGTTCCCCACGCCGGTCAACTGCCGCCCCTTCGAGTGGGGCGCTGACATCGTGACCCACTCCACCACCAAGTACATGGACGGCCATGGCGCTGTGCTGGGCGGTGCTATCGTGGACAGCGGCAAGTTCGACTGGATGGCCCACGCCGAGAAGTTCCCCGGCCTGTGTACTCCCGATGAGAGCTATCATGGCATCACCTACGCGGAGCGCTTCGGCAAAGAGGGGGCTTTCATCACCAAGGCCACCGCACAGCTCATGCGCGACTTCGGCTCGATGCAGTCCCCCATGAACGCCTATATGCTGAACCTCGGCCTTGAGAGCCTCCACGTCCGGATGCAGCGCCACTGCGCCAACGGCATGGCCGTCGCAAAGTTCCTTGAGGCTCACCCGAAAGTGGCCTATGTCAACTACTGTGGCCTCGAGTCCAGCCCTTACCATGCGCTGGCGGAGAAGTATCTGCCGAACGGCAGCTGCGGCGTCGTCTCCTTTG
>OKVE01000145.1_pt1 | contig 28017 bp, 17 predicted proteins | sample 1604781 | NCBI WGS metagenome assembly OKVE01 (sample SAMN01760918, study PRJEB22395) | human gut metagenome
AGGGTGAATTCGCTGTAATTTTTGATTATCGACACATACCAGGACTTGCTTCAGCAGCTTTTACTCGCAAAAAATGGAACATTTTCACTTTTCTTTGCGAATATCAAAAAAGCACACAAGATCTCAAAATCTTGTGTGCTTTTTTCTATAGGCCCGCTATTCCGACTTTCTCTCTGAATTCTCATTGGATTCTGTCGTGTCACCTGTTTCTCTGAGATTCTTCTCTCTTATATACTGAATAGCCTCTTTTACGGCTGCTTCCTCCTCATCCTTTGCTATCTTTCTTGCATAGGATACAGTCTTTACTAGGTTGGCTATGAGTATAATGGCAAGCGGAACAAGAATTATGGGTACAAATATAAGTGGGTTAGACACAAGCCTCACTATCTTGCCAAGTATGAGTGACGACCACACCACCCTGCCAAGCAGGTCTCTTGAGTCCACATCGTAACGGTCCACCACATTATTGGCATCGCCTTTTGTAATATACCTGTAATTATTACCATCTGTCTCTATCGAGACAACTCTATGTGTATTTACTGCACCAGAAAGAGCCGGATCCGATGAATAAAATGATATGACATCATTCTCATGTATGGCTGATGGATCTGTCTGCTTAACAATTGCCTAGTCTCCCCCATTTTTTAAATAATACAATATTATATATCATAATAACGTATTATTATATGGGAAAATGTCAAGTATTCATGTATTAGTAATCTGCTTTTGTGCATATTGCAATATTGCATATGTGCACTATGTTCTACATTCTATCGTCTTGTGAAAATTTCGGGCCTACTGAGCGGTTGTCGCACGGCACCAGTCAAGTACAGCCGAGTAATAAGCCATCACACTCTCATGCATCTTGCAGATCATATCCACATCAAGTTCTTTAACCGCATTCTCCAGCTCCTGCGCCTCATCGCCCAGTTCCATGGCTCCGATCGTTCTGGATGTACTTTTTACCGTATGTATCAATATCCTGTAGCCGTCCCAATCTTTTTCATCATAAGCCTTCTGTATCTCTGCGCGCTTGTCGTCAGCTGCATACATTGATATGATTTCTTTCAAAAAGTCTTCACTGCCCCCGCAGTATGTAAGACCTTTCTCGTGGTCAATGTGAACTTCTTTACAAGATATGTCTAAATCCTGTTTTGAAAACCCATCTCGAGTCATATTTTCACATTTTTCTACCGCGCAAGTCTCTTCCGTAGCTTTATTCTGTTTTCCCATAACATCTGTTTTTTCGTCTACTGTTCCGGCACCCATTGTTGGGCTTTCCCGATCTTCATCACATACCGCCGGATCCACCAGCTTATCCTCAGGTATATATCTCATCAGGATATCTTCCAGCACCTCCGGCTGCACCGGCTTGCTGATATAATCCTTAAATCCTTCCGCCAGATACATCTCTCTTGCACCCATGACAGCATTTGCAGTCATGACTATATATGTACTCCTGCCACACAGGCTGTCGCGCATGAGCATAGCACGGTGAAATGTCTCCATGCCATCCATCTCAGGCATCATGTGATCCATAAGGATGATATCATACCTGTACTTTTTTATAAGCTCCAGACACTCGGCACCGCTGGCACAGGTCGAAACCTTCATACGTGTAGGCTTAAGCATCATCTTGATAACTTTCAGATTCATGACATTGTCATCCACAACAAGAACACTGACATCCGGGGCACACAATTTGCTCTTATACGTCTTTCTCTCCTTCATATACTGTCTGTACCTGTCCTTAAAATCGCCTATTCTCTCATCGGACAGACGTTCCTGGCTGATTTTTACCACAAATGTAGTCCCATGTCCATACTTACTATGGCAGGTTATACTTCCACCCATCATTTCCACAAGGTGATATGTGATGGCCAGTCCAAGTCCTGTCCCCTCTATAGATCGGTTATTCGACAGATCAAGCCGCTCAAAATCTTTGAAAAGTCTCTCCTGATCTTCCTCTTTTATTCCGATTCCAGTATCACGAACAGCCATGACCAGTTCCACATTATGGGGATCTGCACCATGATCCTCCATATGGACGGTCACTCTGATCGAACCTTTCTTCGTATACTTCACAGCATTTCCAATAAGATTTATCAGGATCCGGCATATTCTGGCGGAATCGCCTTTCAGATCATTGTACAAAATCTCCTGAACCTCGGCATCAAGCTCCAGATTCTTCTGTCTTGCTCTGGACTCCATAACAGACAACACATTGCTGAGCAGCTGGCTGAAATGATATTCCTCATTGACTATCTCCATCCTGCCCGATTCTATCATGGAGAAATCCAGCACATCCCTAACCAGATCTACCAGGATATCACTTGAGCTCTGTATATCCCTGGCACATTTCATGGTTTGTTCCTCGTGTGTCTCTCTCATTATTATCTCATTCATCCCCACTATGGTATTTAGCGGAGTCCTGATCTCATGGGACATATGCGCAAGGAACTCGGATTTGGCATGGTTCGCCACATCAGCATCATCCTTCGCCCTGGTAAGCTCCTCATTTATCTGCTCTATCTCCTCTAGTTTACACTTGTATACGGCATTCTGGAATCTCACTATGGATCCGATAACTATGCCGAATATTATAAGGCTCTGGAGCATGTCTACATACACACTTCTCTCATTTGCCAATGGGATCACCAGTTCTGGGTATTTATACGAGACTATGTAACATGCAACCACCATTATGATCTGGACAGCCAGCATGACATAGCAAAACATGCCATCTATCAGAAGGAATGAGAATATCATGCCTAAGCCAAACCAGAAACCCATACCGCTGTACGCTCCGCCCGAGGTGAAGAACATCATCGGAAATGCCATCAAAGTTATAACAAAAACGATCACTATAGCACTCTGTCTCACCATCTTTTTTGCATTTGCAAGGTAAATGCATATGCCGAGCACAGTCAACGCGCTCAATATGGCAACATCTTGTATAAGTGGAGTTTTGATGATCAGGCTCGCTATAAAGCTGATGATCCCGCCAATGGTGCCTCCACCTGTAATTATATTAAAGAGGAGAAGCTGCATATCCGTATCATTGTTGAGCCTCTTCTTCCAAGGTACAGCCTTTGAACTTTTTTTATCTGATTTCTCATTTACTATCTTCCCCAAAGTGTCCCCCCATCTGTATTTAACCGATAACTCCGTACAAGGTCTCAAGGAAAACTATTGGAAGGAACGGCTTCGTAATATAATCCTCAACCCCCATCTGTCTCGCTCTCTCTATCAGCTTATAATCCTTATAAGCTGTTACGAATATGACCGGTACGTCTGTGATCTTTCGTATCTCTTCCAGCGTCTGGAATCCATCCATGTCTGGCATCTCGATATCGAGCAATACCAGGTCTATCTGCTGATTTCCCACTATGTCTATGGCCTGCTTTCCGCTCTCAGCCGCAATGACCTTGTAGAGGGGCTCGTTTTTGCAGATATTCTCTATAAGTCTGATATTTATCTTCTCGTCATCTACAACGAGGATATTGCTGACCATCTTCTCGACCTGTCTCATGTTGTAGTCTTCATCCTCATCAATCATACTGAGCATGACTTCTGCAATGTCCGGATCAAACTGACTGCCCTTGCCCTTCTCCATCTCATCGCGCACTATCTTCTGTGGCAGGGCGTATCTGTAGCTTCGGTTGGATGTCATGGCATCATAGCTGTCTGCCACCGCTATGATTCTTGCACACCTTGGTATATTTTCTCCCTTCAGCCCGCTTGGATATCCTGTTCCATCGTACCTCTCATGGTGATACTTTGCGCCCACCGCCAGCTCCGGAAATGCATTTATATTCTTGAGAATATGGTATCCATTTACACAGTGAAGCTTTATCATGGAGAATTCTTCATCCGTAAGTCTTCCCGGCTTGTTGATTATGTTGTCCGGAATACGTATCTTACCCATATCATGAAGCAGTGCTATCTGATATATCTCGTCCTGCTCCCTGATCGTTCCGCCCATCCGCTTCACCAGCTCACGACTGTATCTGGCAACACGCACGGAGTGGCCTTTTGTGTATTTGTCCTTTGCATCTATCGTCTTGGCAAATGCCTGCATGACCATATTATTCAGGTCTGTGAGTTCGTTATTTGTCTCATCGAGCTTGCTCATGATTGCATCCGTACTATTCTTGGATCTGGTACAGAAGAACACTATAATTATATATAAAACTATTCCAACGCCTATATCGTAGCCTATCAGGTTTCTTATTCCGTGGTACAGCTTCTCATTTGTGATGACCATGACCACATACCATTCATCAACTATGGAACAGCTGAAAACCGTCACCTTCTTGTCATCAACAACCGCTTGAAATGGTTCGCCGTCATTGTTCGTTATGCCCTTCATGAGTGCAGACATTTCACCCTGGGTATAGTCCTGTCCTACATCTTTCTTGTCTGAATGGGTTATCACCAAGCCTGACTTGTCGCAGACGAATGCATATCCCTGACCATTTAATTTGATTTTTTCCGTCTCAGCCTGTATTTGATCCAGAGTTACATCCAGAGATATTACGCTCACACCATCATAGAGTAACTGGCTGACTGACATCAGAATATCACCTGTCTGCGCATCGATGTACGGCTGGCCCAGGGTTGGCTGGCCGTCTGCCGCCACTGCTGCCTTGTACCATGCCCGCTCCTGAGGAACATAATCATCGTTGGGAACCCAGTCTGTGCCATCAAGATATTCGCCGTTTATAAAGCCATATACACCTGTGAACGCCGCATCTATATCCTGGAGATAATAATCTGATTCATTCGTGAGAAAGTTCAGTATATCCTGCCCCGACTGACCTTCTCTCATCATATGCTCCACAGTGATCTTCGTAACTTCCACCGCATCCACAGCTCGATTCAGATACGAATTCATATATTCCTGCTCCTGCTTAACAGTCTCTGCCGCCAAAGCCAGAGTATCATTCACTGACTTCCTATAAAATGTCATGATCGTACATAACGACAGTACCACAATCGCCACAAAACTCACTATCAGCGTCAGTATATACTGCCTCTTGCTTGCATTCTTCATACCGAATCCCCCATCTCACGTACATTATTCCGGTCCCAGATCAGCTCAAGTTTATACTTACATATAAATATAATTGTAACACACTACCACCATTAATCAAATATTTAATGGGGGACGGAGGTACCTGGCACCTCCGTCCCCGGAGACGAAAGTGCAAAAAAACAACCTCCTGGCGGTTTCCCACCAGAAGGTCGTCAATCCCTACCCCGAATAGGCAGGCCATTGCATACATGTTGTCAAATGTAGGAAGGCATTCGCCCCTCTGCCACTTGTAGATCGATACAGGTTCATTGAACCCGAGAAATGCCTGCAATGCTTTTACGGTGATTCCTTTCTGCTCTCTCACTTCTTTGATCCTCTTGCCTGTTGCGCAAAGATCGATCATTGGAAAATTGTTCTGTGTCATAAATGATACCTCCCATTGTAAATGCTATAAACTATCTGACTACCAATATCTCCAATAGTCTTATAACTGGGTCAATATCCCGAACACTAATAATAAAATATGTCAGAAGGAATCTACAGATACTATAACACAAATAAACCACAGGTTAAAAGTAAACCTGTGGTTTAAAATTTTTTATTCAGTTTTCCAGTTCTGCTTCGCAAGCTTGTACTGGGTCATCTTCCTCTTGGAAGCTATGCGCTTATGCTTCTTTGCCTCAGCCCGCTCCGCAGACCGGTCAGGAAGAATGCCACAGGCCTCAAGGGCTCTCGGCCATGGCCCAAGGTAGGATTTTATCCAGCCAACCTGCTCCGGTGTAAAGTCTGACTTTTTCGGATATCTTCCAAGTGAAATATATGCGTCCAGAAGCATCTGACAACATTCTTCACGTGTATAGCCAGCTCTCTTGTTCTCCATACCTCTTTCCTCCGGATCATCTCTGCGTTTCTATGGCCTGAGAATTATTTTACTTTGACAGACTTCACTGAGCTGCCAAGTCCCATGTATCTCTTGCCATTTATTGTTTTGTAAGCTCTTACTCTCACATAGTATCTCTTGTTCTTTGCTAGATTCTTGATAGTTGCACTGCCATACTTTGCGCTCACATACTTTGTCTTTGCAGACTTAAAGCTCTTGTTTGTAGCATATGTTATCTGATATCCGGTAGCACCGCTTACCTTCTTGTAGGTCACCTTAAGACTTCTGCTGCTGTTTGATGCAAGCTTTGTTATTGATGACTTTGCAGGGGTAACTATCAGAGTTACGATTCCGCTTGCCTTGTTGTAATTGCTGTTGCCTGAGACAGTGATCTTTATCTGTACTCTGCCCGGCTTCTTGGTTCTCACAAGACCTGACTTGCTGTTTACTATCGCAATATTCTTGTTTGTTGATGAGTAAGTTACAGTTCCCTTACCGGCAGCCTTAACGGTTATATATCTGTTGTATACATATAATGTGTTGCCTGTCACTGTCTGGTCTGCCTTATTGATCTTGAAGGTCTGCTCAACACTGCCTGTATAATCATTCTTACCTGTTATAGTTACCTTGGCTGTTCCGGCGTTCACGTTATTTGCATACGATGCTGTATAATCAGCCGCCTCAAGTTTCTTACCGTCAACTGTTACTGTAACCTCAGGCTTCTGTGCCTTGCCTGTATATGTCACATCTGCAACTTCTATAACTGTGTTGTCCTTTGTGAGTGTAACCTTTGTATCCGGCTCCTCTGGCTCTACAGGAACCTCCTTGACTGTTATCTTGATAACGATCTGTCCAGCCTCGTAGTTCTCTGTTCCCTCAGATGAAACTGTGATCTCAGTCTCACCGACAGCCTTGACTGTCACACGTCCTGTCTCAGGATCTACCTCTGCCACCTCTGGTGCAGATGATGCAAATGTAAGTGTACCCTGTCCTGTAACCTCGAGATCAAATGGCTCTGCATTTTCAAGAACCTCGATCTCAGTCTTTTCTGTAGTTATCGTCTTTGTAGACTTCTTTATCTCGAACTCGCCCTGAATTGTACCAGAGAACTTACCAGTTCCCTTTACTGTACAAGTACCCTTTCCGGCATTTACGTTATCACTGTATGTAACCTCATAGCTGCTTGGATCAAGCTTCTTGTCATTTACATATACGGTAACTTCCGGTGTGAGCTCCTCTCCAGTGTACTCTGCGTCTGCTATCTCAAGCTTTGTATTGTCCTCAGTGAGTGCTGTCACTGCCATGATCTTGTACCATGCAGTTCTTCCACCTCTTGATGTGATCCTGCACACAACATCATTCGTCAGGTTGATCTTGGCTGAAAGTCCGTCAACCACAACATAATGGCCATCCGCAGTTGTCTTGTATGTCATGTCAAGCTTTACAAGATCTGCGCTCTCCGGCAATACAACACCGACCTCAAATGGATCAGCCTTTGTTCCTGTTCCATTCAGAACCTCTCCATTTGCCTTGTATGTGTAGATAGAATTCCAATTCTCATCGGTTTCTGTCTCTGTGGTAAATGTTATCTCTGTTCCATCTATTGTCATGGACTCAAATGTAGGAAGTCCTGAGAATGATGCTGCTACATCTGCTCCTGTGAGCTCATAGTGAAGCTCGATAGTGTCGTTATCCTTTGCATCCAGTGAACCAAGCCCACCGTTGTCAAAGTCGTCTCCGTTGTATGACAGCATCCATCCTGACATTGAGTAGTCAGCAACTGATGCAAGTCCGTTTACAGATACGATATATGGGCCATAAGCTGACTCTTGAATATCGTAGGCTATTCCGGCATTATCCAGTGCACGCTTTACAGCGTCAACCGCGGAAGCTGCCTCAACCTTTGTGTTCTCAAGGATAACTCCATCCTTTGATGCACCATTTATTCCGGCTGCACTTGCTGTGTAGTCATATACACCTATGTTGAAGATAGTAACTCCGTCAATTACAGTTCTTACCTTCTTGTATGTCTCTACAAATTCTCCATCTTCTGCTGTCAGAGGAACATTTGCCATGATCTCTGCTGCAGGTGCCACGTTCAAGATGGCCTCTCCGTCATTGATCTTGGTAACTGTGTCAACTGTGAGCTTCTTGACTGCCTCTATATTAGCAGCCGATACATATGAAGCCTGATCCTCTGTGATTCTCTCATCTGCTGCGGCTGTGCATGAATATGCAGATCCTGATATTGTCAGATCCTCTGAATAGCCTGCAAATACGCCTGTTGTGGCTGTGTCGCTGCCATTTACAGTTCCTGCGCTGTAGCAGTCTGTGATCTCCACGCCTGCGTCATTTGACGTATTACCCTTGAAAACACCTGCAATACCGCCTGCATTTGTCTGGCCTGTGATCGTTCCTGCATTGTAGCATGAAATGATCTTGCATCCAGGATCCTGTGGATAGTATTCATTGTGGCTTCCGAGTATTCCACCAACATTTGTCTTGGCTGTGATGTCACCATAGTTTGTCGAATTCTGTACGCAGATATTTCGGCTGCTCATAGATCCTATGATTCCGCCGACGGTACCACCGTTTTCTGCCTTAATAGTTCCATGATTTACACAGTTCTCAATCACTGTGTTGCTTATTTTGTTCGTGTTACAGTATCCTACCAGACCACCTATCGAAGCTGATGTATTTGTGCCTGTGTAAGTGATATTTACTTTAGATGTACAACCTGCTACTCTTGCCGGTGCATCTGTGGTTCCCTGATACAGGTATCCCACAACCGCTCCTGCTGCAGTCTTGGTGCTCATGATGATAGTTCCCTCTACTGTGAGGCTGCTGATCCTTGCACCCGCCTGTCCAAATATTCCTGAGTAGCCTATATCATTCTGATACAGATTGCTGATAGTATGTCCCTGGCCGTCAAATGAACCCATGTATATGGCACCCGATGTACCTATTGGTGTCCAGCTATATCCTGCAAGGTTGATATCCGCTGTGAGCACTGCATTTATGTCGACCTTCTTATTGACATTTACCTCATTTTCAAACCAGTACAGCTCTGCACCTGTGCTGATCTGGTATACTCCGTCAACCTGTTCAGGCTCGGTCTTGCTCTCGCCATCCCAAGCAGTTGCACTTGACGCTGTGAGGCTGATGGTCTGTGACATCTCGCCGGAAGTATCCTCCGGGATCTCAAATGTTCCCTCGGCATACATGTATCCGGCACACTTCATAGTGTAATTGTACTGTCTGCCTGCAAGACCATTGAAGCTGCCGTCATTTACTGTTACGGCATTTCCTTCAGTATCCTTTATGTTTACCTTATATCCTTCTACTGCTTCGTTTGTAGCACCATCCACTACATCAAGCTTTACCTGGACAAAGTCTGTCTTTGCCAGCTTAAATGACATATCCGGGAGACTTCCAAGGTATGCCACACGTACGCTTGCTGCCATCTGTACAGGCTTTCCTGTTGCATGGCGGACCTCTCTGTGTGAACCGTATGGCGAACCAAATCCGCCCTCATACAGAACTCCGCTCAGCGTGTACTCGTCACCTGCAAAATACTGAGGTATCTTGACTGTAACTGTCTGGGCAGCAGGATATGATGCAAATGCATACTGGTTGCTTGCTCCTGAGAATTCATTTCCCTCACCATCTGACAGTTTTATAGTTCCGGCCATGTTGTAAATTCCTGCAAGCTTGTTGGCCGGAATATACAGACCGTCGTATGCCTTCTTGCCATCCTCTGTACGCTTACCATATGAAACCTCTATGGTATCACCGGCTCTGAGTTCATCTGCTGAGATCTCGCCACCATCAGCGTTCTTATATGTGTATGATACCGGGACTTCCTTTGCACGTACTACCTGATATGTGCTAACTCCGTCCTTTGTCACCTTTATTATGTTTGATCCCTCTGTGAGACCGCTTACAGTGTAGCTTCCATCATCATTCTTCTTGACATCTGCTGTTGTAAATCCACTGTATGTAAGCTTGTTTCCCGTGATCTGTGGATGAAGAACTGATACTGCCACTCCATCCTCCGGTGTAAATGTGTACTCTGCACCGGCTGCTCCCTCAAGATAATACAGAACATCGATCTGTGCATCCAGATTGTCTACAGCAGTCTTAGCAGTCTCTGTGTTGCGTCCTGCATTTAATGTCATATTTGTCTGAATGTCTGAGCCGTCATTTCCTACAGTGAATACGACTACACCTGTGTTTTCAGGCCAGATCGCACTGAAGAATGAACCGCCCATACCAGGCTTGTTGATCTCTGCATCATAGGTTACGAGAAGTATCGCTGTTCCCTCTGACTTTGCCTCGATCTCTGCTATCTCTGAATGCTCGCCAGGTACAACGCTGATCACATCACTTGATGGGTTACCATTCTCATCGATAACTGTGTAGTGATAATCAGGCTCTGCTGATTTTGCATTCATGATACCCTCTATTGCCTGCCAGTTACGGAAGCACTCAAGGTGATACTTGTCACCCTTCTGCATTGACACGTAGCCCTTCTCATTTGAAGTCATATAGATATCAGCTACATCTGAGCTATTGGCTGACATGTCATGTACAACTGTGCCAGGGCCATATGTGCTGTCGCCGATGTACATATCCTCGGCTGTTACCTTGTACTCAGCATCTGTGGTTGTGGAGAACCAGTTCCAGTATGTCACTCCCTCTCCACCAGTTACACGGTAGTAATATGTGATACCACTTCCAAGCTTATACTTGTATGTGTCATATCCGGCATCCTTGCTGTCTATCTTGATGCCAGCCTCATCCTTATATATATAGTATGTTGAAAGTGTACCAACTCTGAGCTCAGTTCCCTCTGGAACTGTGAACTCTACTGTCTTTGCCGCTGCAAGAGCTACTGAATAACCGTAGCTTCTGTTGGATGTAAGTGTGTTTGACACAGTCTTAGAGATATAGTCATCTGCTCTATCTCCAACCGGATCATATGTCACTGACACCATATCAGCATAGTAGAACAGTCCTGCATACTTTGCCCAGGCGCCATCTGACCCCTCCCTGGTCTTTACAAACTCTGCATGTCTGTCCACATTGTCAGGAGACATAACCTTACCTGTGACGGTATAGTCAACGTCTTCCTTCCAATATTTTTTGTTGCCATCTACAGTGTCATAACCTGTACATGCTATATCTGTGATACTGTATATGCTGTATGACTGCTGTGGATCGTCTGTGACTACGAGATCTATAGATCCCATATCTGTCTTCTCGTCACCGCTCTTCTGATATGCTGACAGACGGTATGTACCCGGCTCAAGCTCAAGGGTATACTTGCTGCCATCAGGCTCTCCAACTTCAATCTCATTGCCCTCTGAATCAGCCAGAGTCATGTAAGGAGCAGAATAATTCATGGTTACAGATACTGTATTTCTCTTGTCGCCCCTGATCTTCTTCTCAACTGCCTGAACCTCATCTGCAGTTGCAGTGAGATCTGTCATGACCGCCTGAACCTCTTCACGTAGAGCCTCGTCCTTAGCTATCTCATCTGCATGCTCTGCATAGAGCACATAGAGCTCTGTCTTGTCCTGAGTCTCATAGTATGCATACTCAGAGTCAAATGTATTCTTATCCGGATTGTAGCCATATCCCAGATCTGCGCCATAATCTGCGAGTGTGAACTGCCAACGGATAACGTGTGTATTGTCTACTCCGGCTGCAGAATCTACCTGATATTCTCCTGCGCCGACATTTCCCATTATATTGTCAACTGTGTTCATCCAGCCAGACATGCTGAAATAGTCAAACTGGCCAAGATCTTTTCCAGTCTTGTCCTTAAGCTCAAGTGCCTTTCCATTCTTCTTCTGATAAGCATCCTTAAGCTCCTGTGGAACATTTGCAGCTCCCTTATCAATGCCCTTTACGTTGGCAAGATAATAACTGGAACTGTTGTATTTGTCTGTTCCTGAAGGTTCTGTTTCAAGTCCCTCTTTCTTGAAAAACGCGTAAGTTGCCTGTGATACGGTAAGCTTAGACAGGTCGATGTCTATGCCTTCCTCTTTCCAGACTTCACCGATCTCTTTGTAGGACATTCTCTCTGGCTCGATATAGAATCCCTGGCCAAGAGTAAATCCCTCAAGAGACAGCACAACGTACTCAGTGCTGTAATCAACTTCGCCATCACTCTCTGCGGCAGCAGCCTGAACATAGCCCCAGCTTGCATTTGAAGCAAATGGTGCCACTAAAACTGCGCATGCCAATAAGAATGAAAGCATCAATGTCCTGATTCGTTTCATCTCCTATTTTCCTTTCTTTATTTAATTGTAGGTTATAAAGCAGGGAATATGTATTCTGCTTTTCCCACGCCCAAAAGCTAACAGATGAACTGTCGTGTCATCCGCATCCGGGTACTCCGCATATCCCGGCTGTCTGTGTCTGTCAGACGCCGTCACGCGGCCGGAAATCTCATAAAATCTGCGGGCATTCTGACTGAAAGACACAAGTCTTAACACAGTAATGGCGGTTGCACCGGAATCTCACCGAATTTCCCCCTGATCGAATGCTTTTCAGGACGGCATCCGAGCAGATTTTCACTATGAAATCACAGGGTTTATAGTAATTGTGAATCGGGAAATTGTCAACTCCAAGCCATGATAACATCAAAAAAAGATTATCAGGGAGGATGAAGTTCGACTCTACAGGATCATAGATATATCACTGAACCGTACACTCGGTCAGAGAATGTTCGGTCTCGGAACTATCAAATGCTGCTCAGCAGACAAGACTCTCGGAGATTTTGAGATCAAAAACATCAAGAAATCGAAGGGTGTCAAAGAGATGCTATCAGAGATGGTTGAGGAAGAGAGAAACCGTAAGAAAGTCACAAGCCGGGTATCCCTATTTTATAGAGATATCCGGCTTTTCTTCTGGCTCTTATTCTGATTACTTTTTAGTTACGGAAGCCAGCTTATTCTGACCTCTTTGAGCTGTCCTGTTGTATCGTCAAACTCAAATGTATAGCCGCTGCTTCCCATATAAACCTCAGAATCTACACTGTACTTGACTATCTTGCCATCTACTTCTGCATTCTCGCTGCACTTTTCAAGCAACTGATCCTTGGTGATAGTTGTTGGAAATGAGAAGTTCACCTGCTTTGCACCATCAAGCATCATCTCACTGATCTCTGCATTCATGCTGGCATCATAATCCGGGTTTGGCACAAAAAGGTGTGAATACCTTACATATGAGAGAACGCAATCCTCTGCCTTCTGCTCACCGTCAGTAAAGTTGCCAAACATAAACTGCATCGTTACGTAGTCATTGATTTCTGCTGTGTATCTGTCAGTTTCGTAATTTTTATTTACATTGTTGCCACTGTTATTGAGAGAATTCTGCTCAAATGGTATTCCACCGTCTATAAGATCCTTCAAGGTGGACTCACCTAAAGTGAATTTCTTTCCATTATATACAAATGACCTATTGTCAAGATCTGCGTAATTCTCGCTGAGTCCCGATGCCAATGTAAAATCCTCATATACAGGCATCGTAAATTCTGTGGATTCCTCACTGTCATCACTGTAATCGGTTTCATCTGCATATGAATCATCAGATTCAGTATCACCTGTATCCTCAGCCTCAGATTCCTCCTCCGTTGCCATTTCCGTTTCGGTTACCTGCTCTGTTGACTCCGTCTCTCTGGTGGATTTGCCATCATTTCCACATCCAACTATAGAAATTCCCATCACCACCGTGATAAGTCCTGCAATCAACATTTTCCTGTTCCTCATATAATAATCCTCCTTAAAACCTAGTGGCTTTATTATTGAGAATGTCACTATATTTTATCAAGCCGTAATCGGTTGCAACCAGGCAACTATGGGTAGCAAACCGGAATTATAGGGATTTTCGTCACTTTTTTGCAATCTATAGTGCTTATTTCTCCGTAATGTTCATGAAACTATAATAAGTGTCTCTGTCCATGGCATCCGGATTATCATCGGCAAATCCGCTGACTGTATATATGTTCCCATCCTTTAGATCAGCATATGCATTAAAATAGTATGTGATATTTCTCTTGCCGTCCTTTATATATAAGGTCGAATATGTGTAGTAATAAAATGTCACACCATTTACCTCACACTGACCTTCCTCTGTTACCTTTGATATTCCGACCCCGGTCTTTCTGTCTGCCATATCAGATGCTGTCATCCAACTATACGGTACGATCGAAGTCACAACCGTGATCTTATCACCGTCTGAATAGTATGTCTTACCTGACAAATCCTCATTCTGAAGGCTGTAATTTTCAGGAATTTCATATGACACGGTAGTATCTCCATTCACGACACTGTCCACTACTCCCGTCTCCATAGCTTCGTCCTCCTGCCAGTATGAGCCTGTCATATCATTTGTCTCATCTGTGGGAACGGCCCCCGCAACAATGGCCACAGCTTCATCGGCAGCCTTCTCATATACCTCAGCTCTCTCCGACCCGCTCAGCGCATCTATATCTATCTCATCAAATCTTATCGAAGTAAAGAAACGCTGCCCTTCCCCGGCATCACATATAAGCTGATAAAAATATGATCTGTCGAACTTCGCACCTCGTTCATTTGCAAGACTCGCTATGTATCTGATATATTCCTTCCCCTGTATCTCGAACTTCTCAGGCTCCAGCTCCATCACATAACCTGCGTCCTCAATATTTTTCTTGCGCTGCTCTCTGTTGTCCCAGAAATCCGCCATCGTCTTATCCTCCACATCGATCTGTATCAGATAATCATCACAGCTTCTTATATTAAGGCAGCCACTCTCATGTATGATTGCCAGTCCTACCGGCTTCACAGAGAAGGCATATCCCTTGAACACTATATGCCAAGGCTCTGTCTCATCGTCAGCTATTTTTTTTCCATCCTGTTCAGTTTCACTTTTTTCTTCCGTCTTCCGCGCACTGTTCAGATCAATAACGCCCATAAACTCAAGAGCGACAAATGCAGCTCCCGCCAGTATGCATGCTATTACGATCGCGCAGACAATTTTTTTACATTTTTTCATCGGCTGTCTTATCCTCAAGTATGATCTGAAGTGTATCTTCTTTCTTCATCCTTCTTATCTCAAGTCCAATGAGGATCAGAAGAATAATAAACACCAGCATGACAAATGATGCGGCAACTATGGTTGATGTCTTGTAATTCAGAAACAGACCATCACCGTCCGCCCCTGTGTACAACTGTATGTAATCTCCATCTCGTATCCCCGGTACATCAAGCCACACAGTATCCATGATCTTTCGGCCATTGTCATCAAAATATGCCAAATCAGCTTTTGTATACTGCTGATACACCTTCTCCACACGCACATTCCCGTTCTTATCTGAATGTCTGGTCCACTCGTTCCTCACAAACAGCACCGCCACCACAATTACACAGAAAACGCATATGGCTGCCATCACGCAAAATAATATTTTCAATCTGGCAAGCCTGCCTTTTCCCCTGAGATTCTTCAGATGGACAGCATTATTCGCTGAAGTCCCATCCCCGGACACCTCTTCCGGCTCCTCCGGCTCCTCACCCTTTCCATATATAAGTTCTCCAACCTGTACATCCAGAATCTCACATATACACACAAGCCTGTCCAGATCAGGATACGCCTTATCCCTCTCCCACTTGGACACAGCCTGTCTGCTGACTCCCATCTTTTCCGCAAATTCCTCCTGATTCAGCCCGGCTTTCTTCCGGTACTCCTGAATCCTGGATCCTATAAGCAGCATTTGTTTTCCTCCTTTTCCCGAATATTAGGATTGACATTCATATTGTTAATAAGTTCTTTTAGAGAATTGGCAATTGGCTTATCTTCCACTTCCCCATCTACATACATATTTTCCCAATCTTTAGCCATTGAAATCAAACTATTTTCATAGAATAATATGTCATCACTAGAATCTCCTTCCTTTTTCAAAACGGAAAATAATACAATAGATTCTTTAGTATTACAATATCCTCTAATACAAGGATGCCAAAACAGATTAATATAATCATTAATTTCTGTAGGTAATGTATATCCATATTTTTCTTCAAATACAGACAAATCTGTTTCATCTTTCCTCTTAACAAGAAATACACCCGCATCAATTTCTTTTTTTATATCATCACAAATAGTACTAAAATCTTCATTTGAGTAATAATTAGGATATTGTTTCGTTTTTTCAAAATAATTTTGAATAGTTTCTCTCATGTCTACATACCTCAATTTAATAAATCTTGTAACAGTAAAAGGTGTTAGGTGTTACAGATCCGCCATGAGGTGCAAATCATCTCAGCACATACCATTCTTCACCAAATTCTTCATAAATTTGAACCGCTGACGGATCATCAAGTCTCTCTGTAATACCTGTTTCTGATTCAAGGAAAACAAACTCTTCATTGTCATCTATAACCCGAATTCCATATAATTGCTTTAACGGATAATCCATGATAGTTGTCCCTTCCGTTTTACGCTCTGAATCAATATTAACATGATACAAATATTCCTTTTCAATCGATTCGAACGGTGCCTGTCCATACAATCCGTAAATATGTTTTTTCCCTTTTGTATCAATAAAATAGCCTTCGACATATGGCTCAGAATAAGAAGATACCGGCATGATAAATACTATTTTCTGTTTCTCCAAAAGATTATCAACATCATACTCAAAACGCCCTCCCGGCATAATGCAATCCACTACTTAGTTAGTCTATTCTTAACCTAATCCGCCCTGCGCATTTTCACGATGGTTTCTACGTGAACAGTACCCGGAAACTGATCGACGGCACAAGCCTTGGTCACAAAATATCCATGCTCCTGCAAAGTCACCAGATCCCTGGCAAGTGAGGTAGGCTTGCAGCTGATATACACAAGCTCCTTCACACCATAGTTGATGATCTTCGTCAAAGCTTTAGGATTGATTCCATCACGAGGCGGATCAAGCACTATGAAGTCTGGTTTCTCCTCTATGTCATCTATGACCTTCAGCACATCTCCTGCGATAAACTCACAGTTATCAAGTCCGTTGAGCTCCGCATTCACACGGGCTGCCTCAACGGCCTCCTCCACGATCTCCACTCCTATCACCTTCTTTGCGACTGGTGCAAGAAGCTGTGCTATCGTTCCGGTTCCACTGTAGAGATCGAATATGACTGCATCCTTTGTGTCACCCACATATGAACGCGCCCTGTCATAGAGCCTCTCCGCACTCTTTGTATTTGTCTGGAAGAACGAGAACGGCGATATCTTGAACTGAAGTCCGAGGACCGTCTCATATATATACTCTGTTCCGTATAGCAGATTTGTCCTGTCACTGATGACCGCATCCGCCATGGAGTTATTTTCCGTATGAAGGATTCCTGCGATCTTTCCCTCAAGCGGCAGCTCCAACAGCCCCTTCACGTATGCATCAAGGTCGAGAGCCGCCAGATTCTGGGTGGTTGTCACCAGATTCACCAGCAGATCGCCATTTGTCGCAGAACGTCTGATAACCAGATGGCGCAGAAGCCCCTCGTGCTGCATCTTTTTGTAATATGGGAGTCCCGCCTCCTTGCAGAACTGGACAGTATATTTCACTATCTTGTTCAGATCATCATTTACTATATAGCAGTCATCCATCTGTACGATGTCGTACGTGCTGTTCTTCTTGTGAAGTCCCAGTGCCAGCGGACCATCCTTATACTCATCGCCAAATGAGAACTCCATCTTGTTCCTGTATCCCTTTGTCACAGGAGATGCAAGTATCCCCTGCCACTCATAAGGGTGAGCCTCGCTGTCTATCACTCCGTCAAGGAGGCCTTTGACAAGCCCCTCCTTCACCTTGAGCTGGTTATCATAACTGAGTGTCTGGTAACTGCAGCCACCACACATTCCAAAATGGGAACAAACTGGCGAAGCATCCTCAAGCTCAGATTTCTCAAGAACCTCAAGGAGCCTTCCGTCCGCCTTGCCCTTCTTCAGCTTGGTTATACGGCAGCTCACCTTCTGTCCTTTTATTGCTCCCTTAACTGTAACTTTTCTGTCATCCATATGAAAGCTTCCCTTGTTCGGGAACTCATATGTGTCTATCACACCTTCAACTATATCGTGTTTCTTCATATCATTTTACCTGTCCTTTTCTATCAGTCTCTATCGTCATCTTAATTCTGCAACCGCTCATTGTACGGAGAGAAATCTACATATAACTCCTGCACATCTGCCTCTTTTTTGTTGACCATAAGTCTCTCCAGTAGTTCGTCTGCATCCGCCTGTCCAATAACAGATCTGTACAACTGAAGCAGCTTGAGCATATTATGATACTTCTCCATCATAGATGAGTTGTAGAAATACGGCACCAGTCTTTTTATTCCAGCCACCTCAAGTTTATTTCCATCTCTTTTTCTGGCAACAAGCCAGTGTGGTATAATGCCACAATTTAATTTCTGATTGCCTTCTTCGCACAACGAAGCCTTTGCAGCCTCAAATGCATTATCCAGAAGCTTGGGTATATCATCAGTGCATATCCTGGGCTCCTCTTTATTGCCGTACCATTCCATAACAGCCTTTCTCACCGCAAGACAATTATACCTGTTTATTCTGCCCTCCCTCTGTTCAAAATCAGTGGGATTAGCAGGAATAGACAAATGTACTATTCGATCCGCATAATTATGGAAATCCAGTCCTTCCTGACCTATTGAGGTCGTAGCAAATACAAATGGCGCAAATGGCGAGTTAAACGCAGTCTGCAAATTGGCTATACTGCTTACTTTATCGTCATCGTTACTGCTTCCTATGCATCGAGCATAATATGTCTCTCCGTTCTGATCATCGCCTGTCCTGGATATCTGAAGTCCGCCCTCTTTTGTATGTTCATACAATGTAATATTGATTTTGGTTGCCTTATGTACATTATGGCAATCTGACAAGAATGCCGTGTTCCCTATATACTCCAGCTCTTGCAATACATATTGAAGTTTTCCTTCTTCACAGTAATCAATTATAGACTTTCGGAGACTATCCTCATCCATCTGTAAAGTGCCACCACTGTCCCTAAGGGCAAAACCTTCTTTATTCCTTTTTATCGGCAGTCCCATCTCAGACCACACAGCAAACAAACCTGACTCTGATGTTGTAAATATCCTTCCAACCGTTTTTATATCTTTTATACCTTCATCACCATTATTATCCCACTCTCGATCCTCTTCGGAACCAGTCACCAGGCCCAGTATTTGTTCTAGTATTTGTTCTAGTATTTCTTTTGCACTTTTTTGAAAATCCTGAAGTTCTTTCTCCGTAATACTCTTATCCTGTTCCTGTTTCAATATCCACCAGATAAGTCTCCGTGTCACTTCCCGGCTGATAAGTCCTGCCATAGCTCTCGGTACAACAACTCTGTCTGAGAACATAATGGTCTTGCCAAAGTTTTTGTGCTCTGCAAATGCACCTTTAAGCTCTTTCCAACCGACCACAGAAGGAACCCACAGAAGTCTGGCTGCTCCTGGATGATTCAGAAGTACATCCTCCCTTGTCATGCCATTATACTTACCGGATTTCAGCATAGAATCGATATCCATAGATTCTATGTCCAGAATATACTCCAACACCTTCTCATAAACTCCATGCCATTCCCCAAGTGTTTTGGACATATCTTTAAAATCATCTTCAAGAATATAACATTTTGAGTTATTTTTATATCTTATTTTTCCAGCGTCAACATCCTTATCAAAATTGCCTTTAATTTTATAGCCATCATCGCCGCCGGCCTGTTTGTTCCCTCGATTCATAAACGAGAGAACATATGGGATTCTCTCAGCATATGCTGTCGCTGTACCTGTACCTATATGATACCTGCCATTGCCTGTATCATATTCAACAAGCTCATTCGTATAATCAAGAAGGGCTTTAATCCCACCACATCCGATTTCCTGTTTATCAGTATCTTCAGCGTCTGTGCCGTCTTCTCTCAATTCACGTAGCACATTGATTCTCTCCATTCTGGTAAACACTGATCCCATCTGCCTCTCAAAGGCGTTTTTCTTTTCCAGAACCTGTTCCTTACTCTCACTATCTGATCGTGAATATTTTTCAAGTGCAGTCTTATAAGCCTCAAGGGAACTTGAAATTACAGACATACCATTTGTTCCCCCTCCTTTTTCAAGGAAGCGGCACACATCATATATACTTGCATTTTCCGTGCCTGCTGTATCGGTATCCGTCTCATCCTGATCTGCATTTTTACTCATATACATCCTAAATGGAGTTGCAGACAACATCAGAACATATGGATTTCTGTCTTCCCCATCAGACTCCTGTTCCAGAACCTTTCTTATGATACTTTCCTCATCATCTGAAGCCTGACCTATGATCTCCTTGAAATTTTGGAATTCATCCATAATAACCAGCCCGCAGTCCAGCCAGTCCATCGTGATCTCCGCAAAGCCTTTCCTTACAATCTGCCAGGTCTTGCAAAAATTTTCTATTTCACATTCAGCACCATTACGGCTATCCCTGATAATATTACATGCTTTATTAAACTCTTCATCACACTTACACTTGGTCATGTACAGACCCATCATCTTTTCAAAATCTTCATTTCCCCGACTTGCTTCTGCTGAAATAAAATCCCGTATCCGTCTATACAGATATTCTCTCTCTTCTACCTTGCCCCGTCCCTTTATATCGATAGATGTCCTTTGTGTCATTGGCAATATTCTAAGTCTGGTCTTCAATGCCTTGACTCTGGCCAAAGATTCATATGTGTGATCATTTCCATATACCTTATAATAATCTTGAAGTACCGCTTGAAATTCCACTTCATATTTAGATGAATTGAACACTTTCCACGAAAGACAACTGGCACGATTCGTCCACCCCTCGTCTTCATTTTTACCAAGTCCGAGTTTTTCCTCATTCTGCTTGGCGATATTCGTGTTGGAACATATATAAATAACATTAAAATAATAGTAATCCGCTTCGTTTTTTATCTGTTCTCCAGACTTGCCGGCAATTTCCTGCTCAAGGAGTTTACACATAAGGCACCTGATGACACCCCTCGCAATAATGGTCTTTCCAAGGCCCACCTCATCTGCAAGAAGAAATCTTCCGCTGGTACACTCTCCCATATAACTGTCAACGATCCTTCTTATCGCACGCTTCTGATAATCCGTATATTCAATTTCACCTCTGTCCGTCATATTTGATTTCCCCTTTTAAACATTCGAATTGCGCTATCATATTTTCAACCAGCTTTTTATCCATACATGCTATTTCTGCCTGTTCCTCCTGTGACATACCTTTGTTTCTAAGCACGTACATTTCGTATATAGACTTCACCCGGTTCTCATATCCTGTTAAGACTGAATCCAGACTTTTCTTCTCGTTTATACATCTTTGAATCAGCTCTTCTAACGTAGGAATGCAGTTTCTTACATAGCGCTCATACTCCTTAACGCCCAGTCGGCTTCCAGAATCATCAGAGTTGTTCTCCGGCTTATCTATACTGGCATCTTTATAGTTTCTGCTGCTTAACAAGCCTGCTATTTTCTCATATATCAATGTTCTCTGCGCATCTGACAGCTCATCATACTGGTATTGTGCCTCACCTGACTCGCCTTCATTATTATCGTTCGACCTAGCACACCAGCATATATGTATGTTTGCATGAGCGTATTCTTTGTTCTTATATTCAAGTGTCAGAATAAACTGCTGCCCTGCCTTTCTTCTGTTAAGTCCTGACCAGGATATCTTCTCCGCAAATGTGGGTTTTAACAGATTCCTATTTCTTTCCGGATAATCGACAGGACATATCTTTATAGATATATGTTCGTCTTCACCGTTTTCATCTCTCTCACATTTATTTTCTTCTAAAATATTTTGCCTTGCTATATATTTTCCCAAAGTAGTCAGGCCCTCATTGATCGAAGTGATCAGCTCACCGACATTATCCTTCTCTTGCGCCGTCGCAATCCCGGTCCTGCAAACGGTCAGCGTATAATTATCACTTTGGCTAAATTTCACAGCATACATCTGGCTTATCTGTAGTGCTAATTTCCTAAACTTACTATCTATATCGAGTTCATGCTCTTCAGATCCAGTGACCTTGGGTATTTTTCTATATGTATACAGTCTATAATCTTCTTGAAACGCTGTCTTTATACAGTCATACCGCTGTTCCGTTATATCTTGAAGCTTCACCACCAGTTCTCTGTTATTTCCAAATGCTCTGTTGGAAAAATTCAGTGATCCCACATAAATCCATTGATCTTTATCTGACAGATATGCCTTAAAATGTGAACTTGATGGTTTTCTGTTTACCTGATTCTCCTCTATCTCATACACATAGAACTGGCGGCTGTCAGTTTTGTCATCATCCTCCACTATCTGCTTTTCAGCACAACGTTCATACCCCAGCTTTGTCAGTTCATTTTCCATAGTATATATGTTAGTTTTCTTTGGGCATTCTCTCAAAAAACGATCTGATAAAAACGGTGAAAATATGTGATCTGCCCCTTTTAGCATATCTTTGAATTCTGTACCTGGGAAAGCTTCCCCAAATGCTGTGATCTCCGGAAGTTCATCCTTTTTAAAGTAATATGAGTCCACAGCAAGATTCTCTATGACTTCGCCTATGTTCCGGTTGTCGATATATGGACTATCAGATCTGCCGTTTTCTCTTTCATACCCAAGCAATCTATCTATCGCATCTGATATATCAGCTTTTGTTCCTTTCAGTTTTACATATTTGTCCCTGTCTGTTTCAGGCACGTCCTGTTCTCTGTACGCTTCAAGCTCCATGCATGCCGCAAATTCCTTGTTGTGTGAATTCACCAGATTCATACTGCCTATGATCAATCGGAACAGTGTATCTGCCCCCTCCGCCGTATTATCTTTTTTCTCAAACTTCACCAGATACATTTTGGGATGGAAGCTGTGATCGCGCTCCCCAAGCGGAATCGTGTAATACGCCGTAAACCGTCTTGTGTACTGATACATCGTGGAGGCCGAGCTCTTATCATAGCCATTATTACATACAAATCCTATGTGTTTCTCCATCCATTTCATGTCCTCGATACCTTTATCAAACAGTATCTTCAACCGCTCTGTGATCGACAGACTTGTATCGCTGTTAATCCCATTTGCCGGCATATCCCTCATATATAACAGTGCCGACAACAATGCTTTTGCATCAATACTATATGTGCATAACAATGCACCCACTGTTTCGTATCCCTTTGGCGGACGAAGCTTGTCCAATAAGTATATATCCTCTATATTTTCCATATTTACTCCCAATTTATCTAATTATAAAACAACTCTGATATATAATAGCTTACACACATGGTTATGGTTCCCGGAGATCTGTTTTGTCTTTCTGTAGGACGATACTCCCACCTGAATGTGTCTATATAATCCTCTGTGTCTTCTATATTTCTTAGATTAGTGCCTAATTTTGATGCAGCCCCCTGCACGTATTTCTCTCTTTTCTTCACGATACTGGCAATTTCATCTATATCACTTGTATTTATGTCTTTTATATCTACGTTCTTCAATTTTTGGGTTATCTCATTTATAAAATTCCAGCATTCTTCTAAATCCCCGTCTTCCCCCTGACTGATAAAACCTTTACAATTTTCATATTTCTTTTTCCAGTAATTTTTTATTTCATCATCTTTTATTTCAGTGCTAATCTCGAAATACGCTGCGATCTCAGATCTGATTTTTTCTTCATATGCTTTACGTTTATCGTCATCTCTGCTGAACAGCAGCCGTTTATAACTGAGCTTGGCAATATACTGGATAATAGAATATATCTGGGACTGGCGAAGATATTCATACATACAAAATTTCCCTACTATACTCTCGCCATACTTGTCAATTTCTTCAAATTTATAAAGACTCTTACTATTTTGTCTTATTTTTAACTCTTCAAGTAAATCTTCAAGTTTTTCATATTTGAATTTACCCGCTTTACCTTCTTTATATAATTTTGATACAGAATCTTCCCTTAGTACATCTTTTTTATTTGATACAGGTGCTCTTTTAAATCCAAGGAAACTGGCGATAATATTTGATGTATATGAATATCTGCATATTCTATCATCATCCGGCATCAACACCCGCCTTATATAATCCAGTTTCTCTATTTCATCCAGTTTCCCCGGGCTATAGATATAGTCCTTTTCATAATCTGTAAGATCCTCTACATCTGAACCAACTTCAACATTATCTATCACATTTTTCACAAATCTATATCGGTCTGTCTCTTTCAGTATATCAAGTAAGCATACATCATTTATCGAATACCCTTCGTCCAGATAATGCAGCATCTTCATCTTATTCTTGTATTTCTTGTAAGCGCGGTCCTTTGCATCATCAAAGAATCCCTTTCCTTTGCACTCCTCACGATGTTTTTCAACTATATGATGACTGATCATTCTTTCATAATAATCAATATCATCCTCTGATCCCTTTTCTTTAAGTACATGATATATGGCATTGAGATAATATATATATACAAGATTAGGCATAAGTGTCGTGCACTCTGGAAACAGTATCTCCGAGATCCTGTTGTTCATCGGTCTAAGTCCCAGGACATCCCTGTTATTTGCCTCCTTAAAAAAATTGCTTATCCCCTTATCATCTTTCCCATACAAACTGCAAAATCCAAACTCCACAAGTATCCCCCTTCTCATATTCAAAAAATGCCGGACACCTACATCCCGATGAAGTGCCCGGCACCAATTATACAACTTTTATATCTGCTCTATCCCCACAGATCCTCAAAAAACTTTTTCCTCTTCTTCTCCTCCGGTATGGAACATCAGCCATTTAAAGCTGCCTTCGGCAGGGCTGATGCTACATGTCAAATTTTCTTCGAAAACTTGACACATTCGACTCTACCCTCGACAGCTCATTCTGCGCAAAAAACGGCGTTCTGTGCTGGTCAAAATCAAGCAGCATATACGTTCCAATCCGGTTGTCCCTCGGCAGAGCCAGACTTCCCGGATTCACTATATATGAACCCTTGTAGCTCGTCAGGTCACGGCGGTGGGTGTGTCCATACATTACGAAATCATATCCTTCCGTGTCGATAAGCTCCTCCAGATATGAAATACCGCTGTTCACACCATACCTGTGTCCATGCGTTATAAATGCGCTCTTATCTCCGATGTTGAATTCGTCATATATCGGGAGCTCCGGGTTGTAATCGCAGTTGCCCCTCACCATGTGGATCTCACAGTCAAACAGGTCATGTATCAGCTTTTCATCTCCCTCAACATCACCGAGATGTATCAGCATGTCCACGTCGCCAACTATATCGTGTATCTGTTTTAAGCAGCTACTCTTGCCATGAGTGTCACTTATTATCAGTACTTTCATCTATTCCTCCTAACGAGAATCCATCGATCCCACTGATCATTAACTGATTTATTCCTGATTCTCACTTACTCTCCCTGTGCGCTCTGATGACGTTCTTCATCAGTCTCAGTGCATTTCCCCTGTGACTGATCTTGTTCTTCTCCTCAGGATCAAGCTCCGCAGTGGTCTTGCCCAGCTCTGGAAGGTAAAATATAGGGTCATACCCGAAACCGTTCTCGCCGCGCTCCTCGTAGCCTATGATTCCCTCTATGGTTCCCCGCTCTGTGTACTCGCTTCCATCCGGGAACACTGCTGCTATAGCGCACACGAATCTTGCTGTCCTCTCAGGATCTGGAACCCCGGCCAGCTTGTCTATTATGTACTGGTTCTTTATCCTATACGATGTGTCCTCACCAAGAAATCTTGCGCTGTATATTCCAGGCGCCTTGTCCATGTAATCGACCTCAAGTCCTGAGTCATCCGCAAGCACCAGGCATCCGCTCTCCTTGCTGATGGCTCTCGCCTTGATCAGAGCATTCTCCTCAAATGTCTGTCCGTCCTCCACTATGTCTATATCGATCCCAGCCTCCTTCATGGACTGTATCTCAAATCCGAGGTCAGCAAGTATCATGCGGACCTCCTTCATCTTTCCTTCATTTCCCGTTGCAAATATCAGCTTGTCCATAATAGTTCTCCTTTCCCACAGCTTACATACACTTCCTGTTTATTCTGTCTTATCCGTAAATGCCTTGAGGCAGACGTTACATTTTCTCTCTTTTTCCGCACTGTACCACTGATTTCCATACAGACTTATATAGCCTTCTCCATCGGAGATGTCAAAGCTGTCGGTCATGGAATCCGCATCATACTCTATGGCTATCGGGTATTTGCTGCCCGGCGTGGTTATATGTACTATGACCGCAAATTTCTTTTCATCCGGGAGCTTGACCACATCATCCAGGTTGACCGTGTAGTATCCTGCGTACTCCATCTCGCCTGACGCGACAAGCTTCTTATTTGCCAGATCGTCAGTGTCCTCAAAATTTGTAGCCACATATACTTCATATGTCGTCTTTGCATCAGTAGCATAGAATGACACAGCCTTGAGCTCCTCGCTCTTACCAGCCGTGTAAACATTTGCAAAATAGGCATCCTCCTGGTCAAATCCAAGAACTCCTACCCAGCCCAGCTTGTCCGACTGGTATATCTTATCGTAGTTGTCTGCGCCCTCAAGTCTGGTGTACACAACGCTGGTCTCGCAAATATGTGCATCATAGTAGGATATATAGAAATATCCGTCCTCGCCAAATTCGGTTCCCCAACTGTTCTTACAGATAAAAGCACCATCTTTCTTCGGCGCCTTGTTAAAGTTGTTCTTGCTGTAATTGTCATCCCATCCGACTATTACCACATCGTGGTTGATTCCCTCTGAACCATCATAATAGTACGCATGAGTCTCCTCGTTGTAATACTCCGAGCTGCTGTCGGCATCTATCATATCGCTGTATATCGCAGTCTCCACACCGCCCTTGGTGTACACTGCCTCTTTCACAGCCTTCAGATTCTTGTCGTCAATTATCTCCGCCTCCTGCAAATGCTTCACGGCCTTAAGCTTGGAGTTCGTCTTGTCATCCCCGTACGGATCATCCTTCTCGAGAACCGGTCCCTTCCAGGATGCAAGATATGCAATACTCATCCTGTACTGGCCACCCTCAAACTGTTCAACGCCAAATCCGTTGTTCATGGTCATGTTATCCACAGAGAACTGCAGCTTTTCATCCGGCATAAGAGTTGTCTCAAGCGCAGCCAGCGACGCAAATGCCCAGCATGTTCCCGAGTCTCCCTGGTCTCTGACCTCTGTGACCCTGCCCTCTTTTCTCATGTCGTAGGCGGCCGGCAGCTTACTGTCCTCACCGACCTTCTGCAGGGATACACGGCCTGTGTCATAATTGTACTCACATGTATAGTCGAGCGTGTCCGCTATATACTCTATAGGGACAAATGTCTCGTCATCCTTCTTTATCGGCGCATCCGCGATCTTCACGTCCTTGCCGTCCAGCTCTGCATCCTGGGAATCAAGCACCAGTCTGGCGACTCCTTCATTCCTCTTGATCACGATACTGCCATTCACATACTCTATGTATGTACACTTCATCTTATCCTTGAGCATCTTCAGCGGCATCATAAGGTGAAGATTATTGCTTACATACGGCTTGTACTCGTCCTCTTCCACCTCACTGCCATTTACATACAGTGTGAGTCCCGCTTCATTGTAATCGCCCGCAAGCTTCTCAGACATGCCGGAAACTGCGTGTTGATCCTCCTCGTTCTTCTCCAGACGTCCCGACGGCTCCTTTGTTCCGTAATACGCCAGAGCACCTATGGCAAGGATCAGAATTATATATACAAATTTCTTCAAGCTTCTTCTCTCCTTCGTTTAGGCGGCTTCGGTCCCATAAACTGATAGAAATATGATTTTATCATTCCGTTGTATATCTTGCGGTTTCTGTCGGCCTTTCTGCCGATATACTTCTCCGCATCCGTATACGATGTGATGAGGAACATTGACCAGTCATCAAGATTCCTATAGCTCTCGCCGATGGTCCTGTACAGCTCAGGCAGAGCCTCCTTCTCCTCAAGTCTCTCTCCGTAAGGTGGATTTGTGATTATAAATCCATACTTCTTCGGATTCCTCAGATCCTTCACATCCCTCTGCTGAAAATGGATGTGCTGCTCCACTCCTGCTGCC
>OKVE01000166.1_pt1 | contig 25601 bp, 27 predicted proteins | sample 1604781 | NCBI WGS metagenome assembly OKVE01 (sample SAMN01760918, study PRJEB22395) | human gut metagenome
CTTCTGCATCCATCTTATTGGCAATAATAACACTAGGCTTATTAAGCATCTTTTCATTATATTTTTTAAGTTCATTTTTAATTATTTCATAGTCTTCAATCGGATTACGCGCACTTTCTCTACTCATATCAAGAACATGAGCTATAACTTTACATCTAGAAGTGTGTCTTAAAAATTGAAACCCAAGTCCTAAGCCTTCACTAGCACCTTCAATAAGTCCAGGAAGATCAGCCATTACAAATGTATCATCATAAACCTTTACAACTCCTAAATTAGGACTTAATGTTGTAAAATGATATGCAGCAATCTTAGGTGTAGCATTACTAATAACACTTAATATAGTACTTTTGCCTACACTAGGAAAGCCTACAAGTCCAACATCAGCAAGCATCTTTAACTCACACTTAATTTCTACTTCTTCACCAGGAGCCCCTAATTCACTCATCTTTGGTGCTGGATTATCATGAGTAGCAAAAGATTTATTTCCTCTTCCGCCTCTACCACCATGAGCCACAATACATTCCTGCCCATTTTTAACAAGATCACATATTATTTCACCAGTTTCTTTATTAGATACTACAGTTCCCTCAGGCACTTTTATATAAACATTTTCAGCATTCGCACCATTACGATCGCTACCTTTACCATTATTTCCTTTACTTCCTTTAATTATTTTTTGCATTTTTAAATCAATTAAAGTTCTTAAAGACTCATCAGCAACAAAGATAATATCAGCACCTTTGCCACCATTCCCACCATTAGGTCCACCCATAGCAATATATTTTTCTCTTCTAAACGCAGTACAACCATCGCCGCCTTTTCCAGCAATAAGTTTAACGCTCACCTCATCAACAAACATATTTTTGCCTCCAGTTCGTTAGTATTTTAGCATATCTCTTAAAATAGTTCAATAATTGTGCACCCAATATTAGATGCTGGTGTATACATCGTTTTAACCCTTTTATCATTTTTAAAAAGAAGCCTTAACTCTTCTTTTAAAATACCTTCTCCTATTCCGTGAACTACCACTATTTTTTTCTTTCCTAATTTTAAATTATCATTTATAAAATCATTAACCGGTGTATAAATAAGATCTCTAGAATACCCATGCAAATCAATAGAAGGAAGTATATTTATAAATGGATCACTCCATATTTTCTTTTGGTAACTCTGTTTCTTCACTTTGTGCATTATTATCTTCTTCTTTCATTACAGTATCACTATTATTATCCAACTTTATATTTAAAATACTACATATCTCATCTAATTTAGGGATTCCTTCAATACCATATTTTTGCATACCAAGAGCAGCAGAAGCTGAAGCTATTTTCATTGTAATATCTTTATCTAACCCATTAATTATTCCATAACAATATGCTCCAAAGAATACTGGCCCAGCATTCGTATCATCAACAATATTTGTTTTAGTAGCAGGAAGCATCTTAACTTCTCTTCCTTTAGTATATAATACTCCCTTATCCTTAAGGGTAACAACATACTCAGCCTTATTTAAATCCTTAATCTTCTGAAAGAAATTAACTAAAGCCTTTGACTTATTAAGTTCTAAATCCATTTTAGTTAAAGCCTTAGCAAATGAAGAATTCGCAGCCACATAAGTACATCTCTTACTAATATTATATAACTCTTGATCAACCTTATTAGCAAGTAATATAAACTTCGAATGTGGAAAATTATTAAGCGCAGCTAAACTTCCCATCGGATCAGTTCCATCCATAATAATATAATCCGGAATAAAATCATACTTATACTTTGCTAAATTAACAGGCATCTCCATAAGCATCTGAGTACTGCTACCATTTTCTTTATTCACTAAAATATAATTTAAACTAGTTTTATTTTCATAATTTAACTCAATATATTTAGTATTAACTCTTGCATTATCTAAATCGGTTTTAATCTTCTGACCATTAGGATCTGCTCCAATTACTCCAGTATACGTTACATCCATTCCCCACTTTGCTAAAAGCACTGCTGCATAAACAGTAGCTCCGCCCATCATTTCATACTTTTCTTTTAATAAATTCTTACTACCCTCAACTAAATATTTATCTTGCGTTAAAACAATATTATAAGTAGGTTTCCCAATAACTAAAATTTTCATATATATCCCTCATATTCTGTATTAATTATATTATAAAAATTATTGTATAACAAGACTTAACGCAAAGAAAAAAGTTCTTGAATTAACAAAAACTTTTATATTGAATATTTTTTAGTTGAAAGTAATGTTTTGGAAGATTCCATAAATTCAGAATTATCTATTGGAAGACCATAGGTTAATCTTTCATCTAAAGAAAATAATGACTGAACATTTTTTAAGCATGTTCTAGAATCTTTATTAAACCATTCAAATTTTTGAAGTGCAAAGCTTTTACCAGTAGATATTAAATAGTCAATTGTTGGTGAGATAATTCTTCCTTTATCAAATGTATAACCTCTTAGTTTACTTTCTAAGATGCTGGCATTTTCAAACTCTATAAGGTTAGGAACCTCATCAGATATTTCTGATAAAGTGTCTTTTATCTCTTGATGAGATTTTATTTCTGCTAGTCTTTCATCTGGAAGGATTAAACCGCCTTCACTTTTCATTGTTTTTTGAGTTTCGAGAATTAAATCTATTTGTTTTCCTGTTAAACCTGCTTGCATAAGCTTTATAGTAATATCTTTATCTTGCTTTGAAAGTGATGCTCTTAAGATATCTCCCTCTAAAGATTCTTCTTTATCCATAATTTTTCTTTGATTAGCATGTTCAAGTTCATGTAATACTACCTGTGTTACTAAAAGATTTTTATAAAATAATTCTTCAGTACTACTAAACATTTCTTGATAAGTATTATAACTTTTTAACATTTCTTCAATAGCATCTAAATATACAGCAATTAATTTTCTATTTGGATAATAAACTGCTAATAAAGAATTTGGATCTCTTAATCTACTATCTTTGTCTGTTATAATAAGTCCACCAGCATAATCAACAATGCCTTTAGAATCTACTACAATTTCAATAAGTTTTTGAATATATTTTCCATCAACTAACTTTCCATTTGCAGAATATTCATATAACAATTTTAATAATTTTGATTTCATTTTAACCATTCCCCTTTTTTGCGGGACTTATAATACCACTAATATAAGGATATGTCAAATTAAGTTAAAATATTTGTTCGAACTTATATTATAAAAAAGACTCAATCATTAAGATTGAGTGCTTTGCCTCTTATATATATTAAAGAGGTACTTGATATTATGAAGGAAAAAATTTATTAATTTCTTTTTTAATAATAATTATCATTTTATTAATAGTTTCTCTAATGATTCTATGCATAAAAAAATAGTCACTAATCATATTGATTAAGTACTTAGTTTAAATTAAGTATGACTTGATTCCATGTCAAATACTCAACTCATAAAATTAAATTTTCCCCTCTTATGTCAAATTTCTTTGACATATACATTATAACAAATCAAATAATTGTTTGCAATAAATATTAGATGAAATTCTTCCAAAATTATGTCATTTTTATTGTTTTATATTACTAAATATATTATAATTTACTTAGGGAAAATTTAACTGTTGAGTACTTGCCACCTTTCAAAGAGGAAGGAGGCTGATAATATGAATAAAAAAGATTTTTTAATTTTATTTTTACTCATAATTATTTATTTATTAATAGCCTTACTCTTTACTATAACAAAGTAGTAAGATTATATAAAAAGCACTCAATCAAGTTGTTAGATTGAGTGCAAAACCAAATTTTAGGCGAGTACTCAACACGCAAAAGTTAAGTCTTCCCTTTTTTATTTTATGCAAGTTTCCTTGACAAATACATTATAACAAAAAAAAGAACTATTTTCAAGTTCTTATTTTTTTAAGTGGTGTCCTCGGCGCGATTCGAACGCGCGACCGTACGCTTAGAAGGCGTATGCTCTATCCAGCTGAGCTACGAAGACATTCTTGCTGAACAACTAAATTATAATACATTTCTTGTTCAGTTTCAAGACTTTTTATTTAATATTCATATATTTTTGATATTTTGGAATTAATCCAGTGTGATTATTAGTTAAACTAGGTTTAATTTGGAATACTCCTGGATAAGAATTACCTTCAATTATAACCGGGCTTTTATCTGTAATTGCAACATCCCAGCCAATATACTTTATAGTTGGCATCAACTTAGCTGCTTCAATTACTAACTTACAAGCCTCATCATAAAGAGGAACTTTAAATCCAACTATTTTTTCTTTAGTAATCGGATGAATTTCATATATATTATCATCTTGATCAATCGCTGGAACAATTACTACTCCATCATCATCCGTAAAAGTATACATAGACCCTGACGAAAAATTATCAGTTACTCCTCCATTACCTATTTTAAATACAGAATTAAGTACATAAGCATTTTCACCATCATAGAAAGTAAATAATCTAAGCGTATTAACACTACCACTATAGAGTTTAGAAATTTCTTTATTTTGAATTATAACTTCTTCAATTAAAGTTTGATTATTTTTAAGAAGCTCTTTAAAGACTTTTTCTTTATCATTCTTATTTACTGTAATAAGACTAATGCCTTTTCCACCTTCTCCATTAATAATCTTTGCAATAATTTTTTTATGCTTACTAGTAAACTTTTTAAACTCATCAAAATTATCCTTACTAATTATTAAGAAATCTCTTTTAATATATTCTTTAAATGTCTCATTAAAAATACCCTTATCATCTAACTTATAAAAATCTTCTATTTTATTATAAGCCTTAATTATATTATTATTTTTAACTCTAGTTAAATAAGTCTTTCTCTCTTTATTAGTTAAATTGTAAAATTCAAATTCTTGATAATCATAGTACCCAGCACCATATCTTAAAGCACAGTAAACTATATCTATAGTTAAAATAATCTTATTCTTATGAGTTTTCTTACTAAGCTTATTTATAATATTAAACATATTTTTTACATTTAATCTTTTAAGACACTTAAGCATATATTTAATTTTTCTCATAATCCACCTCTAAAATGAGTTTATCATATTTTACTAACTAAATAAAGATTTTAAAATTTTAAGTAACCAAACCACTCCATCATTAAGAAGTTTATCTATTCCATCACTTATTCGAAAACCAACCTCTGAGCAAAAATTACGATAATCCTTCTTAGGTGTTTTAATATAATCTTTTATATCCACTCGCTTTCCTTCACTAACATCCTTCTCAAAAGCAATTATTGCTTCATTTGTTAAATATGTATTTCGGCTTATTACCTTAGTATAATAACCAGTCTTACCAGCAAAATAAAGACAAATAAAAGAAAAAACTAGCGCGTAGAAAATAAACCTTAACGTTTTAGGTATCTTTGGTTTCTTATCTTCCATAGTCTTCTCCTAATAAATTACTTAAGCTTTCAGCAAAAGCCTTTACACTTAAAGATACCTCACTAATTGTACTTTCTGGCCCACCAATTTCAATTAACATCACGTTCTCATTAAAATGCTGATTATACCTACTATTTTTACCATAAAAAGGCTCTCTCATTAATCCTTCATAACCTCTATTTAAAAATTCATTTAATTTAAGCATCAACTCTTCATTCTTCTTATAATTATCATGATTCATCCCAATAACAAACATCATTTTAGCATAAGAATAATTATTTATAGTTGTACTTGCTGATACGCTATCTCTATGCAAATCAATAAAATACTTAACACTAGGATATCTCTCTTTAGCACTTGTAAGCCACTCATAACTTAAAGTATAAGCGCCATTATAATTAAGACCTCTCTCACTTAAACCTTTCTGCAAACTACTATCTTCCACAATTGCATTTATCCCATTCTCCCTTAAATTTTCTTTTAATATATTTGCTGCCATATAAACTGTCGGAGTAATATTATAATTTTTTAAAGACCCAGGTGCATATTCCTCAGTTTGATGTGTATTATAAATATATATTAAAGGTTCCCCTAAAGCAGAAGCATTCTTAACATTCTCACTGAGTTTTGCTTCTCTTTTTATAATTACTTTATTAAGATTTTTAAAATTATCCTTCAAAAAAGCATCTACAGTTCCAAAATCAAATATTGATAACTTATTTTTAGGCATTCTTACTGTCGATGATAATATATAATTAGCTTTAACACTATCAATCTCAAAGGAACTTATGAACATATACCTAACAATTGTTAAAGTCATAAATATAAATAAAAAGAGAAGAACTAAAAACTTAACTGTTATTCTTCTGCTTTTTCTTGCCACAAATCTTTTCATATTATCACCAGTTTAATTATAGATACCTACCAGTAAAAAATATGTCACATTATTTGTTAAAATACTTATTTTCATCATCTATATTTTGAATATAGTTATCCCCTTTTTCATCAGTTGGTACTAAATAAGAAATACATTTACCATCCTTAGTAACACACAATAAATACTTCCCCTTATGATAATTATATTTTAATTTAACATCATCTATCTCAATATAATATACTCCATCATTATCTTTATACTTATAAGTTGTATTTTTACCATTAACTATTACTTCCTTTTTATTAAACTTAATAACTAAGTCCTCATCCACAGACTTATAAGAAGATATAGCAAACGCTGGATAAGAATTACCAAATGTTCCAATTACAGCAAGCACTAATAAAATATTTTTAACTCTATTAGTTGCTGGCATAACATCTTTTGACGATAAAGTTACTATTAAAATTAAAAATTCAATTACAAACATCCAAAACCAAATTGTTGATTTACCATAAGAAAGAGTATAAATAATCATAATAATTGTAATTAAAAGAAGTATTCCATTTATTGTTTTATCCTTCTTAGTCTGAGGCTTTCTAGGCTCTTCCTTAGTTTTTTCTAATGTCTCTTTAACTTCTGCTTTATTCTGTGCCTTAAGTCCTTCTTTTAATACCTTTTTAGTATCTTCCAAATATTTTAATTCTTCTTTAGATAACTTATAAGTATATCTTCTTTCACTAGTGCCATACTCTTTCTTCTCAGAAATATATCTAACTAAAAATAATGCATTTTCTGTACAAACTTTTTTATTAATTTCTGAGTTTTCAATAATTGTAATATTTCCATCAAGTAAACTAAGAAGTTCTTTCATATATTTATCAAGTTCGCTTTTAGTTAAAATATGTGTTCTATAAAACTCAGTTAGCACTTCTTCTTCACTTGCTAAAGCTACTGCTAGATCTGCTGCTCCACTTTCCTTAAGTGATTCATCAATTTTTATCGCATTTTGATAAGCACTTAATCCATAAGAAAAAGTCATTTTTAAAGGTTCTTTCTCTTTTAAAACTTTAGATAACCCTTGCCTTAAAATAGCAATTGCATTATCTGGATCAAGTTCTAAAGCCTTACTATAATTAATATACGCTTCATCAAACTCACCATCTTTATATGCTCTATCACCTAATTTAAGATAACTTTCAAGTTTAGGAACTCCTTTAAGTTCTACTTCACCTTCAACTACCACCTTTAACTTAGCAATCGCATCTTCTACTAAGATCTCGCTCTTGCAGTACTCACATACTGTTTTTTCTTCTTCTTTATTTACTTTAATATCTGCCCCACAATTAGGACACTTTGCACTAGTTAATCTCATATATTATCACCAAATCTATTATATAAAAAAGTGCTAAACTAATCAAGTTTAACACTAACAAGTTTGGATACACCAGACTCTTGCATTGTAATACCATACAAGTTATCTGCATATTCCATTGTTCTCTTTTTATGAGTAATAATTATAAATTGTGTATTTGTATTAAGTTCTTCTAAATACTTACCAAACATGTCTACATTTGCTTCATCAAGCGCTGCTTCTACCTCATCTAAAATACAAAATGGTACTGTTCTTATATTAAGCATTGCAAATAATAAGGCAATTGCTGTTAAAGTAGACTCCCCACCAGATAGTAACTTCGTATTTTTAATATCCTTTCCTGGAGGAAGTGCTTTAATCTCTAAACCGGAATTTAGAATATCATCGGGATTAGTTAAAATTAAACTTCCCTCTCCTCCTCTAAATAAACGAGTAAATGTCTTTTGGAACTCTTTATTTAATTTATCAAAAGTATCAGTTAATCTTGTAACCATCTCACTATCTAGTTCATCAATTACTTTAAGCAAATCACTAACTGAAGCACTTATTTCTTCTTTTTGATTACTTAAGAAAGTATATCTTTCATTTATTCTCTCATACTCACTTATCGCACCAGTATTAACTTCACCAAGAGATCTAATATCACGCTTAATACTATTAACTTTAGTTCTAGCACTATCTGCTTCTTCTGGTTCAGAGTACTCATTTTTTGCTCTTTCATAAGTAAGCCCATACTCTTCATTTAATCTCAATAAATAATTATCAAGTTTTATCTCACACTTACCAATCTGAATATTTACTTCATTAAGTTCATTAGCAAGTTTATTATACTCTGAATTTTGTTTCTTATTAGATAACTCTAACTCAGATAATTCACTAGATAAATCATTCTTATTAACCTTTAAATTAGCTAAACTTATCTCTAATTTCTCTTTTTGAGCAGACACTTCATAATACTCATTAAGTATCTTTTCAACTTCTTTTTCAATACTTCCATTAAGAAGTCCTTGATTACCATTAATCTCATTAGTAACCCTTGTAAGATTATCTTTTAAAGTATTTGCTTCATTTAATTTTAAAGCAAGTTCATTTCTTAAAATATTAACCACATTATTAGACGCAAACACTCTTTCTTCTAAGATACTTATCTCATTATCCTTTTGATTTATATCATCTTCTTTAGTTTTAATATTATTAGATAGTTCATTAAGCATCTTCAAACTCTTTTCAAGTTCAAACTTTTGATTAATAAAACCACTTTTATTATTAAGTGAGCCACCAGTAATACTACCACCAGCTGCAACAATGTCACCTTCTAAAGTAACAATCTTATACATATGATTAATCATTTTACTTAATCTATTAGCATTTACTAAATTATCGGCAATAATAACATTACCCAGAACATTTAGTGCGACATTCTTATATACTGGATCATACTTAACTAAACTGGCTGCAGTTCCTATAAAAGAAGTATCATTTTCTATCTTGCTAAGTGTAATATCATCAAGTCTTCTAGGTTTAATAACATTAAGTGGATAAAAAGTTGCTCTTCCTGCTCCAGTCTGTTTTAAATAACTAACCGCATCCTTAGCATTCATCTCATTTTCCGTAACAATAATATTAGATAACGAACCAAGAGAAACATCAATTGCAGTACTATATCTTTCATCCGTCTCAATTAACTTACCTAAAACATTCTTAATTCCCACCAGTCTATGATTATTCATAACCGTTCTAACTGCATAAGGTAGCTTATTATCATTTTCAATATTCTCTTTTAAAATATCAATCTTATTATTAAGACTAGCTTCTTCCCTATTTAATCTAGTTAAATCACTAACCATAACTTGCTTATCTAAATTAGCTTTTTTAAGTTCATTAACAAGTTCTGCATTCCCACTTAACTTCTTGTTTAATTCTTCTTCTTTATTCTTTCTTTCTTCTTCTAATAACTCTATCGTTTTTTTAAGCTTTAACTCACTTTCTTTTAATGAAAGAATGTTTGTCTCTAACTTATTATCATCCGCATTAAGTTTCTTCCTTTCAAGCATAATTTGTTTCTCACTTGATAAAGAAGATAACTTATTTGTTATTTGATATAAACTATCACTAATCTTACTAATTTCTTCATCTATTTTTAAAATATCATTCTTTAAAATAGTAATTCTCGTGCTTTCCTTAGTCTCTTCTCCTTGTTTCTTTATAATCTCACGATCTAAAAAATCTTTTTGGCTTTTATTCTTAGTATAATTTTCATTTACCTCACGAATATCTTTAACAAGAAGTCCTATCTCAGTTTGTTCTAACTCTTTCTTTAAAGAAACATATTTCTGGGCTATTTCAGCCTGTTCTTTTAAAGGCGCTAGATTCACTTCAAGCTCACTTATAATTAAATTAATTTTCTCTAAATTATCATTAGTCTTAGCAAGTTTTCTTAAAGACTCCTCTTTACGCTTCTTATACTTTAAAACTCCAGCAGCCTCTTCAATAATACTTCTTTTATCTTCTGGCTTACTATTAATAATCTCCCCAATCTTACCTTGAGAAATTATCGATAAAGAAAAAGCACTAGTACCTGAATCAATAAAAAGATTTGTTATATCTTTAAGTCTAACTAATTCATTATTTATATAATACTCATTTTCACCAGTTCTATATACAACTCTCTTAATCTCTATCTCTTTAAGATCACTATTTAAGTAATGATCTTCATTATTAAAGGTAAGTGATACCCATGCTCTTGTTAATGGACTTCTAGATTTAGAACCAGCAAAAATAACATCAGAAGATGTATTACCACCACGAATATCCTTTAAAGACTGCTCTCCAAGCACCCACTTAACCGCATCAACAATATTACTTTTACCAGAACCATTAGGTCCAACAATCCCAGTTATTCCATCTTTAATATCAATAGTTATCTTATCTGCAAAAGATTTAAATCCATGTGCACTAATTCTTATCAGTTTCATTTACTTCACCTGCACTAATCATGATTGCATTTTTAGCAGCATTTTGCTCTGCTTCCTTTTTAGACTTTCCAACTCCATGAGCATATATAATACCATCTACTTCTACTTCTACCTCAAAAGTCTTATCATGAGCAGGTCCTGTCTCTTTAACAACATTATAACTTAAACTCTTCTTATCAGTCTGTACTAACTCTTGTAAATAAGACTTATAATCACTCATAAACTTAACATTATTTAAAATAAAAGGTTTGGCAATATCCATCACAAACTCTTTTGCTTTATTAAATCCACTATTTAAATAAATAGTCGCAATAACTGCCTCAAACACATCAGCAGTAATTGTTTCATTAATATCACTTTCTAAAGAATGTCCTACTTTAATATAATCTTTTAAGTTAATAACTTCAGCATACTTATCTAATGCTGCTTCACAAACATAACTAGATCTAATCTTACTCATTTTTCCTTCTGGATAATCAGTATTCTTATAAAAATAATCACTCATAATAAGTTCTAATACAGCATCACCTAAATACTCCAATCTTTCATAAGAAGGAACATTATGTTCATTAGCATAACTAGTATGTGTCAAGGCAACGCCTAATATTTTATTATCACTTGAAACCCCATATTTAGATAAATCCATATCTTATCACCAAGCACTATTATATATTAAAAGTGCCAAATATTCTAGGATTTTTTTAAAGTTATTTATTTTTTAAGCCTTTTATTATATAATAACTATGTGAGGTAACATGAGAAACATAATAATCAAACTAATTAGACTTTATCAAAAGACCCCACTATCAAGTCATAAAAACTGCAGATTTATCCCAACTTGCAGTGAATATATGATTGAATGCTTAAATGAATATGGATTGTTTACTGGCTTATGGCTTGGAATAAAAAGAATATTTAGGTGTCACCCACTAGGAAAGTATGGGTATGACCCAGTAATTAAGAAGGAGAAAAAATGAAAAAATTTAAAATTATTATTTTATTTATACTAACATTCTGTTTAGGAGGATGCTTTAAATCAGATAACTACGAAGGCATAACTATTTATACAACGATGTATCCAATAACATATATAACTAAAACACTTTATGGAGACTATGCAACCATTAATAGTATTTATCCAAATGGCGCTGACATCGCGTCTTACACAGTAACAAATAAAAAACTAAATGACTTTAGCAAAGGTGATTTATTTATCTACAATGGTTTAAGTAACGAAAAACAAGTAGCAGCAAGCCTTATCGAGAAAAACAAAAACATTGATATCATTGATGTATCGCAAGGCTTAGAAGTTAAAAGTGACGTAAGTGAATTATTAATCAGTCCAGCAAACTTCTTAATGATGGCACAAAACATTAAAAATGGTATTAAAGAAAATGTCAAAAACACATCTATCATTGAAAGCATAAATAATAATTATGATAATCTAAAAGTTAAAATATCAGAAATTGATGCTGAACTTAAAATCATTGCCGAAAACGCTAAAAATAAACAACTAATCGTTGCTAATAATGCATTTAAATTTTTAGAAAAATATGGCTTTGAAATTATAAGCATTTCAAGTGATGACGAAAGTTCAAACACAAATATAAGCAAAGCAAAAAGTGCTTTTAGTTCAAAAACCAATGCTTACCTTTTTATAATTAAGGGAACTGAAGAAAACGATACAATTAAATCAATGACTGATGCTGGTGCTAAACTTGCTGAAATTAATCCGATGTACACTTTAACAGATGATGAAATCAAAAATGGTACAGATTACATCAACGTTATCAAATCATTTATTGATACGATTAAAGAAGAAGTTTATTAATTTTGATTGACAAGAAGATTATTTTATTGTAAAATTTTCTTGTTGGCATGGAGTAGTACTCAAGAGGCTGAAGAGGCGCCCCTGCTAAGGGTGTAGGTCGGGTAACCGGCGCGAGAGTTCAAATCTCTCCTGCTCCGCCATTTTAATAATTAAAGTCTAACATAGACTTTTTATTTTTACTGGGTACAGCAAAAAATTACAAAAAAATTAATTTTTTGTAATTTAGGACTAGTAATTTTATATTTTTATGATATAATGAATGAGTAATGCCCAGTTAGCTCAGTTGGTAGAGCAACTGACTCTTAATCAGTGGGTCTAGAGTTCGAATCTCTAACTGGGCACCAATTATAAATGGGCTTGTAGCTCAGCTGGTTAGAGCGCACGCCTGATAAGCGTGAGGTCGATGGTTCAAGTCCATTCAGGCCCACCATTTATATTGGCCCGTTGGTGAAATGGTTAACACACATGCCTTTCACGCATGCATTTATGGGTTCGAACCCCGTACGGGTCACCAATTTGAAATTAACTCTCTTATGAGAGTTTTTTTGTTGTCTTAATTTATAACAAGAAAAAAAGCACAACTTAGTTGTACTTCACTATTTAGCATATACGCTAACTTTTTTCTTATCTTTTCCTAATCTTTCATACTTTACTGTGCCATCAATTAAAGCAAATAATGTATGATCTTTTCCCATTCCAACGTTTGTTCCTGGATAAATCTTAGTTCCTCTTTGACGATAAATAATATTTCCAGCCTTAGCCATTTGACCATCAGCAAGTTTAGCACCTAATCTACGACCTACTGAATCTCTACCGTTTTGAGTAGAACCTTGAGCCTTAACGTGAGCAAAACGTTGAATATTAAGTCTTATAAATAACATAATTATTCCTCACTCTCAATTCTAATATTTTTAGGATAGTCTTTAGATAAATCAGTTAGTAACTCTTTAAGATTATCAAATAACCTACATACTAACTTATCCTCTTTTACAATTTCAACTATCAAAGTATTTCCATCATCACTGTACTTAACAGCATCTTCATCAATGCTCATCATATTATTAACACTAGTAATAATTATTGATGATACACTAGCACATACAATATCCTTACCATAATCAGCAAAATTTGCATGTCCCTTTAAAGTAATGGAATTATTTTTAATAAATACTTTTATCATCTTAACTAACCAACTATTTTCTTAACGATTAATTTAGTATAAGGTTGTCTATGACCCTTTTTAAGACGATATTTCTTTTTAGGTCTGTACTTGAAAACAACAATTTTCTTTTGACGTCCTTGTTTTGCTACTTCACAAACAACTTTAGCACCTTTAACAGTTGGTGTACCAGTCTTTTCTCCAAGAGCTAATACTTCGTCAAATTCTACTTCTTTACCTACTTCAGCATCAATCTTTTCAACAAAGATTTCATCGCCTTCAGCAACATAGTATTGTTTTCCACCAGTTACAAATATAGCTTTCATAAGTTCTTTCCTCCCATCTTTTTAGGACACGCCTTTAAGGAGTGCATAAAGCATCTTTTTACCTTTTTAGAGCGGTTTATAAAACTAATTTACAAACAAATAGATAATACCAAAAATTTAGATTATTGTCAATTAAAAGGCTTAAATTTTGCCACCAAAACATCTCTTTCCCTTATATTATTTATAAAATTATAATAATTTTTATATATATTTTTAATACTTCTTACCCGCTTTACCCTTTTATGTTCTATATTATAAAGATATCTTTCAAGTAAAAAACTATTAAAAATATAATTATGGTTTCTTATAAGTTTTAAAGTTTCCATCACTAAAAAACACTCAATTACTATCAGAGACAAATTAAAATCATTTATGCTCAAAAAAATAACAATAACAAATACACTTACAATATTAATTAATTTTAAATTCAGTTTATAAGGAATAATCATCTCCAAAATACTTCCAAGTACTTTAGACCCATCTAAAGGCACCACTGGCATAATATTAAATAAAATAATAAGTTTATTATAAGTAAGAAAAATTTGATATGTTAAATCATTCATAACCCCATTATTATATAAATATTCAAAAGGAACATATAAAAAAAACTGCATTACTATCCCAAAAGAAGATATCAAAAAAAGTTTAATACTAGAAATATTCGTCTGCATATCCATCTTAATAATTGCTCCAAATGGTAAAATTTCTATTTTCTTAATCTTTTCATTAAACAACTTAATCATCATCATATGACCTATCTCATGAAAAAAAAGAATTACGAAAATAACTACAAAATAATTAAAATAACCACATAACAAAATACTCAATAACAAAAAATATGTAACTGGATTTATCTTAAATATACTCTTCATAATCTAAAGATTTACCATCTCGCATAAAAACCACATATAAAACACTATCCTTAGCATTTGCTATAACCGTACTAGAAGACACATAATCATATAGTTTAACATTAACATCACTTACATTAGAATACCAATAATCTACTCCATCCATCCCTTGAATTATTATCGTCTTGCCATACTCATCTTTATCCCCAATAAAAACTACAATCCCACTTTTATATGGGTATATTGCACCTACTTCACTAAGTTTAGCTCCATCCTTGTATGAAGAAACACTTGTATAAGTTATCTTAGTATCACTTACCGGAGTCTCTTTAACCTCTTTAAGGACCTTTCCAAAATACTTATTATATAACTTAGTAATCTTTGTAAACTTCAAATTCTGATCATAAGCATATTTCTTAAACACCAGTAAATTCTTATTACTATAATTAACAAACACTGAAATAAGCAAGAATAAAATTATACTACACATACACCTAATTGCTAAACTTTTTACATATTTTTTATTTTTCAAGTTATCACCTAATTAAGTTTATGTCCTCTTTTCAAAAAGATTACTCCAGCATTAAAGAGTATATTAACCGGTAACGTTTTTAAAATTAATTTAAGTATTATCATACTAAACTTATTAAATACACTAAAAATAACTACTGCATATATTATCAAAAAAAATATACTTGATACAAGAAGATAAAGCATTCCATCAGAAACATACTTAATAATCCACTTGTTAAAAAAATATAAAAGTAAGAGTGTGATAGTACAAAAAGGAATCCCATTAAAAATAACATCAAATATAAGCGTTATATAAAGCCTCTTATCATTTAAATCATATACCATTAAAGGCGTTGTAAACATCAGCACATTAGTTAAATTATAACTTAATATATCTACTAGTATCATCTTTCAATCACTCCTACATAATTAAGATTATTTACACTCCCCATCTTAACCACAATAATACTTTCTAAATCCTCATAAATAATATTCACAACCTTACCAATACACATTCCGTGCATGCTTGATACATTATCATTAATCTTAATATTATTATAATTACTTATTTCTTTAATTAATAAATTTCCATCATTATCTCTACCATATATCTTACCTTCCGTATCATCAATTCTAACTAAAATATGCGTATTAAACAAATACTCACCATATGAAAGATTATTATCACTTTTTGTTATAATTCCAACAAGACCATCATCACTTACTATCTCACTATTCTCCTTAAAACTACCATTTAATACAATCTTATCAAACCCATAATTACTTTTATGGACATTCGTAATCGTATAATCTTCATCTATATTAATCCTACTTTTAAAATCCAAAAGTGAAGTATATTCATCTTTTAACCTACGATTTTCTTCCTTTAAAGTAACTATCTCTATATTAGGTTCAGCACTAGTAAACATCTTCTTCACATTTATAAATAAATTTAAAATACTAGTCCTAAATAATACAACTAAAAATATAATAATAAATATATAATAATTACGCTTCATTCTTACTCATTTCCTCATAAAAACTATAAAACTCTTTCCCATTAGTAATAATATGGTCAACCACGTTTATTCCAAGCATTTGCCCAGATAATCCCATATTTCTAGTAAGTTCAATATCCGCATTAGATGGCACTATAACACCAGAAGGATGATTATGCATAAGAACCATACAAGCTGCTCTTTCCTTAATCGCATAATTAAATATTTCCTTAGGACTAGCACATACCTCATCACTAGTTCCCTCATACATAACCATATAACTTATTAACCTTTTCTTATTATCAAGTAAAATAACTAATAATTTTTCCTTTTCTCCCGTTATCATATTTGCAAAATAATTATTAATAACCCTAGCATTGCTTAAAACAACATTTTCATTAAAACTCTTACTCATCACCCTTTTACCAAACTCAGCAGCTGCTAGAAGCGTTATCGCTTTTACCTTGCCAATACCTTTAATACTAGTAAGTTCATTGACTGTCATCTTATCAATATCAGAAATACTTTTAAGTTTAACAAGCACATTATTACTTAATTCTTTAACATTAACTCCTTTATCACCCGTTCTAAGCAAAATAGCAATCAATTCCTCATTACTTAAGTATCTTGTCCCATACTTGCATAATCTCTCTCTAGGCTTCTCTAAATCAGGTAAATCTCTTATTTTCATATTACCTCTTCCTTACAATTTGACATAATTAAATTATTAATATTCTCAATCACTTTATCACTACCCTTTAATATCCCATTTTCATAAGTATTAATTGCACTTATCAGATCAGCATCATGCACTGTTATCTTTTTCTTATAAAACGATATCTCTTTTAAACTCAAATAATCCTCCATCTTTGCTATTACATCATCGCCCTTTAAAATACTATAATATACCCGGTAAACATCATCATCTTTAAGTATAACTGATGGTGTATATTTATTCTTAAACTCCTTAGCAACCTCTATATCATTAAATACTCCCAGTTGAAATCCAGTAACCTCTTCATACTCTCCAAAAACTTCCTTTATATTAAAATCAGTCTTTTCAAAAACTAAATATCCAAAAATAGTCCCTAATATAAGAGATATAACATATGGAATAACCTTCTTCATTCTAATCACCATAACAAGTTTAATACACAAAGACTTAAAAAAATGTCTAAACATGTCTTATCCCTCTATTATTTATTATTGTAAGAAACATGCTCATTTCCTTTTTTTAATTATAAAAAGGCACAAAAAAAGAGACCTAAGCCTCTTCCTCTAAATCATTACTAAAGTTTGCTAAGAATATAGCACCTAAATAATTAAGTTCACTTTCATCTTTAACAACATCTAAATAAATATCATTACCATCCAAAGTTTCCTTAAATATTTTAGTATCAGTTGTAGGTTCATCATTTTCATCTACTTTATTTGCTAAATAATATTTTACACCATTTTGAACAGTTTCATCAGCAATGTAGAAGTTTTCCCCATTTTCCATTTCCACAATAGTATCTACTTTCATACCTAATCTCCTTTTTATTTATTATAAAGTACGACCAGTTGTATTTTCTTTTACATCAGTACTTTTATATTCTTCAACAATTGAATCTAAAACTTTTGATTTCAAAGTTTCTCTATCATATTCACCAGGTTCTATCTTGCCTGCCTTAATATAACCATCAGCTAATTTATTTAATTCCTCATCGGTAACACTATCAGATCTAATATTATTTACTAAAGTTTCCTTTTCTTTTTCAGACTTCTGAGCATCCATAGTGGCTTGAATATCTCTACTTAACTCTTCAGCATCAACATCACCAGCCAAGGACTCCGCCTTTTCAGGCTCTCTCATTGCCTCTGCTTGATCTGCTTCTTTAATAGCATTATCAATCTCGCTTACTACTGCTTCAGCATCTTTACTTTCTTCTTCACTGATTTCACCTTTTTCAGAAATCTCATGCCACTTACTAACCATTTTATCTTTAAATTTACCAAATTTAGGTAATTTATAATTTCTCTTAACACAGAATCTAATAGCCTCAGCCGCAAGCCATCCACCAGCAATAATAACCGCTGGAGTAAATGTAGAAGTTGCTATTCCAATAACAGCAGCAGTTCTCCAAACCCAAGGAGCATACTTACCAACTGTTTTTCTTATAGACTTAACTTTATAATCATGTTTTTCTTTTTCATCATCAGTCTTTTCAGAATTATCAGATGCTTCAGCAGGTTTTTCTTCTACCTTAGTTGTAGGTTCCTCTTTAGGTTCTTCTTTCTTTTTTTCTGGTCCTTCATTAATTTCTTCAATTTTAAATGGAACAGCCTCTCCAACTTTCATTTCACCAGTATTTTTCTCTTCTTCAGTTTTTTTGTCATCTTCTTTAGTAGATTCTTCCATATCTTTCTTCATAACCTTATCTAAGCAAACAATATCTACAAGTTTATCAACACCCTCTAACTTAGCATAAGATAAACCCTTATAAATAACAACCTTTTCAACCTTATATTCTTGACCAACAACAAGTCCTTCAGGAGCACCTATGTCAGCAATTGCTGGACTCTTTCCATTATAAGTAACTACATCACCAACAGAAAGTAAATCATTATTAACAGTTTCTTTAACATTCTCTTTTTCTGGTTCAGTAACTTTATCATCTTTTTTAGGTTCCTCTGTTTTAACAGGCTCTGTAACAGTCTTAACCTCTTCCTTAGGCTCTACCTTTTCCTCTTTTTTCTCTTCAGAAGCAGCCTTAACCTCACTCTTCTTAACAGACTTTCCAACCTTTACAACATCCATCTCAGCAAGTAAAGCATCATACTTTTTACCAGTAGCCTGTAAATTAGCAATATAATTACGATAATCATTTATCTTAGTTCTTAAAGCCCCAAATTCATCAATAAGAGCCTTCTTAGAATCATCATTTAAATTTAAACCATTAATAAAATTATATAACTCTTTAACATCAGCATTAAAAGCATTAACTCTATCAATACTATCAATAGAATAAGAATTCTTAGAACTCATTCCCTCTAACTGATTAATATAATATCTATTTTGATCAATTGCTTCTCTTAACTTCAAAGCCTTTGTACTTTTTAGATCTTCAGCAGTTAAATTTCTAAAAGCAACATAATTATCTTCCAAACTCTTTCTAGCATGTTCAAGTTTAGAAGAAATAGTATCTCCACCCATCTTCTTCTTTAACTCTTCAATCTTCATAGTAAATATACTCTTACCATTATCCGGTTTATTATCACCATGATATCTAGCATCAGTTTCAATATTATACTTCGTATCAGCATTAACAATAGCTTCAATTTTATCTAATATACCACTTTTATCATTACTATAAACAGAAGCATAAAAATCTTTAGTAACCTTCGCCTTATTACCTAGCTCTTCATCATATCTAACTAATAACTCAATATTACTCTTAACTCTATCTAATCCTCTTGTTTTACAATAATCCATCAAAGAGCCCATATTAGACTTAATCTCATATCCATTATTCTTTAATAAATTATAAACACTTAAAGCACCATCTAAATCAGTACTTTGATGAACTTCAGCATTTATCTCATTAATTCTATTAGTATCCATAACAATTCTCTCCTCACCATAATTTTACCATATAAAATATCTAAACACAATTAAATATTTAAGTTAGCTTCAGCTAAATCATTATCTAAATCTGAACCATCAACATTATAACTATCTTCAATTTCCTTAACTAAAGCATCATTAGTCTTAACCAAACGAATTCTAGTATTAATTCTCTTAAGCAAATCTTCAATCTCTTCCTTAATTCTAAAATCAATATTAGTTAAATCCTCATCAAGATAAACACTATCAACCTTATCAATCATACTAACCCTATCTAAATAACGAGCACCTAGATTATTCTTCTCTAATATACCATCAATCTCTTTAGCATACCCAAGCATCTCATTTAGATAAGCGTCTATCTCACTATTAATAGTCCTTACCCTCACACTAGCAAGTAATCTCTCCGTAGCCTCTTTCTGTTTCTCACTTTCAAATAACATATCCATAAAACATTCCTCCTCTTTATTCAGCACAAAGTGCATTAATAACATTCTATATTAACTTCAAATCTTTAAACCAGCAAAACCCTCTACTTTTATTTTTTATCTCTCTCGCCTGTCATTTTGTCCATCGAAGGGTTTCTCAAAGGCATCTACGATTGACGATTTCGACCTTATAATACTTCGCCCTGTTTACATACTTATTATGAATGGGGAACTACTGGTTCCTTCTCCAGTTACGTTGGTCGTTGGCTTAAGAGAAATTGAAGGACGAACGCCGTAGGTGTTGCCCACGTTGAATCCTATGAGGGAGCCATCGATCACGTTCCAAACGTAAGCGTCACTGCCAGTAAAGTAGTCAGGAGACAATGACCACCAAGGAGTATCTGTAGCGTTTTCTTGTAAATATGTTGTTGTATTTTTTTTAGCATAAGTACATCCAGCTAATGCTAATTCATCAGCAGTTATTAATCCTACTTTTGATGTTATTTTGCTTAATTCTCCATTACATTTTAAACTTGGACCCGTGCCTCCAGCTATACCTCCATACTTACCTCCTCTTATTAATCTTTGTGTAGCACCATAATATGTTCTATTTGTACCATATCCAAGTCCTGTTGGAGTATCTCCGAACTCCGGATTCCTTGGTGTCTAGCAAGAGATACTTTTGTCTTAAAAAATTATTGTCAAAAGACAATCTCAAGCTATAATCTCTATTTGTAATTTTTGTTTTTGTTTTTTCATCTTTATTATTCATGTTTGAATTATTATTATCTTTTTTGTTATAATCGAGTTCCATTTCTTGATCTGGTGTTTTAAAGTTAAATATCATTTGTAATTTCAAATGCTTGCGGTCGTTATTTATTTTGCTAACAAAAACTTTATCAATGAACAAATCAAAGTATTTACCAATATTTTCTTTTATATTTAATTTTGGAGTTAATAGTTCTCTTATATTATTAGCAATTTCTTCATAATATGATGGGGTTTCTCTATTTGTTTCACGTTCAATTAAATCTCTTTTTAATGTTGAAATTGTTTCTAATATCTTCTTGTTTTTTTCCATAAATTCTTCATCTGAAATCATTTTTCTTAATGACATATCTAATAATCTTTCTTTATAAGTTTCTTGCTCTTTTAATTTTTCTTTTAAAGTTTCTATATTATCATTATCATTGGTTTCTTTAATTAAATGTATATAATCTGTTATTATTGTATTTAATAATTTTTCTTTATTATCTATAAATTTTTCTAATACCTCTGTAAATATTTCATCAAGATGCTTTTCAAATAATCTAGGAGTAGCACAACCCTTGATGCCGTGCCTTAAATATTCATTACATTGCCAAACTGGATTATCTTTTCTTTTACCGCTTGCACTCCTAATAAAAGTTGTATTATGCTCCATGCAAAATATTTTTGATGTATATTTTCTATTTTCTAAATAAAATTCCTTATTCAATACATTTGCATTCCAATTACCATTTCTCTTTTTATATATTTCATTACATTTATTCCATAATTCTTCTGATACAATTGGTGGAATATTTCCTTTTTTATCTTTTTCAACTATCCATTCGCTTTCTGGTTTTGCAACTTTTTTATGAGTTTTATAATCTTGAACTTCGGTTAAATTTGCTGTATAAAAACCTTTGTACCTAGGATTCTTTAACATTTTCTTTAATGTTACATCACTAAATATCTTCCCCTTTCTAGTATAATAACCATTTTGTGCTAATTTCTCGCCAATTTTTTGAAACCCATATTCTCCTGTTGAATATAAATCGTATAACATTTGAACTGCCTTTGCTTCACTTTCAATTATAGTTAATTTTCCATCTTTTTTGCTATAACCATAAAGCCCACCACCACCAACTTTCCTATCTTTAATGCTTCTTCTAACTCCAAATTTTACTCTTTCAGATAATTTTCTAACCTCATCTTGAGCCATTGATGCCATAAGAGTTAATCTAAATTCACTATCTGGGTAAATAGTGTTTATATTATCAGATATAAAAAACACTATAACACCATACTGTAATAATAATTGTGTATATTTTATGCTATCAATTGTATTACGAGCAAACCTGGATACCTCTTTTGTTAAAATCAAGTCAATTTTTCCTAATCTCGCATCTTCAATCATTCTTAAAAATTCTTCTCTTTTATATACCTGTGTACCTGAAATTCCTTCATCACTATAACTGGCAACATGAGTCCAACTTTTAACATTGTCAATCATATCATCAATAGTAATCTTATCAGTATTATTTTTAATTTCATCTGTATTTTTAGGAACTCTACTATAAACTGCAACTTTTAAGTCCATGTCATATATTGTTTTCCCAAGCATTAATTCTTGCCTTGTTTTAATTAAATCCATTTTGCTCTCCTTTCTTATATTTTTACGATTTTTCTTCTAAAATAATCTTGTCCATTTTTTTAATTAATAGTTTTTGCATTTTACTATATATGTTATAGGATATTATTTTATTTTCTAAAAGTTCCTTATTAAATGACATCCTTAATTTTAAAATGAGGTACTCTTTAGGCAATTCTTTCGAATCTGTAAAAAATTGTAATTCTTCAATCGTATTTGTATTCAAAATCATTCCCTCCTCACATTAAGATTATTAAATTCTAAACAAAAAAGAACTCAAATACTGAGTTCTTACAAAATTTGCTAGTAAAAACTCAATATTTTCTTAATGAAAGAGAGTACCTCTATAAATCATTATTTAAAATATTAAGTTTTCAAATAACAATTTATATTATTAATAACATATTAAACACTTTGACTTTTTTTAAAATTTTGTATTTGATTAGCTATATCAAAACCACCTAAACTTGATCCTAGTGATATAACTAAAGTCTTTTCTTTAAAGTAAGTTTCATTATCATACCTAATTATTACCTCACTAAATACATCAAGTTTTTCATTAAAATTTAGTTTTTCAAATTTCGATGCAATTTCTTTTTCTTCATTATTAAAATAAATACCTATTACATTTCCATTATATTCATAAGCATCTTTACTATTAGTGGCACCATTGTATAACATAGCAAAATATTGTAACAAAATAGTACAAGCATTTTTTGAAAGTCCAATTACCTCCGAATCAAATATTTTCATATCATCATCTTCTATCAAATCTGGATTAGGCTCATTCCTATCATTAATTTGATTGTTATTTAACAAATTAAAAATATATATAAGAAATTTTAATTTGCTAATATCATTCTTATCTTCCAACTCCTCAATAAATTTTTTAACCTCATTTGTAGTTTCAGTAATATACATATTATCAATCCTCCTTACGTTATATAACTGAATTAGAGCCATTTTAAGCGACATTCTTTTTTTGCTCTTATAACTATTCAAGTCATCACATTAAATGCAACAGCGATTAAAAGAAACACATATAACGGCTCTTTTTGTTCGTTCTATTTATCACTTAAAAAAAGAAATTTTGCAAGAGATTTTTAACAAAAAAATCATCTTTCCATTTGTTCAAGATTATTTCTTTCTTCTACTAACATTAAATCATTATCTTTAATATCATCTATAACACTTTCATTTGCAGTAAACATCTTTTCAAATGCTTTCTTTCTAGGAATTTCATATTCATATTTGGCAAAATTATGATATTTACTACTTTGATTAATAAAGTTTTTCAATGCCTCATAAGAAACATCACTATTACATCTAATATACAATCTTTGTTCAGCTGGCTCAAAATACTCATATCCATCTTCAAAATAACTATCATTTTTGCTATTATAAACACACACTACGTTATCTTTATCGCAAAATATTATTGCTTTATGATGATATGATTCACTATTATCAAACTCAGCATCTAATATTTCTCCAATATCAATTAATCCTGTTTTACATTTACTTGGTAAAAGTTTTACAGTAGTGCAATCAGTTGTCATAAAAGCTCCCTTTACTTTTCCTTTGAAACTACACGATAATATTCTGTCATACTCGGGGGCTTTACGTTTGTTAAAACTATTGGAAAAAAATTTTGACAATTCATCTTTTAAATTCATTTCTATCTCTCCATTTCATCTTCATTAGTTTTTTCGACACTCCTAGTGTTTTCTTGTTTATCTAAATCAAGTTCACTATCAATTCTTGCTTTCTCTTTTTGTAATTCTTTAATTCTCTCTTGCTGTGTAAACGGTTTATCAAGTTCTTCTTTGCAATCTATAAGTTGTTTTTCGGTATAAGCAATTTGGTCTTTTACAGTACCAATTTTATTATCAAAACTTTTTAGCATATTTTCTAACTTTAAGATATTACCTATTTCATCAGTATTATTAATTTCAACTTTATATTTTCCTGCACCTTTTATATAAATAACTGGCTTATACCACAATTCATCTTTAGTACCAACAATATCAAAACCACTTATTTCGCCGAGTTTAGTTTCCTCTCTCGGTTTTAAAAGAGAAAAACTTTCATAAAATTTTGTGCTAGCATCTTTTCTAGAATCATAAATTTTATCTCTAATAGTAATTACAAAATTATCAGCAGACAAGTCTTTTACATTTTTTATATCTTCTTCAAGACCACTTAAATATTGCTTTTTATATTTTAGTTCTCTTGGTAATTCAGTATTATATTTTGCCTCAAGTTCAATATGTGATTTATCATATCTACTTTTAGATAAATATAATTGTTTTAATTCGTTTTCTACTTTAAACTTTTCAAGAATTAATGGATTACCACTAGCAAGTGCTTTAACCTCTGCATAAGTAAGTGTATCTCTATCTAAATCTTCGGCAGTTCTTCCACCACCACTACTATTAGACATTATTTGATTAATGAAATTTGCTTTTGTTTGGATTAATTGATAAGAATAAGCATCAAAACTGCCTTCAGTAACATAACGATATATTTCTACTTCATCATTTTGATTACCTTGTCTTAAAATTCTTCCTTCACGTTGTTCAATATCAGATGGTCGCCATGGACAATCTAAATGATGTAAAGCAATTAACTTGTCTTGAACATTCATTCCTGCTCCCATTTTAGAAGTTGATCCTATCAAAATTCTTTTCGTTCCATTTCGCATATCTTCAAAAAGTTTTAATTTTTGAGGATTAGTTTTTGCATTATGAATATACTCGATTTCATCTGCTGGTACTCCTCTAGCAATAAGTTTATTTTTAATATCATCATATACATTAAAAGAACCATCATTTTTAGGAGTAGATCGGAAGAGCGTCGTGTAGGGAAAGAGTGT
>OKVE01000176.1_pt1 | contig 24862 bp, 20 predicted proteins | sample 1604781 | NCBI WGS metagenome assembly OKVE01 (sample SAMN01760918, study PRJEB22395) | human gut metagenome
GAAGTCGTTAAATTCGACACAATTCGACTTTGTAATAATTTTGTAATGAATTTGTCACGCAGATGTAATTATTTTATCGTATATTATAATTACAAATCAACAACAAACCTATAAACTTGTAATAAAATTCCTCTTTATGTAGGGCGCCCGAAATTCGGGCGCTTTGCATTTATATAAGAAATTTTTTTGCCCGAAATTCGGGCGTTTTTTGTTAAAAGTGTAATTAAATTGTAATATTTTTGTCACCGCACGGTAACATGACAGATTTATCATATTTATATAAACAAAAAAGAAGGGATTTATGGGAATTACCGTTGCGCTCACAGGATCAAGCGGAAATATGGGCAGAGAAACTCTGCCTGCGCTTTTGTCGCTTCCTTTTGTCGATAAAATCAAACTTTTATACATAAACAACAATAAAGAAAGAAAATTCGCGCGGAAAATCAAGAAAAAGTACGGCGACAGAGTCGAGCAGATTTTCGGCGACGTCGCAAACTATTCCGATTGCGAAAGCCTTGTGAAAGACGCCGACTACGTCGTCAATCTTGCCGCGGTCATTCCGCCCGATTCCGACCACGCGCCCGAACTTACGCGCGCCTGCAACGTTACGGGCGTTCAGAACCTTGTGAAAGCCGTGGAATCCATGCAAAAACAGCCGAAATTTATCCATACTTCGACTGTCGCGGTTTACGGAAACAGGAATTATCTGCACCCGTGGGGAAGGGTAGGCGATCCGCTTTTGCCAAGCGTTTACGACGTCTATGCCGAAACGAAGGTAAAAGGCGAGTGGATCGTGCTTGAAAGCGAAATCGAAAACTTTGTAATTTTAAGACAAACCGCGATACTTCATTACCGCATGCTCACCAACAATATGAAGGACGGGCTGATGTTTCACACCTGTTTCAACGTACCGCTTGAATGGGTGACGGCGCGCGATAGCGGACTTTTGATCAAAAACATAATTAAGCGCGACTATGAAGAAAACGGCGTCAAAAATTTCTGGAAACGCTGCTTTAACATCGGCGGCGGCGCAAGAAACCGCGTGACCGGCTACGACACTTTCAACGAAGGGTTTAAAATTATCGGCGGTAGCACCGAAAAGTTTATGAAACCGGGGTGGAACAGCATCCGAAACTTCCACGGGCTGTGGTTTTCGGACAGCGACGAACTGCAAAACATGTTCGATTTCCAGCGCGAAACCGTCAAGGACTACTGGCAGGAAATTTTGAAACGGCATCCGTATTACAAACTTGCGAGATTCTTCCCGTCAAGGGTGATAAGGAAATTTGCAATCGAAAGGCTTTTGAAAGACGAAAACAGCCCGACGCACTGGATAAGAAACAAGGACGAAGGGAAAGTACGCGCGTATTTTGGCAGCCGCGAAAATCTGGAATGTATGCCAAAAAGTTGGGACGATTACGCCGTGCTTGCAAAGGGCGAATTGCCCGACGGCGACGTCGATTACCTGGAAATGAAAAACATAAATCACTTAAAGCGGAACGGCTACGTCCTGTCGCACGGCTATGACGAAACGAAACCCGAAAACGAACTCGATATAAACGATATGAAGGACGCTGCGGAATTCAGAGGCGGCGCTGTTTTAAGCGAGTCAATGAAAAAGGGCGATTTATATACGAAACTTTTGTGGCGCACTCACGACGGACAGGAGTTTTACGCAAGACCTTACACGATACTGAAAGCGGGGCACTGGTGCATCGACAATGCGCCCGAACCGTGGGACTTCGACAGGCAGGCAAAGTTTACTCCGTTTTATCAGACGATATGGTACGATTCGCACGCAAAGGGCGAGGACGCCGTATATTTCTTTGACGCGGAAGGTCATGCAAAATACAAAAGACTATGATGAAAAAGATATTGATGTGCGTGTTTTCCGGCACGGGCAACACAAGAAAAATCGCAAACCTGTTTTCGGACGAGTTCATAAAAAACGGCGTTGAAACGACGATTGTCGACATAAAAAAAGGCGCGCGCATTAAGTGCGTCGACGACTTTGACGCGGTGGGCGTGTGTTATCCGATACACGGTTTCAACGCGCCGTACAATGTGCTGGAATTTGCATATGATATGCCAAAAACGCACGATAAACCATTGTTTGTGCTGAAATCGTCGGGAGAACCGCTGGCGCTTAATAACGTTTCGTCGTACAAACTCGTGAGTATTTTGAAGGGAAAAGGATACGATTATTTTGCGGAATACCACTACGTTATGCCGTACAATATGATATTCCGACACGACGACGCGGCGGCATACAAAATGTGGCATACCGCAAAAAATCTCGCCCCCGTCGAAGCGCGTGAAATTTTAAGCCTTACGCCGCATAAACTCAAAAAAATACCGTTTGGACACCTTATCGCATTTTTGTTCAGAATTGAACATCACGCAATGAAAGTCAACGGAAGATTTTTCAAAGTCGACATGGAAAAATGCGTGAATTGCGGACTTTGCGTGAAAAGCTGTCCCGAAGAAAACGTAAAAATCGTGGACGGAAAATTCGTGTTCGGCGGCGATTGCGCGTGCTGCGTCAGGTGCAGTTTCAACTGTCCGAAAGACGCGTTCGACATCGCTCTTCTGAACGGGTGGCGCGTCAACGGAAAATATAATTTCGAAAACGCGGCCGCTTTGCCTTCCGGCAGGCACGAAAGATATTGCAGGAAATCTTACGAAAAATATTTCATTAACGCTGACGAAAAAATCGCAAAAGCAGCTTTATCTTTATAAATAAAGACTTGAAAATATAAGAATTTCAAAGTATAATAAGATAATAAAGGCACAAAAAGGACAATATAATGCAAAGACGTATTTTGATTGCAGAAGATAACCTGGAAATTTCGGACACTATGCGGAATTATCTTATCCGCGCCGGCTACGTCGTGTCGCAGGCATTTGACGGCGGGGACGCAATCGAGCAAGCGCGAAGGCTCTCGCCCGATCTTATTTTACTGGACATAATGATGCCCGTCGCCGACGGATACGAGGTTTGCGAAAGTATCAGGCGCGACATGAACATACCCATTATCGTCGTTTCGGCGAAGGTTGCGGAAGAAGACAAGATACGCCTTTTTGAGCTTGGCGCGGACGACTATATCACGAAGCCGTTCTCGTTCAAGGAAATGGTGTGCAGGGTAAACGCTCAGATAAGGCGTTATTACGACCTTAACCGTCCCGCGGCAAACGCAGACAGACACTTCGGCGCGCTTATGATCTCGTCCGAAAGGTTTGAGGCGAAAGTCAACGGCGAGCCGCTCAATCTCACCGCAAAAGAGTTCAAAATTCTGGACTTTCTGACGCTCAATCAGAATCAAATTTTCAGCAAGCAAAAACTTATCGACGCGGTGTGGGGCATTGACGAATACATCGACGAAAACACCGTGGTCGTAACAATCGCGCGACTTCGCGAAAAACTTGAAAAAGCCGGGGTAAACAATATCGTTACGATCTGGGGGCTTGGCTATAAGTGGCAGGATTGACCTAATTGAAAAGAAAAACGAGAAGAAGCGTTTACGACGCCATCGCACAACTTAATCGATTGGACATCGACACCCCGATTTCGATTGAGGGCGACGTTTACGAGCGCCGTATTTTCAAACAACTTGAAACCCTGCGCCGAAGCATGCGCGACGCGCGCGACAAAAATAAAGCCGACGACGAAAAACGCAAGGTGATGATTGCCTCGGTCGCGCACGACCTGAAAACGCCCCTTGCCGTTATTTCCGGTTACGCCGAAAGTCTGTCGGACGGCATGGACGATAAGGATTATACCGCGCTTATTCTTCAAAAAACCGAGGAAATGAACAGTCAGGTGCTGACTCTTGTGGAGTCGTCAAGAAACGAAATCCAGTCAATCGGCAGCATAAAAGAGAGCGTGCTTTTCGGCGAATTTTTCAAAACGGAAGCGTTGAAATACGAAAAACTCGCGCAATCCAAAAAACTCACGTTCATCGTTAAGGGCGCGCCGTACGTTACCGTTTACGCAAACCGCCAGCAACTTGCGCGCGTTTTACAGAACCTCATCAGCAACGCCATAAAATATACGCCAAGCGGCGGCAAAATCGTCGTAAAAGCCAAAAAAGTCGGCAAGGAAGTCCGCGTTATCGTCCGCGACAACGGCTCGGGTATCTCGGGCGAAAGTCTGCCGTTTATCTTTGATAAATTTTATATGGAAGATAAGTCCAGAACGGTTTCGGGAAGCAACGGACTGGGACTTTATATCACGAAAGAAATCGTCGACGATTTAAGCGGCGTTATCGAGGTCAAAAGCAAGAAAGATAAGGGCAGCCGTTTCGTCGTGCGTATCCCCATCGAAGAAGGCAAAATCCGCCGCACCATTACCGAAGCGTTCGACGCGCTGCCGCACAACGTGAAGACGTTTTTATATCTTTTCTTCGGCGGGATACTTTGCAGTTTATATCGTTTCCAGAAGTTTTACGAAACGCGTCACAGGGCGACGCTTATTGCGGGAATATTGCTGATACCACTGTTTTTGCTTGGCTGGGCAGCAGACTTTTTCAGTCTCGTGGTGTGCGACAGAATCACGCTTGTCGCAGACTAAAAAAGTGATATTGCTTACGCAGTGATATTTGCCCTTCGGGCAAGTTGCGGATAAAAACACCTTAACTTCGGCGTTAGCCGAAATATAACTTTGGCGCAAGCCAAAATATAACTTGCGAAGCAAATTTAACTTGCAAAGCAAATTTCACTGCGCAACAATAAAATTGTTGCGCTCACGCTCCTTCCAGTATCATCTTGTCCGCGACAAGCGCGATAAATTCCCCGTTCGTGGGCTTATCGTTTGCTGTGTAAACCTTGATGCCGAAAATGCTGTTGATATTTTCGATTTTGCCGCGATTCCAGGCGACTTCGATTGCGTGTCGTATCGCGCGCTCGACCTTGCTGCTGCTCGTGTCGAATTTATCGGCAATCGACGGATACAGTTTTTTGGTGATGTTGTTGATGATATCGGGCGTATCGACCGCCATTTTGATTGCTTCCCTTAAAAACTGATAGCCTTTGATATGGGCGGGAATGCCGACCGAAATAAATATGTTTGCGATTCTTTCGTCCAACGACCTGTTCACGCGAGAAGACACTTTGTGCGTTTCTTCACGCGGCGCGGCGACGGCAGCGGCGGGCGCAAGCATTTCGCGCATATATTCGGCAAGTTTATCGTAATTTACGGGCTTTGCCATAAAGTAACTTGCTCCGAGGCGCAACGATTTCGTAACAAAGCCGTCGGTTGCAAGCCCCGATACCATTATTGTTTTCGGTTTTTCGTCAAAAGCGGAAAGCGCGCTCAACACGCCGAATCCGTCCAGTTCGGGCATAACGATATCGAGAAGTAAAAAATCGGGCTTGGTTTTTCGACAAGTTTTATCGCTTCAACCCCGTCGGGCGCGATGCCAACCACCTTGAAATCGGTATTGTTCGTGAAATAATTTCGCATTTCTTCTGCGAAAGAGATGTTATCGTCCGCTATAACGATTGTGTGCATTTAAGTTACCCCCTGAAATGTAATTATTCGACGGAAACCAAAATAATACTTCGTTTTCCGTGTTGCAATGCGATTATAACAAATAAAACAAGTAAAAACTCAATGATTTTCACTTGTTTTTGTCGATTTTTGTCTAATTTTGTCGAATTAAAAATTAAAAAGAAACCGCCCCTTACGGGACGGCTTGGTTTTTTATTCATTTTCCGACTCGAAAACCGCCTTGTAGTCGTCCGCGGTCATTTTTCCGACAACCATATCTTTGGTTTCGGGCTTTACGATATCGCCGGTTTGCAATTTAACGCGATACGTATATTCTTTCGTGCCGTCAAGGAAGTACATGTAATCGCCTAAGATTACGGGCGCGAACCAGGACGAAGAAAGGTTGAATTCCGCAACGAGTTCTTCCGTGGTAAGGTCAAGGGACGCGTAATTATAGCGATAAAGCGCTTTTGCGCTCGACGCGTCGGTATAGAAGACGTAGCCGTTCCTGACGTCGCGGATTGTGATCTGACGTTTGAGTTGGCTGTCGGATTCGGTCGCGGTTGCGGGGACGTTTTGGGGTTCTTTGTACTTTCCTTCTTTGTCATATCCCACTTTTTTAAGATAAGGGGCGGAAGATACGGTGACGAACGCCGACTTTTCGTCGATGCCCTTTACTGCCGCAACGTTGGACGAAGACGCGTCTTTCATCAGAAGCACTTCGTTTTTGCTGTCGAACGAGAAGTCCGTGCCGAACGTATATGCACAAAGCTGAACCTTGGAATCCTTATCGGTTTTGGTGTAATAGACGGTGATTTTGTCGCCTTTCACGACGTAGTCTTTCACGGACACGGTCGCGTTGTAAAGATAGCTGTCCGCATCGCCGCCGAAAGAGTTGTCGGTGATGACGTCCTTAATCGTGCCGTCCGCATAAATGACCGAAAGGGTGTTGAATTTCTTCCAGCTGTCGCTGTCGGCAGCATTCGATACCATAAGCGCCATGCCGGAGAACGCGCCGTTTGCGACGATGGGTTGCAACGACGAAACGTTGCTGCGTACTTCGACGTAGTTTTTCTTGTTGTTGATTTTGTTGAGCGACTTTTTGTTGAGGTCGATTTTTTTGAGCGCGCCGCCGTCAAGGACGAGAAGCGAGTTGTCCGTAACGAAGAAGTCGGCGGAACGATTTGCGATCGTGTATAAAAGTTCCGTCTTTTTGCCGTCAAGACTCACGCGGAAAAAGTCAAGGTATGTTGTATTGACTTCGCCGCTCTTGGTTTTGTCGGTGTTGGGGGACGCAAAGTAAATCCAGTTGCCCCTGACGTAAATGCCGGATTTCGTGCTGGTCGAATAAATGTTTTTGTTGACAAGCGCAACGCGGCTGCCCTCGATGATGTTGCCGTTTTCGTCAAGTTCCGCACGGTACAGACAGGACTTTTCCTGTTTGCCGAATTTGTTTTCGGCGTCCGCCCCGACGTATGCGTTGACGAAATAAACGTAGCCCCCCTGTTTCACGACGAAACTGCCGTTGTTTTCAACGGGGCTCGAAGCGTATTTGTTGCCGTCGGCAACGCCGCTTGCCTTATAAGTTTTGCCGTTGCACGCCACAAGACCGATTGTAAGGACGAGAACAAGTGCTATAACGGCGATTATTTTTTTGTTCATGACAATCTCCTTGAATATAAATTCATAGATAAAAATATTATATAGTAAACAATAAATTATGGCAAACGAAAATAAACAAATTTTAACGATATGAGGTTTCAATGTATAAAAAATTTGGCGAATTTTACAAGATTGACAACGGCGGAGTACCGAAAAAACCGCAAAACGCGAAAATCGCCGCGCCGACGCCACGCGAAATCGACACCGTGAAAAGCCCCTTTTCGGCGGCGGCGTATCGTGAATTTATGGAAAAACACAAAACCTTATCCGCAAAAATCGATTCCATAAAAAACTCCGAAAAACGTTGACTTTTGCCATGCGATGTGCTACATTAACCTTGTTCAAGGGGAGTAGTAACTCTTTGAGTGGCAATGCCGACATGCTGACCAGACGGTCCGGTTTGCCTTAATTCACGAGACTTTGGACGGCAATTCGCCGTGACAAGGTCTTTTTTATTTATGAAAAACAACGGAGGGAACAATGGTTGAAATTCTTGCAATAACGCGCACGGGCGATATCTGCCTTACCGTGTTCTTGTTTCTCGTGGGGCTTGTCCTTATCATCAAAGGCGGCGACTGGTTTGTGGATTCTGCAAGCAAGATTGCCGAAATGTCGGGCGTGCCGCAATTCATCATCGGCGCGACGGTCGTGAGCATCGGCACGACTTTGCCCGAACTTATCACGTCGTCCATTGCCGCAGGCGAAGGCAACGCGGCAATCGCAATCGGCAACGCCGTCGGCAGCGTGAATGCGAACATCGGGCTTATTATGGCGGTGTCGCTTTTGTTTTTACCGCACGCTTTTGATAAGAAAACATATCTCTTTAAGGGCATAACAATGATTTTATCCATCGTTATTTTGTTCTTAATGTGCATGAAAGGTTATTTGAACGCATATTTGTCAATTATTCTTCTGGTTGTTTTTCTCGTCTTTATGGCGGAAAATATCATCGTCGGAAAAAAAGAAGCGACAAAGAATAAACTTGTCGACAACGGCACGAATCCCGCTTCCCTTGGCGCGAACGGCAACCCCGCCGAGTCCGGAAACGCAACCGAAGAAAACGCAATTACGGACGCCGCGGCCGCCAACAAACAAAAGACGAAAGACATCGCAAAAAGTATTATCTTCTTTATTCTCGGCACGGCGTTTATCGTCGGCGGCGCGCAACATCTCGTAACTTTCGGCAGCAAACTCGCGGGATATATGGGCGTCCCCGAAAGAATCGTCGCGATCACCCTTGTCGCAATCGGCACGTCGCTGCCCGAACTTGTCACGACGATTACGTCGATTATCAAGAAAAAACACGACTTGTCCATCGGCAATATTATCGGCGCGAACGTCATCGACATTTGTTTAATCCTGCCGGTTTGTGCAATGATTTCGGGCGGCAGACTTCCCATCGAATTCAACTCGCTTTACATAGATATGCCCTTCTGCATAGGCTTCACTCTGCTTGCGATTCTGCCCGCGGTAATCACCAAAAAGTTCTCGCGCGTGCAAGGCGGCGTTATCCTTGCAACCTACGTCGCCTATATGACGGTATCGATCGTCCTGTAACAACTTTTCTTTTCAAAAACAAAGCACCGATTTCTCGGTGCTTTTTTCATTTTCGCCTTTTTTTTCTTTGTTTATTCGGTGTATTTTGCGCGGATTTCGTCCACGTCGAGTTGAGTTAATCCGTATTCTTTCAAAAGGTAGTTTTCAAAACTGCCGTATTTTTTGAAAATCGCGTCGCGCGCGGCGTCAAGGTAACTTTTGTCGACGATGAAAAGCGGCTCGTAACTGTTTTTTATGAACGGGTGCACGATTTTCGGGATTTTGTCGAACATTACTTTTCTGATGTTGTCCCGGATTTTCAGACTTTTAAGGTAGTCTTTCACGATTTCGTCGTAGGACACGCCCAAAACCGCAAGAAGAAGCGCGCTGCCGCACCCCGCGCGGTCTTTTCCCGCCGTGCAGTGTTGCAAAAACGGCACTTCGCCGCGCTTTACCGCAAGCAGCATATTTTTGTATCCGTCGTTTCCGAAAGGCAGGTACGAATAAAACTCGCACACGTCCGCGGGCTTGATTTTTATGAACATTCTTTCCATTCCGCCCGTCTGCAACTTGAAAACCTTGCCCTTTGTGATGTCGTTGGGATAATGTAAATGCTTTGCGCCGATGCGTTCGTAAATATATTCCTTGTTTTTGTCCACCTCGTCGCGGTCGCGGTAATCGAAAACTTCCAAAAGGTCGAGGGTTTTCAAAAACGCGATATCGTTGTCGTTTGCAAAATCCAAAAGACCGCTTCTGAAAAACAGTCCGCTTTTGACTTTTCTTCCGTCCGCCGCGGGGATTCCGCCAAGATCTCTGAAATTGAATACGTTGTCCATAAAATACTCCGTATTCAAGTATATCAAACTACGGGCGGAAAATCAATTACAATCGTATTTTTTTACGACGTTTATGAGGTCGCGCGCGGAATAACTTCCTTCGCGGTTGATACGCCTCATATAAATCACGCTGTCGGGATCGCCGAATCTTGCGCTCGTTACGCCCTCGTTGCAAGTCAAAGTGATTTTATATCCGAGCTTTTTCAAGGTATCTTTTGCAAGGGCGGAATATTTTCCGAAAGGATATGCGTAAACCGCCGTGTCGTAGCCCGCGTATTCCTTGATTTTGTCGTGCAGTTTCATCGTGTCGGCGGTGAATATTTTCACGTATTCGTCGTCCGATTCGTACGGTTTTTGCGCGATTCCGTAACGCGGCTTGAACTTGTGCATTCCGAAACTGTGATTGCCGAAATATATCACGCCGTCCTTTGCCGCGTCCGCCATTTCGTCCCAGGTAATGTGCGAATAGTTGGGGTTTTTGGAGTCGCCCGACGTAGTCGTATATTCCGAATATGCCCCGACCACGTTGATGACCGCCGTGAATCCGTGCTTTTTCAGAATCGGCACGGCGTAATATAAATTGTTGTAATGCCCGTCGTCGAAAGTAATAAGCACGGGTTTTTCCGGAAGCATACCGCGACCTTCCGAAAACGCGATGATTTCATTCGGAGTTACCGAAACGAACCCTTCGTTTTTAAACGCGACAAGGTCGTTTTCAAGTTGTTTTTCGCTGACGATATATCTTCCTTTGCTTCCGTTTAAAACGCTGTGATACATTATCGTTACGATTTTCGTTTCGAGAACTTCCGCGCGCGCAACGCGCGCGTTACAATTTATTATTCCCGTCACCGACAACGAAAAAACCGCAAAAATCGCCGCGGAAATTATGACTTTTATGAACTTCTTCATACGCCTATTATGCGTAACGACGCGATATTTATTTGGGGTTTGAAATGGATAAAATTTTCGCGGTAAAAGCAAGGTGGCTCGGAAGAATCCGAGCCACCTCACTAATTATATGATAAGGGGGAAAATTATGAGCGATTTAATATCAAATGTAATTTCACTTGATTTATGGCATCATAATACAATGATATTTTTGACTTGTCAAGTGGTTTTATACAACTTTTTACAAAATTTTTTTATTTTTTTCCTTTTGTCGGTTAAACGACCGAAATTGATACGTTTTTTTGTGATTTTTATCAATTCATTATACAAATATTGATATATGTCTATATAAAATTTTACATATTTTGACGATTGTCATAATTTTCCAGCGCATATTCCGCAGCAAACTGCCCCGCGATCGCGCCATCCGACGACGCTGTGACAATCTGGCGCAGGTTTTTTTCGCGCACGTCGCCCGCGGCAAAAATCCCCTTGACGCTCGTCTGCATTTTATCGTCGGTAACTATATAACCTTTGTCGTCTTTTTTGATTTCCGACGGTATAAAGCCCGTTTCAGGTTCTGCGCCGAGCGCGACGAATACGCCGTCGGTTTCAAGCGTTTTCACGCCTCCGTCCTTAAATTTCACGTCGACGGATTCAAGTTTTTCGTTACCGTGAAATGCGCCTATTACGCCGTTTAACACAAAATCGATTTTTTCGTTGTTTTTTGCCCGTTCAACCAGGATTTTTTCGGCGCGGAAACCTTCGCGCCTGTGCACGATATAAACTTTGTTCGCAATCGTCGCAAGATACAGCGCGTCCTTGAATGCGGTGTTGCCGCCGCCCGCGACGACGACGGTTTTCCCCTTAAAGAAATTCCCGTCGCAAACCGCGCAGTACGACACGCCGCGCCCGATAAAATCTTTTTCGTTTTCGACGCCGGTTTTTCTGTCGTAAGTGCCGACTGCCAGAATCAGACTTTTGTATTTCACGTCGCCGCCTTTAAGCACCGCTTTGCTTTCGTCGGGGAAAACGCCCGTAACTTCGTCAAAGATAAACTCCGCGCCGTACTTTTCGGCTTGCGAAAACGATTTAATCATAAGGTCGCTGCCCGAAATCCCGTCGGTGCCCATATAGTTTTCAAGGTCGTTTGCAAGATTTGCCTTGCCGCCCGGCGCAGACTTTTCGACAATGCCGACTTTTGCGCCCGCGCGCGCCGCATATATACCCGCCGTCAGCCCCGCAGGTCCCGCACCTATTATCAATACGTCGTATTCTTTCATACTGCCTCCGTTTTTATTATATCACAATCCGCCGCCGCCGTTCAAGTATAGAAACGCAAATACGGGCAAGAATTATGTCGGACAAGAACAATACGAGGTGAACAATGAAAAAAATCGTTATCGTAACTCTTCTTCTGATGATTTCCCTTTCGGGCTGCGTCGATACGAAAAATCGCAAACAGGACTGCGTACGGATACATATTCGCGCGAACAGCAATTCCGAAATCGACCAGAGCGTGAAGCTTGATGTGCGCGACGCCGTCGTAAATTACCTTACGCCGCTGCTTTCTGATTGCAAGTCGTCGGACGACGCAAAAAAAGTGATAAGAAACAATCTTGGCGCCCTGAAAAAGACGTCGGACGACGTCCTTCTTGACAAAGGTTTCCCTTACCGCGCGACCGTGCGGCTTTCTTCGGAAAAGTTTCCTTATAGGAAATACGACGACGTATCTTTCCCCGCGGGCGTTTACGACGCGCTTATCGTGGAACTTGGCGAAGGGACGGGAAATAATTGGTGGTGCGTGTGTTTTCCGCCGTTGTGTTTCGTCCCCGACGACGGCAGCGAAAACTTTCGATACAAATCGAAAATCGTTGAAATAATCAAAAAATTCAGAGGTGAAGATGAATAAAAACTCGCAAAAAATCTTGTGCGCTTTCGTACTATTTGTGACAATGCTCACGGCGGTTCTGGCGTTTTCGGGCGTAATGACGAAAGACGACGCCGTGACCGAAGCGGTCGTGCTGAAACAAGGCTCGACGGGCAATCAGGTGAAAACCGTACAAACGAAACTCAAACGCTGGGGCTATTATACGGGCGCGGTCGACGGCATATACGGCGCGGCGACAACGAAAGCGGTAAAGTATTTCCAAAGCAAAAACGGGTTGACCGCAGACGGTATCGTCGGCAAAAAAACCGCCGCCGCAATGGGAATCAGTCTTTCGACGGGCAACGCGACGGGCTCGTCAAGCGGATACTCGTCGTCGGACGAATACCTTCTTGCAAAATGCGTGTACGCCGAAGCGCGCGGCGAACCTTACGTCGGACAAGTCGCGGTCGCGGCAGTCGTGTTGAACCGCGTGAAAAGCGCGTCTTTCCCCAACACTATCGCCGGCGTGATTTATCAGCCGTGGGCGTTTACCGCAGTCAACGACGGACAAATCAATCTTTCGCCCAACGCCACCGCAATCAAAGCCGCAAAGGACGCCCTGAACGGCTGGGATCCCACAAACGGCTGTCTGTATTATTACAATCCGTCAACCGCCACGTCAAAGTGGATCTGGTCCAGAACGGTGATGCTTTCCATCGGCAAGCACAACTTTGCCAAATGAGGTGCGTATGAATAAAAAAGCAATAATAGCGGTAAGCGTGATTATGGTCGCAATGGCGGCGGGGGTGATAACTCTCGGCGTGCTTTTCGGAAGAGAAAAGAAAGCGCGCGCCGAAACCGAAAACGTGTTGGAAGCGCATTACCAGCAATCTTATTATACCCTGCTGGACGAAACGAACGACCTGGAAATAAAATTCGCAAAACTGACCGTCGCACGAGGGAAAACCACAAGACTTTCTCTTTTGTCGGACGCCGTGAAGTCCGGGGAACTTGCCGTTTGCGCGTTATCCGCCCTTTCGGGCTCGGACGTGAGCATCGAAAACACAATGCGATTTCTGAACCAGACGGGCGACTTTTCGGCGTATCTCAAAGACAAACTCGAATCGGGCGGAGAGATTACGGCGGAAGAAAACACGGCAATCGGGAAAATCCACGAAATGCTGAAAACGCTGTCGCAGGAACTTAATAAAGTCAAGGACAAAATATCCGAAGGATACCTTTTCGTAAACGGCGTAAATGACAAATCGGACGTTTTATCCGACGTTTTCGCCGCATTAAACGACCCGTCTGTCGAATACCCGCAACTTATCTATGACGGACCTTTCAGCGACGGCAGAAACGATAAGGCAATAAAAGGTCTTCCCGAAAACGAAGTAACACAAGAGCAAGCAACCGCCGTCATCACGGATATTTTCGGCGACAAACTACAAAATCTGAACTTTCTCGGTCAGTGGGGCGGCGACATCGAAACGTACAATTTCGACTGCATGCTTTTGGGCGTGAGAACGACTTTGCAGGTCAGTAAGCGCGGCGGAACGCTCCTTAACGTGAGCGGTAGCCGCGACGTTACAAACCCCGTTTTGTCGGTTGAAGATTGCGTCGAAAAGGCAAAAGTTTTCCTTGAAAAATGCGGTTTTCATGACATGCGGGACGTGTGGAGCGCAAACGACGACAGCACCGTTTATATCAATTTTGCGCCCGTGCTGTCGGACGGCACGATACTTTATCCCGACCTTGTGAAGGTGAAAATTGCCGCGGATAACGGCGACGTCCTTGGAATGGACGCGGTAAACTATGCCTTCAACCACGTTGAAAGAAAAACGCAGACGCCCGCGGTTTCCCGCGAGTCCGCAAAGGCGAAAGTCGGCTTTGAAAACGCGTCGGACGGCAGACTTTGCGTCATTCCGTACAAGACAAGTTCCGAAAAGCTCTGTTACGAATTCATCGTGGAATCGGGCGGAATATATTATATTTATATCGACGCTCTGACAGGCGAAGAAATCAATATTCTGTACGTCATCTCGACCACGGGCGGTGACAAACTAATATAAAAAGCATAAAAAAATCGTACGGGGCAACCCGTACGATTTTTTTTTGTATTGTGTCTTGTTAGCGACGTCTTGCCATAATCTTGATAAGCCTTGACAAAGATATTACGCCCGCCATAAACGGTATGAGCATTGTCGACGCAACGTCGATGATAATTTTCACGTAGTTTGAGAAATCCGGCGTGTTCACGAAGAAATACGGGTTTACCAGAGTGTAAAGGAAATACGCGACGGCTGCAAGCGTCAGAGTTTCCAGAACGGCAATTGTCGGGACGTAGTCCTTGCGGATATTGTATTTTACGCCGTACTCGCTGCGTTTGTACTTTGTGATTTTTTTGCGGTTCGCGCTTAAAATCAGCATAAGGAATACGTTGGGGAGATTCAGTATCGTGCAAGCCGAGGCGATAAGTTCCGCCCCCGTGTCGATTTTTCTGCGGCGCACGCATCCGAGCGACATAAACGAACTCGACGCGCATACCCAAGCCAGAAATACCAGCAGGTCAAAATAAATCCAGACGTATCCGACGATTGTTTTAAGCAGTTCATCGTTTGCAACGCTCGGCAACGCGTTGACGAACGACAACGACATTTTGTGCAGCGGATAAAACCACGCAAACATAAACGCCGTGAAAAATACGTACGTGAAAATCGCAAACGCCATACCCGATTTTACGGTGTGATTGACCTTTCCGATTTGTGCCGCTTCCGCCTTTTCTTCGGGTTTCGGGGCGGGTTTTTCAAGAGGTTTGGGCGCAGGCGCAATGGGCGGCGCGATATTGATTTTTTGCTCGGGCTCGGGCATTTTTACCTGCACGGGCGCAACGGGCTGCATCGGCATCGGCGGCTCGGGACGCACTGTTTCGTTCACGTTTTCCGCGCTGATTCGCTCGATTTCAAGTTGTCTTGCTTTTTCCGCCTGCTTCTTTTCAACAAGTTTTTTCAATAAAAGTTTTGCCTGCGACTTCGTGATGACGACGCCCTTAATGCAATAAAGACGGGTGCCGCAATCGACGCAGGAAAACACGACTTGTCCGTCCTGCAAAGTCATCTGTGCCCCGCACTCGGGACAAACGACAATTTTATCCATAAAACCTCCTTTAAGGTGTTTTTTTTATAACTTAAACTGCATTTTGTGCAGTATTAACATTGATAAGGTATCTCTAAAAAAGTAAGAACTCTGAGTTTTTGTAATTCCATAAAACGGCGAAGTTTTAATGGAAATACTCTCCCCTAAAAAGTCAGAATTTTGATGCTATTAAGCCCCACAAGTACACAGTATCTTGTGGGGACCCCGTGACGTTTCTTGGCAAGTTCTTACGAGGGCGCGTACTTTGGCGTACACGATTTTTCGGGTTCCGCCGAAAAAGCAGAATATCGCAAAATTATGACTTTTTAACGGATTTCGCCGCCGCCGAGACATATGGGCGAATCAACTTCATACATCACCGCATACTGTCCTGCCGCCACGGCGCGTTGCGGACGGTCGAAGTATAAATGCACGTCGTCGCCGTCGATTACCGCAGTTGCGTTTTCAAGGGGCTGACGATGACGGATACGAGCAAGCACCCTGAATTCCTTCTCGTCAGGTTTTTTTGTGATAAAGTTGAAGCCGCGCGTCGTGAGTTCCTTTGTGAACAGCAGATCGCACTCTCCCTGATTGACGTAAAGGATATTGTTTTCCACGTCTTTTTTGACGACGTACCACGGCTCACCGTTGCCCGCGCCGCCAAGACCGAAGCCTTTTCTTTGTCCGACGGTGTAATAAAACACGCCGCTGTGCGTGCCGACGGTTTTGCCGTCAAGGGTTTTGATGTCCCCTTCCTGCATGGGGATATATTTTTTTAAGAATTCGCGGAAGTTGCGCTCCCCGATGAAGCAAACGCCCGTGCTGTCCTTCTTTTCGGCAGTGGAAAGTCCGTTTTCTTCGGCAATTTTCCTGACTTCGGGTTTCAAAAGGTTTCCGACAGGGAAAATGACGTTTTCGATTTGTTTTTCCGAAACCTGATTCAAAAAGTACGTCTGGCACTTATTCTCGTCCTTTGCGCGGGCAAGGTAGGTGCGGCCGTCCTTTTTCAGCACGTTGCAGTAATGCCCTGTCGCGATAAAGTCGGCGTCAAGGTCTTTGGCGTACTTTGCAAACGGGCCGAATTTGATTTCCCTGTTGCACAGGACGTCGGGGTTCGGCGTGAGCCCGCGTTTATAGTAATCGACAAACTGCCTGAAAACGTTATCCCAGTATTCCTTGGACAAATCGACGGTGTAATAAGGTATGTCGAGTTTCCCCGCGACGGCGCGCACATCGTCGTAGTCGTCAAGAGCGGTACAGCAACCGCTTTCGTCTTCTTCAACCCAGTTCCTCATGAACAGCCCGATGACGTCGTAGCCCTGCTGTTTCAGGAGAAGCGCGGCAACGCTGCTGTCGACGCCGCCGCTCATACCAAGCACAACTCTTTTCTTACTCACCGCACAACTCCGTCGAAAGATATTTCATACCGCCGTCGGGAAGGATAACGACGATGTTGCCCTTTTCCCCGTGCGACGCAAGGTTTTTTGCAGCCTGAATCGCCGCACCCGACGAAATACCGACGAAAATGCCTTCTTCTTTCGCAAGGTTTCTGGCGCATTCCATGGCGTCTTCGTCCGACACGTCCTCGACTGCGTCCAGAACGTCGGGATCAAGGATTTTCGGCACGAAGTTTGCGCCGATGCCCTGAATTTTATGAGGTCCCGCTTTCCCGCGCGTGAGCAAGGGGCTTCCTTTCGGCTCAACCACGCAAATAAGCGTGGAAGTTTTATAGGTGTCGATATATTTTTTAATGCCCATTATCGTGCCGCCGGAGCCTATGCCCGCGACAATCCAGCTGACGTTGTTAAGGTCGGCAAAGATTTCCTTTGCGGTGTGCATAAAGTGCGCCGCAGGATTTGCGGGATTTGTGAACTGCGACGGGATAAAAGCGTGGCCGTAACGGGCTTTGAGCCTTTCCGCCATTTCGATACTGCCGCGCATGCCTTCCGACTTTGGCGTAAGGACGATTTCCGCGCCGTACGCTTTCAGAACTTTTATTCTTTCGACGCTCATATTTTCGGGCATTGTGAGAATAAGTTTCATTTTAAGAGCGGCGCATACCATGGCAAGTCCTATGCCGGTATTGCCGGAAGTCGGCTCGATAATAACGGTGTCTTTGTCGATTGCGCCCGACGACGTCGCTTCCAGAATCATGTTATAAGCGGCGCGGTCTTTCACGCTGCCCGACGGATTGAAATATTCCAGCTTCCCGAAGACGTTCACGTCGTCGTAACTTATGCTGTTGAGTTTCACAAGCGGGGTTTTCCCGATTGTTTCCAGAATATTGTCGTATAACATACAATTCACCTCGTAAAATATTGTAAACCGCGGCGGAAAAATAGTCAAGCGGCGAAAGTGCGCACGCTTCATTTTTCAAAAATAAAACCCCGCATAAGCGGGGTTAAAACTCGTTTTACGAAAGATTACGCTTCGGGAGTTACGGGAATATCGAGATCCGCCGAAATATCCGCAGCCGCCTTTCTTTCGGCGATTTCCTTCACCATTTCGCGCTGACGCTTTTCGGTAAGGTTGTAGAAGAAGATGGGGATAATGCAGGCGATGAAGCTCACTACGCCCGACAAGACAAGCATCATCCACAACTTGTTAAGTCCCGCGACGTCCATATTGCCGACAGGGTCTGTCGGGGAAATGTTGCTCATTCCGTATGCGAGAACGCCGATGAACGCGCCGATTGCCATACCGATTTTATTCATAAGGGTTTGCATTGCAAAGCAGATACCTTCGCCGCGCTCGCCCGTCTTCCATTCAAGGTAGTCAACCGTATCGCCGATCATCGCGTAGGTCATAATGTTGGAAATACCCTGCGGGATACCGATAAGGATAAGGCAGATTGCCGCGACGTAAATGCCGCCCGCACGAAGTGCGCCTGCACTGAAATCCCACATGAAGAACATAATTATCATTGCGACCGCGCCGATTATGTGCGAGCCGATGAACGTCCATTTTTTGCCGAATTTGTTGGTAAGCCACGGGCAAAGCACCGAAGCCACAAGACCGCCCGGCACGACCAGCATCGTCAAAAGGCTGTACGCGCTTTCGTTTTGCAAGGCGTATTTACAGAAGTACAAGCCGCCCGTATATGTATAAACCATTCTCGCGCCGCCAAGGATACCCGAAAGAACAAGGAGCAACAAAGGTTTGTTTTTGAACAGCAACCCGAGGTTGTGTCCGAGCGTCGGGGGATTGTCGTCTTCCGCAGCACCGAATCTTTCTTTGGTGTTTTTGAAACCATAGAAGAACATCGGCATCGCAAGCACGACAAGCACTATCGTCACGATGAAGTAAGTATAACGCAAGGTTTTTTGGTTTGCGTCCGCACATTCCGTCCTTAAAAGACCGCTTGCGGAGCGGAAATTCTGCTTATAATATTCTTCCTTGACTTCGACGCTCTTGATATCGCCGTTTTTCTTGAACTTGATATTAAGAAATTGCGGGTTGTTTTTGTCGTCGTACTTGACCGTTCTGCCGTACCTATATCCCTTAGCAATCTCTTCTGCCTTCAAATTACCTTCCTTGATAATTCCGTCGTTAAAATAAAGCTTTTGCTTCTCGACATCAAACACATAGTCGATTGGTTTGTTGTTTTCATCGACTTGGTAAACGATGACGGGGGTTTGCACCGCAAGTTCGTTATACTTGTATTCCGCAGTGACGGCGGACGTAATGATCGGCACGAAAACGGTAACGATACCTGCGCCGAGCGTGCACGCAAGACGCGCGACCGTCAGCATTTTTCCGCGGGAGTCGGTGTTGTTTGTCATTGCGGAAGAAAGTCCCCAGTAAGGAACGTCCGCAACCGTATACACGACCGACCAGATAACGTAAATCACCGAAAGAGCCGCAAAGCCGCCGCCCGTTTTCGGGTACCAGGGCAGGAAGCACAAAATGGTAACGACGCCGATGGGAATCGCCATCCATTTGAGATAAGGACGGCACTTGCCCCACTTCGTACGGGTTCTGTCAACGACACTGCCCATAATGGGATCGTTGAAAGCGTCGAAGATACGCGTGCCGAGCATGAGCCAGGCAACCGCCATAACGCCCGACATAACGCCGATTTTCGTGTTAAGGTCAAAGCCCAGTGCGTCTGTCATGAAGACGGTAAGATAACTGCCGATAATCGTACAAATGAAGTTTTGTCCGAAACCGGCAACGGAATAAGCAATCGCTTCTTTCGGCTGCATTCCCTCACCCGGCGTGGTGCCGAAAAGCTTATGAAGGAAAGCGTCGACTTTTGGATTTTTACTCATAATCTCTCCTTATGGATTTTCAAAAGATAATAGGTATTATATCATTCGCCGCCCTGTTTTTCAAGCGTTTAAGGGAAAGACAACCCGCGTTTTGTCTTTTTTTTGTAAATGATGATAAAACTTTTCCTGTTTTTTAAAAAATACTCTTAACAATTTTGCAATTTTAATTTATTTTTAATATTAAGATCTATTATTTTAAAATCAAAAAATATGGAAGGCGCTTTTTATGTTGAGACTTGAAGAAATTAAAAAAGATTTTAAGACGGACAACAACGTCGTAAACGTCTTGAAAGGCATCACGATCCAATTCCGCAAACAAGAATTCGTGGCAATACTCGGCCATTCCGGCTGTGGCAAAACAACCCTTCTGAACATAATCGGCGGGCTGGACAAATGCACGTCGGGCAACGTCATCATCGACGGCCGCTCCACGAAAGAATACAACGACCTTGACTGGAACGATTATCGCAACAAGCGTATCGGCTTCGTCTTCCAAAGTTACAATCTGATTCCGCACCTGACGGTTCAGAAAAACGTGGAACTTTCGATGACGCTTGCGGGCGTTACAAAAGAAGAACGCCATGCTCGCGCGCTTGAAGCGCTTGACAAAGTCGGGCTGAAAGCCCATGCCAGAAAACATCCGTCGCAACTTTCGGGCGGACAAATGCAGCGCGTCGCGATTGCCCGCGCCATTGTCAACAATCCCGAAATCATTCTTGCGGACGAACCGACGGGCGCGCTCGACAGCGAAAGCGGCGTCGAGGTTATGGAACTGCTGAAAGAAATTTCAAAAGATCACCTTATCGTCATGGTCACGCACAACTCGCAACTTGCCGACGAATACGCAACCCGTATTCTCAATATGTCGGACGGCGTCATCATCGGTGACACGAACGAGTACACCCTTGACGAGTGTCTTAGCGACGAGGCGGCAGACCTTGCCGCAAAAACCGCCGCCGAAGAAAAAGCGCTTTCCGACATCGAACAGTCGGGTGCGAAAAACGCCAAGCGCGAACTGAAACGCATTGAAAAGAAAAAGCGCAAAAAGGCGTCGATGTCGCCGCTCACCGCGTTTTCGCTGTCTTTCACAAACCTGATAAGCAAAAAAGGCCGCACGTTTCTGACGTCGTTTGCGGGGAGCATCGGTATCATCGGCATAATGCTTGTTCTCGCGCTTTCGACGGGTGCAAGGTCGTTCATTTCAAAAATGGAAGAAAACGCGCTGTCGCAATACCCCATCGAAATCAGTGAAAGCAACACGGACTTGTCGGCGATTCTGTCCCTTCTGACAACTGACACGGCAAAGCGCGAAAAATATCCGTCGGGCGACACGATTTATACGCAACAAGTCATCGGCAACGTCCTTGATAATATCCCTTTGCTGACTTCAAAGAACGATTTGGCACAATTAAAGTCGTATATTGACGACAACTTTGACGAAACGATCGGTTACGTCAAGTACAACTACGGCACGGATTTCGACGTTTACTGCGACTACACTCACTCGAAAGGTGACGAAGACAAGTATATGAAAGTGCAGCCTTTCGTCGACGCGATTGCGGATATTCCCGTGCTCTCCGGCTTCAAGGAGCAACTTGAAATGTTCTCGTCCTATCTCACCGTGTGGGACGAAATGACCGACAACACAACGCTTCTGAACCGGCAGTACGAACTTCTGGGCAATTCCAAATGGCCGACGAATTACGACGAAGTCGTGCTTGTCGTCGACCGCAAAAACCAAATTAACGACTATACGCTCTTCGCGCTCGGGCTTAAATCGAAAGAAGATATCGGCAGCGCGTTGGGCGGCTCGACCGGCGGCGAAAACAGTTTCAGCAACTCGACGTTTTCGATAAGCGATATTATCGGTGAAAACGGCAAAGAGCCCCTGCAATACCAAATCGCCACGGGTTGCGACTATTATCACAAAAACACCGAAACGGGAAAATGGGAAAAGATTGCCGCAAGGGACGAGCAACGCGCAAAAACCTTTATCGACGGCGAGACCGACGGCAGAAAAAACACCGTGAACGTGAAAGTCGTGGGCGTCGTACGTCCCCGCGAAGACGCAAACGTTACGTCGATAAACGGCAACATCGGCTACACCGCCGCCCTGTCCAGGTATCTTTCGGAGCGCGCGTCGGAACATCCGCTTGTCAAGGCGTTGAACAACGAAGATGTCGGTATCCACGAAATCGATCCGAGCGGCGATTATGATTCTCTCATGCTGAAACTCGGCGTGTCCGACGTCGACAAGCCCAAGAAAATCAAAATTTATGCAAGCTCGTTCGACTCGAAAGAGAAAATCCTTGCGTTCCTTAACAACTATAACGCGACTCTTCAAGCAAACGGCGAAACTCCCGTAAAATACAGCGACAACCTGTCGATGATAATGGCATACGTGGAGTCGATGACCGCAACCATAACGGGCGTACTCATAGGTTTTGCCGCGATATCCCTGATTGTTTCGTCGATAATGATTGCAATCATAATATATACGTCGGTCATTGAAAGGAAGAAAGAAATCGGCGTATTAAGAAGTATCGGCGCAAGGAAACTCGACGTGTCGAGCGTATTCATTGCGGAATCGGGCATTATCGGCTGTCTGTCGGGCGTGCTGGGCATTGCGATATCGTATATACTGATTTTGCCGATAAACGCGGTCATTGCAAAGCTGTTCAGCGTACAGCACCTTGCGACGCTTTCCTGGTGGCAGCCGCTTATGATGTTCGGTATCAGCATCGTTTTGGCGGTGCTTGCGGGATTTGTACCGGCGCATATGGCGGCAAACAAGGATCCTGTCGAGTGCCTGCGCTCCGAATAACCGACGATTCCACAAGGACGGAAATTTTCCGTCCTTTTTTTTGGCAATTTTTCCGATAAGTTTTAATAAAGTTGCCCTATCCGCCCGTTTTGTGCTATAATCCGTCATAGACGTATCCGTAGCTCAGTTGGATAGAGCACCGGCCTCCGACGCCGGGTGTCGAGGGTTCGACTCCCCCCGGGTACACCAGTGGCGTTGTCAAGCGACAACGCCACAGTTATATTTGCCGTTCGGCAAGTTGGATTGCTTCGCAGTTATATTTTGCTTCGCAAATCTAAATTTTCACGTTGTGAAAGTTAAGGCAAATATAATATCACTTTTAGCCAACGGCTAAAAATATCACTTTGGCGCAAGCCAAAATTTCACCGCCGAAGGTGATTTCATTCGCTTTAAGCGAATTTCATTTTTTTACTTTTACGTGCACTCTACTTTTGTTTTTTCGCCAAGGAAAAACCGTCCGAAATACGGACGGTTTTTTGTTGTTTGGATTTATTGTTTTTTGTTGAACAATGCTTTGTTGATATTATTGCTTTTTGTTGAACAGTGCTTTGATTGCGGAAATTAACTCGGCAAACGTTTTCTTCTTCACGACAAACCAGAATATTGCAAACCCGACAATTCCGACGCCTGCAAGACTTCCGATCACGATGCCCGCAATCTGTCCGCCGGACAGCCCTTTTTTATCGGGAGCGGGTGCGATTTCGCCGTCAATCGTGCCGCCGCCCGATGCTTTGTCCTGATATACGGCGGTAAGAACCATTCCGTCTTTTACCACAAAGGTATATTCCTTTTGGGTGCTGACGATTTTTCCGCTTTCGTCCTGCCAACCAACGAACTCTTTGCCTTCTTTATCTTCTGCCGTTACGGTTACTTCATCGCCTTGTTTATACGTTCCGCCACCCGTTCCGCCGTTTACGGTAATAGTGTACTCGATATTTTCGTAATTTGCGGTTGCGGTTACAGCATTTGCAGGCATATTAAAGGTAAGGCTTGTTTTAGTTGTATCAAGACCGCTTATTCCCTCAATCGTCCAACCCGAAAATCTCTTTCCGGTTGCAGGGGCGTTTGCGGTGATAGTTACGCTTGCGCCTTGAATAAACACACCTTCGCCTGTTCCGCCTATTACGGTAAGATTGTATGAAGAAACGCCGCTTTCAGGAACTTGCACTTCGACAACTTCTCCTGCATTGTAGTTGTCCGTTTCCTTAAACCTTATTTGATATCTACCGGACGAAAGCCCTGTAACGTCGCTACCTGTTCCCGAAGTCCAAGCAGAATCGCCTACTTTGCGGTATTCCATTTGGGCGGTTATGCCTGTTATTTTGCCGTCCGTTGTGGTCGTTGCAGTCGGAGCAACGGTTGTGAACAACGAAGCAGCCGGTGCAGATTGCTCCGCCTTTGCGATTGTAAATTTCCACGAAACGTCGTGAATATCGGTTGCCGCGTTGAAGTTCGCCGTTGCGGTTGTGTCGATATACACTTCATATTCGCCTGCGTCTTTTACATCTGAAACAATCACTCCGCCTTTTTTGTACTTAACCGTTATAGCAAAGCCTGTTTCGTCACCATAGTGGGCAATCAAACTAACGGTTGCGGTTTTGGCATTGCCGTCATACGTAAGGTTGCTCGGTTCATAGAAGTTAAAATCGCTTACAATAGGGTTTCTCTTACCTATGCTCCAAGAGATTTCCTTGTCGGTTATCGTGCCGTCGTTCCACTTATATCCGCTCTCTAATTTTGCGATTGCGGTATAAGTTTTTGCGTCAACGCCGCTATTTCCTGTTAGCGTATAGCCGACGCCACCTTCCACGCCTATTTGACTTCCTGCCGTATAAGTTAGATTCGTTTTTGCTTTCGGAATGGCAATTTCTGTAAGAGTAGCAACGATATTAAATTTTGCGTCCGAATTGCTTTCGGCAGTCAAATTGCTTGTAAGTCCCGTGATATTTGCCTTTGGAATCGTGATTTCTACAAACTGGTCGCTAAGAGCAGTAGGCGTACCGCTGACGGTGATTTTCGCCTCGGTGTCGCTTATTCTCGTAACAGACTGAACAAGTCCGTCGGGAAGATTTGTTATCCAGTCTCCCGAAAGAGCGGTTTCAAACGTATATCCCGTAAGAGTAACGGTAATATCCGTGTTTGCAATCGCTTCGCCTTGCTCACCGGAAATAGTTACGCTACCTATGGTCGCTTTCCTTTCGGTGTAGTCCACGGTGAAAGGCGCGCTGTATAATGTTTTGTTATTATACTCAACCTCAACCAAATATTCGCCGGCAGGAGTTCCATAAACAGTCCCATTATCTTCAAGAGTTGCCTCATAAGTAGTTCCGCCAACGTCCATAACGTTACCCT